>Ga0315286_10003463_pt1 | contig 14944 bp, 19 predicted proteins | sample YL17G10_0_MG_FD_205038 | JGI IMG/M metagenome (GOLD analysis project Ga0315286, IMG submission 205038) | Sediment microbial communities from Yellowstone Lake, YNP, Wyoming, USA - YL17G10_0 | ecosystem: Environmental > Aquatic > Freshwater > Lake > Sediment | place: USA: Wyoming | collected...
CCCGAAGCAGACCAAGGCGCACATTCGCACTGCCGCCTCGCGCTTCGGCAAGCACAAGAACAGGCTGCCGCCGGCGATCCGCGCTGCGGTGGCGAAGCGAATCGACGCAGCAAAGAAGCAACACCACATCGGCCCGTACCGGGCTAGATAGAAGGAGATCGTCATGCTCGGACACGGAGCCTACGGGGACTTCGGCACGCCCATCACCCTGTCGTCTGTCAGTCAGCTGCCGGACGCGCAGCGCACCGCTCTCGAAAGCCAGTTCGAGGTCGTCGGTGGCGCCACGCGCCTCAAGGCAGCGTTCGCGCAGCAGCTGGTCTCCGCACTACTCGCGCGCGGCGCCAACGCGATGGCGGCGGACCCCAAAACGCAGACCATCGTCATGGTGCTCTCCGACAGTCCGGCGGCGGCAAGTGCTGCGCAACAGATCGACGGGCTCGTCAAGGCCGGCTATACGGTCATGCTCGCGAAGCTCGACATGCTGGGCCTTCCGAGCGACCGGGCGCTCAGTACCTTCACTGCCACGAAGGACATGAAGGTCGCTGCCGACTACATGGCGCCAGGCGCAGAGGGCTTTTACTTCGGCGGCCCGCTCCCTGGGGGCGCTCTGGTCAAGCCAGGTCCCAAGAAGATGGGCATGCTCGGCTTCACGGCGATCGCGGCGGCCAGCGTGGGCCTCGTCTGGCTCGTGCTCAAGAGCGGCAAGAAGAGCCCGCCGAGCTACTCCCCGAACCGCCGCCACCGCCGGAAGTAGTATCCTGTGGCCGGCGACGCGTGAGCGCGCCGGCCAGTGGCAGACGTAGGAGGGCACCTCGATGCGGCCGCGACACCTGTACTTCGACACCACGAACACCAACGCTCCGTACGACGATCTACCCGTCGGCGGCGTCGGCGCGTTCTACGGCCAGCCCACGCCTCGTCGCTACTTCCAGATCGCCGAAGGTACACGTCCCATGGGGGCCTTCGGCAACGACCACAGGTACGACGAGATCAGCCAGTACCGCGCGCCGTACAAGACCTCGATCATCGACATGGAAGCGTCCTGGGCTGGCGTCTACGAGGACGGCCAGCACATGGACGGCCTCTACGGGTTAGGCGTCGAGCCGACGCCTACGCCGGCCGCAACTGCCATCCAGCAACAGCGACCGTGCGATGCCGGCCTCGTGATGACGCCCGATGGTCGATGCGTCGCGATGACGCCCACGAACTACACCTACAAGGGCCACGCGGGGACCGTCTTCGCGCTCGGCGTCATCGCCGTCGGCGCCGGCATCGGTGCGCTCGCGGGCGGCCCGGACCGTCGCCTCAAGGGAGCGCTCATCGGCGGCATCGGCCTACCAGTCGGCCTCGTAGGCGTCGCTCTTCTCGCGATCGGCGACGTGGTCGCCGGCTTCAAGAAGGTCGCCGGGACATGATCGATCCCAACCGCATCGTCTCCTTCTTTGTCGGCGAGCTTTCGCAGCGCGTCCGCACGGGAGACCCCCTGCTCGACAGCCTTGCCCAGTGGGCCGGGCGCGTGCAGGAGCAGGCGATGAACAAGTGGCGCCCAACGATCCTGTCGGGCGAGATGTGCGACATGTCGGCCAACCGCGCCCCGTGCCAGTTCAGCGCGGCCGCGCGGTGCGTCGCGTGCGGCGCTCAAGTCTGCCTCGGGCACTGCTTCGTCGCGTCGTCAGCAGACGTCGTTTGTTACCGCTGCGTCGGTGGCGCGGTGGCGGCCGGGCGCGCCGAGATGCCTGGGCGTGCTCCTCGCCCGCAGGCGCCGCCGCATCCTGGGCCTGCGCCCAGGCCGCAGCAGGCGCCCGCGCCTCCGGGCGACAACGAGCAGCGGCGTATCCACCTGCGCACGATCGGCGTCCGCAAGAAGAGCGCCTCGTGGAGTGAGATCGAGAAGGCGTACCGCACCCGTCTCATCGAGTTCCACCCGGACCGCGCCGAGGAGCAAGACAAGGCCGCGTACGAGACGAAGTTCAAGCAGGTGCGCGCGGCCTACGACTGGCTCACCGCCCACCGGAACACGGAGGCTGCCTGATGTACTACCGCATGCCCGCGTCTCGCCCGCAGCAGGTCCTGCCGACGCCCTTCGGCGGTCTAGGCACTACCACGGGCGACTCGCCCTGGTGGGTGCCCGTCGCTGTCGTCGGCCTGCTCGGACTCGTCGGCTTCGGCATCTACACGCAGTACAAGGTGGCCTCCAGGATCGCAGAGAAAGAAGGCTCGGAGGGGCTACTGAAGTACGAGGCAGGCTCGGCGCTCATCGGCCTCGGCTCACGCGCCGGGCAGCGCATGATGGAGAACAAGCGCGGTCGCGGCCGTCGCAAGCGCGCACGGAGTCGCCGATGATCTCGCGTGGCCCCGGAGACGAAGACCTCGACGACGACGAGTCGGACGACGAGGAAGAGGATGACTTCCCGGCCTGGACAGACGACAATGTCGAGGGCTACGAGTTCAGCAGGCGAGCAAGCCTCGCAGCGATCATGAGCGAAAGGGTCGACCGATGAGCTACGCGATGTTTGGATACGGAGCCTTCGCCGACGCACTCCCGCCTCCGCTGCCTCTTCCTGCGATCACCTTCGGCACGGTCTCGCGCAACGGTCTCCTACGCCCCGACTCGATGGCCGCGCTCGACTCGCTGCTCGGGCTCGCCTCGTGGTCGCAAGCCCCGACGGGGCCAGGCACGCCGACGTACCAGGCCGGCATCCTGATCCCAGCGAACCCGTTCGACACGAAGATGGCGAACGCGTACGCGACCAAGAACGCGAAGATCGCGCAGGGCTTTGCCGCCGTCATCCAGCTGCCGCCGCAGATCAGCTACGGGCTCATCTTCACGAAGGACCCCAGCGAGATCGCGGCGAAGACCAGGCCCGGTGGTGGCTTCGTGCTCATCGACGGCCCTCCGGCGCTCGTCGCTGCGGCCGAGTCGGTGGCCGGAGGCGGCGAGGTGCCGCCCGTGAACCCCAACGCCGTCTGTCCGCCGGGCACGCTCGGCATCCCGCCTGCATGCGTCTCCTCGACGCCGTGCGGACCCGGTACAATCGGCGTGCCCCCGCTCTGCTTCCCGAACGGCCAAGTACCTGCCGTCTGCCCGCCCGGGTCGACCGGCACGCCGCCGTTCTGCCAGCAGGCCATCGCGCCCGTCTGCCCCCCGGGTACGAAAGGCACGCCCCCGACGTGCCGCAAGGAGATGAACCTCTGGAAGAGCCCGTACCTCTGGGGCGGGGTCGCGCTCTTCGCAGCCGGTGGCATCGCGCTCGCCGTGTTCTCCAAGAAGAAGAAGTCCTCGGCGTACGCCGGAGCGCAGTGACCGCGCCATGCTCTCCTACCGCACCCCCTGGCCCGTAGCCCACTGGGACGAGAAGTTCGCCCCGGTGCCTGGCTGGGGCATGAACCCTCGCCTGGCGGGCCCTCGCGACCTCGCCATCGAGGGCTTCGGCGTCGATGGTCCGTTCGAGCGCACCGACGGTCTCGGCGTGCCGTTCACGGTGACCGTCATGGGCGTGCCGGCGACGGTCGACGTGCCCATGGAGCAGATGTTTGCGCCGATCGACGAGCGCATCAAGAAGCAGGCGGACCAGGCGAAGATCGCCGGCGCGGTCGCGGTCGCCGCCATCGTCGGCTCGGTGTTCCTGGCGGGGTGGTACTTCTCTCGGAGGACGGCGTGAGCTACCAGGGTTTCGGCATGGCGTTTCCATTCAAGGTGGCCGGCATGTCGTTCAACGCCGACGTGCCGGTCGAGTCGATGATGCAGCAAGCCGTCGCTGCCGGCTGGCCGATCATGCAGCAGAACCTCCAGGCCGAGCTTCCGAAGGTCATGGCGCAGGTACAGGACGCCGCCATCAACAAGATGTGGCCCGCTCTCCAGCCGAAGCTCCAGGCCGAGGCGAAGAAGATCATCGACCCGGCGCTCAAGAGCGTGAAGAGCACCGCGCTCCTCGGCTGGGTCACGATCATGGTCGCCATCGGCGGCGCTGCGTTGTGGGTGAAGCAGGGACGTTGAGCTACCCGTGACCTACGCGAACTTCGGCGAGTACAGGTCGTACCAGCCCATCCGGATTGGTCGCTCGGTGCTGCCTGCGGAGTTCGCGTACCTGAACGACTTCCCCTACACGACGCCGCGCGTCTACAGGTTCAGAGCCAGCCGGCCGATCGGCGTGGCTGGCTTCGACGGCGCGTCGTCATGCAGCAGCATGGTCAACTGCTGGCACGAGGCGACCATCGATCTGCTCAAGTCGCTGCCGAGCTTTCAGCGGATGTCGGCGAGCGACAAGGCCGCTGCTATCAACAGCCTTCAGCAGGACGTGGCCGTCCAGATCGATCGCTCCCTCGCCTCGGGGATGCGCCTCGAAGTCATCCACCAGAACGTGGTCAACAACCTGACCGCGTCGCCGTTCTGGCACGGCAGGTTCACGCCGGAGGAGTTCTCCCAGATCACGCAAGCGGTCAACTCGCTGATGACCGCCGCGAACGCGGACGCCAGCAACCAGGTGGTGCCCGCGGAGAGCATCGTCACGAGGGTCGGCGGGATGGTCCTCAGCCCTGCCAAGGCGATCATCGCCCTGTCGCACGGGGATCTCAAGGGCGCCTGGATGCTCGTGAGCGGACCCGTGGTCGTGCTCATCCCCGGCGGGGAGAAGCTCGCCAACGGTGTTGCCGACATGACGGTGGCCGTCGCCCGCGGTGACATCAAGGGAGCGGGCAAGGCAGCGTGGGAGACGCTCAAGGTGGCCTCCCCGCTCATCCAGCGCGGCCTGTCCCTGCTACCGCCGCTCGGTCCCCAGGTGGCCGCCGTGATGGCATTGGGGATGACCATGGCGCAGGGTGGTCGGATCGACGACGCCCTCATCGCCGCCGCGCGCGAGGAGGTCCCAGCGGGCCCGCTGCGCGGCGCGTTCGACTCCGGCGTGAGCCTCGCCAATGGGCACCCCCTCGACGAGGTCCTCATCGACGCGGCGACGCGTAACCTGAAGCCAGACGAAGCGGCCGCCATGAAGATGGGGATCGCGCTCGCCCAGGGCAAGAACGTCCAGAACCTCCTCCGCTCCGACGGTGTCCGTATGCTCACGGAGGCCGTGGGCCCGGCCGCGTCAGGCGCCGTCCGCGACGCTGGCGCCCCCATCAGCAAGGCGATCGCGGAGACCGGCACCTTGCCCCCGGCCATCCTCGAACAGGTGCGCTCCAGGCTACCCAGCAAGGTGCCGTACGTGCCGCTGCCCAAGGTGCCTGGCATGTCGGGCTTTTCCGGCAGCGGCATCGTCTCCAGTGCGAGCGATCACGATCTTCGCTACTGGTTCGATCAGGGCTACCGCGCGGGCTCGTTCACGGCGTCGCCGCCGCCCGTGCTCGGCATCAAGCAGCAGTTCATGCCGAAGCCGTCGACCAAGCCGTGGAAGCCGGGCGACTACGTGGCGCCGGACGTGCGCGGCATCGACGGTCTCGGCTACGACGCATCGAGCTTCTCGCTGTACCCGGGCGCAGACGCGGTCCGCCTCCAGACAGCCGCGTGGCTCGCCTCCCAGCAGGCGGCGGAGTTCGCGAAGACGCCGGAGGGTCAGGTCGCGACCATGGTGGCAGCGAAGTTCGGGGTGAACTCCCCCGAGGTGGACGCCGCCAAGCTAGGCATCGTGGCTGGCCGCGCGACCAAGGCGCGCAACCTGGTGCTGACCCAGATCGCCGCGCACCAGATCCCGGTCGTCGACAAGGCGCACGCCATCCAGGTCGTCCACACGACGCTGGCCATCGCTCCCAAGCCCGCGCCTCCGGCGGCCACGCCCGCCGCGAAGGCCGCCAAGAAGCCGGGCGCGCCATGGTCCACGAAGAAGAAGGCCGCCGTCGGCGGCGCGCTCTTCCTCGGCGTCGGAGCAGCCATCTACGTCTCGATGCGCTGAACGACCCATACGGGTACGCTTGTGGTTGACGAGGCGGACTCGCCCACGGCATAGTGCGCCGCATGTCCGAACCTCCCGCGCCCACGCTGCCGGCGCCCGCGCCGCCCGAGGAGCCCGCCACCGAGCCGACGATCATGGGCGTGCCCATGGCGACGTTCGTGAGGGGCGGTGGCACGACGACGATGGCCCACGACCGGCACATTCACGAGGTCGAGGTCGACGCCGAGGCTCGCCGCGACGAGCAGGACCGGATGCGCCAGGTGGCCGGCGTCCCTGTCGAGCAGGGAGGCGGCAAGCTCTGGTCGCAGCAGAGCGGCAGCCCCAAGGAGACCCCCAAGGTCCTGCTCACCTACCTGACGCCAGGTGGCGAGCCGTGGATCGTGAGCGGCGAGCAGGTCCAGTGTCTCGCCGACGTCATCGTCGGTCAGGACATCACCGACCTCGTGCTTCAGATCGTCTGCCCGCGGTGCAAGGGGCGAGGCGTCCCACAGGGACAGTGCCAGCTGACGCTTCGCCAGAGCAACCGCAAGTGGCACCTCGACTCGAAGGACGCCGGCAAGGTGCTCATCTTCGACGGGGAGGGCTACCTGTCGGCCGGCACCGTCATGGAGAGCGAGAGGTTCAGGTGCCCGGACTGTGGATGGGCCGCGCGGATCGATAAAAACAAGGTGCTCCAGGAGGCTTTTTAGCCCCAATGCCTGTCGAGAAGACCCTGGCCGAGGCCATCAAGAGCCCGTCGGGCACCGTCCTGGAGTTCCTCGGGATGAAGCCCAAGGATGGCGAGCCTGAGTTCCGCGAGGGCCACAAGGCGGAGCACGAGCACGGCTTGCTCTACTGCGCGCCGTGGCAAGTCTACGCCGACGGTTTCTGCGAGCACTCACGCCGCTGCGCCCGCGCCGTCGCTGCCACGGGCCTGCCGACGCTCCTGCGCGGCCTCGGCTACTACCAGGACACCGACCCAGAAGCGCGAGCGTCGATCGAGCCTCTGCTCAGCACCTCGATCGCGCGCCCATCGGTCAACGTGCAGCAAGTCGTCTACACGGACGACTCCGTACGCCGCGCGCTTCTGCCGAGGTTCCCGCTGTCCGCCGAGGAACTAGCGAGGCTGCGCTCGGCGATCGTCGTCTCGACCGTGCTGGAGCGCGACCGCATAGGCCAGCGAGGCGCCGCGATGCTCGCGACCGCAGCGCAAGTGTGGGGCGCGGCCAGCGCGACGCTCGACGCGCTGGAGCGCTCGGGTGTGCCCCGCGAGAAGCTCCGCCTCATCCGCTGCCCGTACTTCCCCGACGACCCGCACCTGCCGCTCCGTGGTCGCCAGAGGACGCGCGGCCGCCCCGTGCTCTATGCCGTCGGCAAGTGGGAGCCGCGCAAGGATCAGCACCGGATGCTCTTGACGTTCTTCCGGGCGTTCAAACCTGGCGAGGCGCGGCTCATCCTCAGGTCCAACGCGCTCGCGCGCCGCGTCGCCAACTACCCACTATCGCCGGCCGAGTCGCTCGCAATCTGGAGCAAGGACGAGCGCGTCATCGGTAACGGCTGGACGGCCGACAAGATGTACGACGACGTGTCGTGGATCGCGACGCGCCTCGACGACCGCTCGATGCTCAGTCTGCACGCCATCGGCGACGTGTACGTCTCGATGTCCCACGGCGAGGGCTTCGACATGCCCGGCCTCGACGCCAAGCTCTCTGGCAACCGGATGATCTACACGCCCTCCGGCGGCCCCGAGGAGTACGCCGGCGCTCGCGACGTGCGTGTCGACCGGAGCGGCGACGCTCCCTGTCATCCGATGTACCGCTGGAACCCCGACGCGCGCTGGCTCGACTACGACGGCGACCAAGCCGTCGAGGCGATGCGCGCGGTCGTGATGGACGTGCCCCAGAAACACGAGCCCGACGTCGATCTCAGGGAGTTCACGGCGGCGTTCGTTGGCGCGAAGATGCGCGCCTGCCTCGAAGAGGTCGTCACGGCGCACGGTGGCAGGCTCACGTGATCCGCGTCTACGGCATTCAGATGGGCAACCACTCGTTTCAGCGAGTGGGCAAGGGCATGGCCAAGGGCCTCGAACAGATCGGCGCGCTCGCCGGCTTTCTGCCCATGGACACGATGGACGAGTGGGGGAGCTACCCTGGCGCGCTCGCGCCTATCGGCGTCATGTCCGCGCCGCCGCCGGCGATGATCCGGCTCTCGACGCTCGGCGCCGCGCACAAGCACAAGCTCTTCATGCTCGCCCCGAACAGCAACTGGCTGCCCGACGAGATCATCGCCCTCGGCGAGAACTGCCTCACGTCCTGGCTTGCGCCGTCGTCCTGGGCCGCGTCGGTGATCCGCAAGCACACGGACGTGCCGGTGTCCGTCTGGCGGCACGGCATCGACGGGCAGTTCTACCCCAACGACGACGACGCGGCGGCGCGGCTCGCGGAGTACGAGCGTGGGGAGTTCACGGTCATCCACATGTCGTCGTCCGTGGCGGAGCGCAAGGGCACCGAGCAGCTGCTCGACGCGTGGTGCGAGCTTGTCGGGCGCGGCCGACTCGGTAAGCGCCCATCGCTCCGGCTCATGCTGCCGCGCCAGGAGATCGATCGGTACCAGGCGCTCGTCGACTACGACGCGTGTCACATACCCGAGGTCATCCAGACCGTGTCGCTCTCCGCGCCGCGCGACATGTCGCCCGAGGCGGCCGCCGCGTACTACCGCTCGGCCCACGTCGTCTGCCAGCCGAGCCGAGGGGAAGGGTTCGGGATGGTGCCGCTCGAAGCGCGCGCCTGCGGTGTCCCCGTCGTCGCAACGACGCTCGCCACGGGCCACTCCGAGCACATGAACCCCACCACGCCCGGCGTCGTCGACGTGCCAGTGGGTGCTGACGAGTCGATCGACGACGGACCTGGCGCACTCGCGCCGTCGCTCGATCCGCGAGACGTGCAGCGGTCGCTACATCGGGCCTACGACGAATGGCCGGAGATCCAGGCCGACGCACTCAGGGTCGCGCCGTCGCTCGGACTGGAGTGGTCGTGGAAGTCGGTGACGGAAACGTGGTGGCAGGCCTACGGGCAGGAGATGTCGAGATGATCAAGTCGCTCGCGGCGTTCGTCGGGAAGAAGGTCTTCGTGCAGCTGAAGAGCGGGTCGCAGTTTCTCGGCCTGCACGCGCAAGGCGGTCTGCCTGCGCCGCTGATGAAGAAGCAGAAGGGACAGAAGGGCGAGGAGGTCGTCGCGCTCCAGCCGTTCCCGTTCATCGCGGCCGAGGTCGTCATCTACAACGGCGACTGCATGCTGAAGATCCCCGACGAGGCCGGCAACACCGGCACGTCGATGCTGATCCTCCCCGACTTCGACACGATGGAGTTCGTGACCGCGATGAGCGACGACCCGGTCGACCCCACGATGATCCGATCAAGCCTCATCAAGATGCCCGACTGAAGGAACCTCCCATGTACGACGACAAGAGCAGCACCCGGAGCAACCAGGTGCTCCGCGAGTCCTACGCCGAGCAACTCACGGAGATCGGCAAGATCCTCATCCGTGCCGGCATTCTCACGCAGGATGAGGTCGAACGCCAGGGCGTGCGCTTCGCCGTGCGCGATCGGTTCGAGCCGCGCACAGGTGCCAAGTCCAAGGCGATCGCCAAGCGCCCTGCGCCCATTCCTCGCCACAAGTCGGGGTAACCGTGGAACTCGCCGTCCTCACGGTGCCGCGCGGCTTCCCGTACCTCACGCAGACCGTCGCCTCGATGCTCCTCGGGATCGGCCCGGGGCGCATCTGGATGGTCTGCGGGTCGAGGGACGAGTCGCACCTCGCGTCGCTGCGGCACCACCGCGCCATCGAGGTCGTCTCGATGAGCCGCGAGGAGGCCGCGGTCATCGAGCCCTGGAGCACGCAGCGGAAGATCGCGGCCAACTTCGTGCGGGCTCTCCGCGCGCCGCCAGCTGGAGCGGACGTCCTGATCGCCGAGGACGACATCGTCGTACGCGACGACTGGTGGGGCCTCGCGCAAGCGATGTGTGCCTCGGGGAAGATGCGACATGGGAAGTTCGTGATGAGGCTGTTCAGCGTGGAGCCAGCAGACGACGAAGGGGGCGGGTACGGAGTCACCGAGGGGTCCGTGTACGGTGGGATCATGATCTGCGTGCCTGCTAGTGTGCGCGCGCCGCTCGCCGACTTCGTGTGGACGCACAGCGCCGTGGGCGACGTCGAGGCACACGACGTGTCCTTCCGGGCGTTCTGCGACGAGCAGCGCATCGCGCTACTCACGAGCAACAAGTCGCTGGCTCAGCACGTCGGTCACGTCTCCACGCACGGAGACATCAGGGCAGCGACGGCCAGATCGCACTCGTTCGCGCATCTCGCGTCGGACGACGCTGACTTCTGAGTCGCCATGGCGAGGCTGCACACCAAGTCGCCACCACCGCCCACCGCCGTCGACAAGCTCATCGACGGCCTCGCCGTCGTCGAGGTCGTTTCCGACGAGGTCCTGCGCGAGCGCCTGGCGTCCCGGCCTTGGGCCGAGCAGGAGTTTCGACGTGAGGTGCCGCCGGGCATGGCGAGCCAGTGGGCGCTCGTCCGTTGCCCGATCGGGGTCTTCGAGGTGCCAGGCGTCATCGATCGTGAACGCATGGCCAGCTACGCTACTCTCGCTACCGCACCCCCGCCCGTCGTCGCCTTCCGCAGCAGTCAGGGGGCACAGCACCTGACCATCTTCGACGGCTGCCACCGCGTCACAGCAGCCCGCCTGCGCGATGACGCCACGATCCTGGCCTACGTGCCCGAGTGGCAGTTGCGGCGCTGACTCGACAGAACTAGCAGATCCTGCGATCCTGACGGCCCATGGGCTACCCGGACCCGAAGCAGTCGCCGAGAGATCCAGAACTGCTCACGAAGTGGGCCATCCAGAAGATCGGCGTCGCCCGGAACTCGCTCGACGAGGACCATCCGTTCCTCGCCGTGCTCACGCGCGGGCTGGACCCCATCCGGGTGTCCACCAAGACGCGCGTGATGCGCCTGCACCCGGACAACACGCTCCTCATCAACCCGCTCGCGATCGTCAGGATGCAGATCCCGGCCCTCGCCGCGCGCCTGGCTCACGTCGCCATGCACGCCGCGACGCGAGCGTTCAGCAGAGGCATTGGTCTCGATCCCTGGCGCTGGAACGTCGCGCACGACATGGCGAACGACGGCATGCTGCGCGCCGAGAACATCGCGCTCGCGATCCCGGAGCTTGCCGGCGCGATGCCGGGCAAGGTCTCTGCCGAGCAGATTTACGGCATGCTGCCCGAGGACTCCGCTCCGCACCCGGACTGGTGCGACTTGTGCGACTGCCCCAGGCCCGGCGAGGCGCCGCCACCGGACCCCAACAACCCTCAGCCGCCGCCCCCGCCGCCGGAGCCGCCCGGGTACTGTCCCGTGTGCCTCGGCGAGAAGTTCATCGACGTCGAGGAGGAAGAGGCCGATGAGCCGGCCACGGGCCCGACGGAGACCTGGGGGTTCGGGGGCCAGTACACGCCGATGGACTCCGAAGAAGCAGACGCGCCGCCGACGACGTCCATCAAGGGCGGCAAGTACGGCAAGCCCACGAAGTACACGCCCAACATTCGCGTCCCGTGTCCGCACTGCTCTGGAGCGCGGCCGCCACCGCCTCAGCCGCCAGTCGGTCCACCACCGCCCCCTGCGCGGCCGCTCACCGACGACGAACTCGAAGAGATGGCGAACGACTACGTCGCCAAGACGGAGAAGCTCGCGGCGGAGTGGAAGGCCGCGAAGGGCAGCAAGCGCAAGCCGATCCCGAACACGTCGCCTGGTCCTTCCGGACCCGTCATGCGGGCCGCAGACCGGGTGAAGCTCGGCGTGAAAATCTGGGACAAGCTCAGTCCGACGGCGAAGCAGTACCTCGGCCAGAAGGGTGGCCAGCGCACACGTGGCCAGGGCTCCGGCCCCATCTTCCCTCCGCGTGACATCGAGCACGAGAAGGACGACGACACTCCGCCCGACGAGACCGAGCCGACCACCGAGGAACAGATCGAGGACATCCTCGATCGCCTCGCCTCCTACGCCGAGCAGCGGATTCGCGAGCGCAAGAAGTACGAGGCCGGCGGGTCGGTCGGCAGGCCTCCGATGAGCGACGACCTGATCGAGCAGCGTCTCCGGGAAGCCGCGAAGGGTCTGCTCGAAAAGCTCAACAGGAAGAAGGCCAAGGAGAGCGGCGGCGGTTCCATGACCCGCAACGCGTCGCTGCCGAGTGGGCCGCTCACGCCTGGTGACTTGCAGCAGCTGGCAGACCACCTCGCGCACGACGCCCTCGAACGCGGCAAGAGGCGCGCGGAGGAAGAGGAAGACGACGCGCCACCTCCCGACCCTGGTCCCGGACCCACTCAGCCTGGTCCAGAGGAGAGGCCCGTCGACCCCGTCGACGATGACGGCGACGGTGGTGGTGGTGGTGGCGACCCGATCGAACTCACCCCGGAGGAGCAACTCGAAAAGGAGCGCGAGTGGCTCGACGCCATCAGGCGCGGCACCGAGGAGGAGCGGCGGCGGCACGGCGGCAGCTGGGGCTCCGAGGGCGGCTATGGCCACGAGAAGATGCTGGCCGAGTCGATGCCTCCTCCCGACTGGGAGGCGATCCTGGCGCAAGCGCTGGAGGGGTTCACGTACGGCAGGCCCACCTACGCGCGCCCGTCGCGCCGCACGGGCGCGCTGGAGGAGATCGCCCGCAGCAGCGGTCGCCGCCGCGAAGACTTCCCCGCCATCCTGCCCGGACGGCAGATCGAGCCGTCTGGTCGTCTGGTCGTCGTCCTCGACACGTCCGGGTCCATGGGCAAGGTGCTGATCGCGCAGTTCCTGGGGTCCGTCATCTCCGCTGCCGAACAGGAGAGCATCGAGGAGATCAGGTTCTTGCAGGCCGACACGCGCGTCATCGACGACCGCGTCGTCGCCCCTGACGAACTCCAGGACGTCCACATCTACGGCGGCGGCGGGACCGACTTCCAGCCCGCGCTCCTGAAGCTCGCGTACGAGGCCAGGAAGGCCGGCGAGAAGTACACGGTCGTCTACCTGACAGACCTCTACGGCCCGTTCCCGACGGGGAAGTCGCTCAACCGAGCGGCCGCGCCCGTGGGGACGAAGGGTGAGAGGACGCTGGACGGCAGGACAGTGGCCGTGGAGGTGTTCACGCTCCACCCGGACGACCTGACCGGCCGTCAGCCGGCGGAACTGGACTGGCTCGACATCATCTGGTTCGTGCCGGAGTTCGGGGCGGCGCACGAGGCGCCACTTGGCGACGTGGTCATCATGGGCGGCAAGAAGACCAAGCGCGCCGGAGGAAGGTAGCCGTGCGACCAGGTGGCGCGTAGGCTGTGCTCGTCATGGTTCCCCAGCAAGAGCCTCACCGCTGTCGCCTCGATGTGACGAGAATCCTGCCGCATCTCTATCAGGGCTCCGTGCCGCGCCCCGGGGGTGAGGTCGCGCGCTGTGGCTTCACGGTCCTCGTGCTCGCCGCCCAGGAGTACCAGCCGCCGCGCGACTTCTACCCGGGCGTGAAGGTGATCCGCGCGCCGCTCGACGACTCGGGCAGGCCGATGACGGAGCGAGAGTGGAAGACCGCCCGCGCCGCCGCCAAGGAGGTGGCGGCGGCCGTCTCCAGTGGCGAGCGCGCGCTGGTGACGTGCATCCAGGGTCGCAACCGCTCCGGCCTCATCGTCGCACTCGCCTGCCATCTGCTCACGGGCGAGAGCGGCTCGTACTGCGCCGACCGCATCCGTGGCAAACGAAAGAACGCCCTGATGAACCAGTGGTTCAACCACGCGCTCGACCGGGTGGGCTAGGCCGTGCCGCGCAGGCGCCGCGCTGGAGACGCTGACGCCTTCGAGGAGGCGGAGGCTCGCGTGGGCGACTGGAAGGCGCAGGAAGACAGCTGGCGCGGCTACTGGATTGGCAACAAGCCCGACGACGCCGAGAACTGGGTCGCCGTGGAGCACAACCAGGGCGGCAGCTACCACGCCAGCACAAGCGACGAGTGCTTGTCCGAGTCGAACATGGCGTACATCCAGTCGACCATCATCGACGCTTTCCCAGACGACGTGATCACCGACGTCCGCGCTGGCGACTTTGCGATCCGCGCCCTCCGCAAGGAGGACCCGGGTGACGTGGCCGAGGGCGAGGAGCCCATGCTCGTTCCGACAGAGGCCTGGGCGGAATGGGTCGGCATCGAGAACGCCCTCAAGAACTACCCGATCCTCGACGAGGACGACTTCTCCGAGCGCGAGGACGAGATGTCCTGGGAGGAGACCAAGACGAACGTCGATTACCTGGTCGGACATATCGAGGATCTGGAGCCGATCGATGATCTGCCGGAAGACTGGATCGACATACTCATGTGGCACATCTACAGAAACATCTTCGACTACCGAGACCACCAGTCAGGCGCCAACGGCATAGAGCCCAAGATCGAGCACGTCATCGAAGGAATGCTGGCTCTCCACTACTTCAAGCGCCTGCGCGATTACCTCTGCGAGGACGTCGGCTGATGGTCAGGAAGAAGAAAGGCTCCGGCGATCCGTTCGAGGAAGCGGAGAGCCGCATCGGCAACTGGAGGGAGCACCACCGACCGTCGACCTACTACGGCGACTACTGGAAGGGCAACGAGCCGGAGGACGCCGAGAACTGGGTCGACGTCGAGCACGACTGGGGCTCCAGCCACTGGTACGGCGGCACCACCAGCGACGACTGCCTCGCCAAGACGAACTACGAGTACATCCAAGACAACGTCGTCAAGGCGTACCCGGACGACGTCACCGAGGATGTACGCAACGGGCAATTTGCGATCCGCGCGTTTCGTAAGGAGACGCCAGACGAAGTGCCCGAAGGCGAAGAGCCAGGGCTTGTCACCACGACGGCGTGGGACACCTGGATCGACATCGAGAACGGTCTTGAGGACTACGTCGCGCTCGACGACAGCGCGATGTCAGACTGCGAAAGCGAGGCGGCCTGGGAGGAGACACTCGACAACGTCAAGTACACGGTCCGCAAGATGGATGACTTCGAGCCCCGCGACGACTTGCCAGAGAACTG
>Ga0315286_10003464_pt1 | contig 14942 bp, 1 predicted proteins | sample YL17G10_0_MG_FD_205038 | JGI IMG/M metagenome (GOLD analysis project Ga0315286, IMG submission 205038) | Sediment microbial communities from Yellowstone Lake, YNP, Wyoming, USA - YL17G10_0 | ecosystem: Environmental > Aquatic > Freshwater > Lake > Sediment | place: USA: Wyoming | collected...
TGTTGCCGATGGTCTCGCTTCCGGCGTGTACTTCTACCGCATCGTTTCCGAGCCGCTCAACGACGACGGCTCGACTGGCGAAACGTTCACGGCGGTGAAGAAGATGCTGCTGGTGAAATGACGAAGTCTCCGTCGTCGCGGGGCTCGGGTCAGGTGCGTAGCTCAGAATAGGTGCTGATCCCCGAAAAAGAAACGGGGCAAGCACCAGCGTATTGGCACGACGGCCAAACTGCGTTGTCCCGAGCTTCGCGATGGACGGTGCGCGCTCAGGTGTCGGGAGATCCGCCAGGCGGACGGACAACTCCCGACACCGCTATGAGATCTGTTTTCCCGAGCGCCTACACCGCGCGTCGGACATGAGCGGATGCGTGAGATCGAGGGTAGCTTCGCCCGAAAATAGGCCCGAAACCCACCTCGTAGTCCTACGAGGAAAAAAAACACGTAGTTTCGACAGTTGTTTCTTATTTCGTGCAGGTGTAGCTTGTGACCCACAAGGTACGTTGATTCACACTGCATTCACGCGATATCAAATCGGAGGTGAATATCCCCACTCAACGTTCCAAGAAGAAAGGTGAAGGTGGATCTGCAGGCGACTCTCGCATACGCGTGCTGATCGCCGACGATCATGGGTTGGTTCGACAGGGTATCGTCGCTTTGCTGCAGAGGGAGTCGGATTTCGAATTGGTCGGCGAAGCTTTAGATGGCCTTGAGGCAGTACAAAAGAGCCGCGCTCTTTTGCCGGATGTTGTAATCATGGATATCCGCATGCCGAAGATGGACGGCATCGAGGCGACCGCGCATGTGGTTCGATTTCCCAACCCGCCCAAGGTCGTGATCCTTTCGCAGTACGACGACACGGAATACGTACGTCGGGTTATGGCATCGGGGGCCAGCGGATACATTCTGAAGGAGTCTGTCTCGCTGGAACTGCCTGCAGCAATCCGGGCGGTTCACCGCGGCGATCGGTTTTTTACCCCGACGATCGCCAATCAGTTACTGGCTTTGTACCTCAAGGATGTCGCAGGCGTTCGCCCTGACGACGCACGCAGTTGAGGTCATCCGTTCTTTGAAGCGTCACGACGCGGAATTCGGCAAGCGGTGTGTACACCGCGACCAAGGGCAGACTTTCTGTCGCAAGGATTCGCGCAAATGTCAGAATAACGCCCCCGTAGTACTACGAGGTAAAAAACTGGTATTTCACCGAGTTGTTTCTCTTGAATGGTTTCGTAGTTTTGGGGTGTACATACCGATAGGGGAATAGTAAGTATTCCTCCGTTTTCATTGGTAGGGGGCCTGAGTTTCTTCAACAAAACATCCGACGACGGCGTGAGATGTCAGCTCGGTGCTGGGGAGACACTCTCTTGCGTCCCGGACGAATTCATGAAGTAGTTCGTTGTTTGTAACTCTCTGATTTCAGAGTCAGTACGCGTGCGCGTTCCTTTCCCCTTGCGCACGACCAAGTTTAAGGTAATATCGTTTGAACGTTGATACTACCTACCAATCTTTTCTCTTACGACCCTACGGGTGCAGCGTTCTCAACGGACGTATTGCGCACGCAGGGCTATTCTTCTTTCGTTCACTTCTTGGAACTTCAGAGTTTATCAATCATAAGATCCGAAATCTCGGATCTCGTATGCGCGAATTTAAAAACACCTCATCCAACTTCTATCCAACAGGAGGAGTTATGAAAAGCTTTGCAACGTTGTTCTTGCTCGCATGCCTGCTTGTCTTCACAGCGACATCTGTGTTTGCACAGGCCAGTAGCGCAAACTATACATTTGCGACGGGTACTGCGGGGACATTTACCGACATGAGCACCGGCACGACTCAAATAGTCGCTGCTGACAATGATGATGTTGCTTCAGCTGTAACAGATATCGGGTTCGGTTTTTTCCTGATGGGCAACAGGTATACACAGTTCTCCGCTACTTCCAACGGGATCATTGCGCTGGGGGGGACTGCAGCCGGCGGCACAACATATTCTGTATCGGGTGGTACGACAACAACCCCCATACTCTCGGCGTTTGGAAGCGACCTGAGAACAGGCATTTCTGGCAAGGTTCACTACAAAGTGACAGGAAGCGCGCCCCTTCGCGTGCTGACGATTGAGTTTCTGAATATGTCATTGACCTATGTCGGCACGCCGGGATCGAATGACGGGACCTACCAAGTCCGTCTGTACGAAAACACCGGGGTTATCGAGTTTGTCTATGACGGCATGTACAGGAACGCCAGCACTACAGGGGCTAGTATCGGAATAGGATGGTCTGCAGGTTCTGCAGCAAACACTTTTGGTTGCGTGACTTCGGCAACACACACGTCCAGCACGAGCAGCTTCACCACGCAGACCTATACCAATAGTGCGGTCATAACTGATCTGAACAGTCCTACAAACGGTTCGCGAAGAACCTACTCCTACACGCCCCCTACACCGACGAATCCAGGGGGACTAATGACCTTTACCAGTCTCGGTCTGACCAGCATGACACTTAACTGGACGGACAGTCCGAACGAAGTGGTGTATGCTCTGTTCAAATCGATAGATGGCGGCGTCACCTACTCTTTTGTAAGCACGCTTGCTCAGAACACCATCATTTCAGCGCAATCAGGATTGTATCCAGCGACGACCTACTTCTGGAACCTATACGCTGTGAGCGAGGGTGCGCTTAGCACTGGGCTGAGCGGCAGCCAGGCAACTCTGGCTGGTCTGCTTACTGGCCTCAAGAGCATTCCAAGCGGCACGTACCCGACCATCAAGTCTGCAATCGACTCTCTCAATCTATACGGCGTCGGCTCCGGGGGCGTCACGTTCAACGTTGCTGCCGGTTATACGGAAATCTTCCCGACCCTGGCCTCCGGCATTATCACGGCGACTGGCGCGCCGTTGAATCAGATCGTCTTCCAGAAATCAGGGGGCGGTGCGAATCCAAAGATCACCGCGGCCACGCCCGGCGTGAGCACGACAGTGGACGGGATCATCAGCATCTCTGGAGGAGACTTCATCACGTTCAACGGGATTGATCTCCAGGAGAACGCCTCCAACACTACTGCGACAATGCAGATGGAGTGGGGATACGGTCTATTGAACGCGACCGTGACCGATGGTCCGCAGTACAACGTCATCAAGAACTGCGCGATTACACTAAACAAGCTGGATTCGGCCAGTACCGGTATCTATCTAAGCTGCCACACCACCGCGTCCACAACTCTTCTCACAGTGACAACGTTTCAAGGAACGGGCTCATACAACAAGTTTTACAGCAACACAATTTCCAACGTGTACTTCGGCATAAAGGTGCTGGGCTATCAAGGTACTGCACCGTACCCAGGCTATGGCATAGGCAACGAGGTTGGTGTTGACGGCGGCAACACGATCACCAACTGGGGTGGTCGCCTCGTTAGCGTATTTGCCATCAACGGAAACTGCCAGACCAACTTCAAGATCTATAACAACAACATTTCCGGAGGGACAGGTTTGTCGACGTTGCGCGCCATCTACGTCGGCACACTTAGCGCCACCGGGGACATGGACATCAGAAACAATACAATCAGTCTCTCCAGCGGGGCCGCCTCCAGTGCCTTCGTCGGTATTGAACTCAATAGCGCCCTTGGCACCGCCTATGTTCGGAAGAACACCATCAATGGTTGCACGTACCCAACGGCGACTAGTGGCACGTTCAGGCCGATATATTACAACGCCAGCGGCGCCACGGCGCTCTACATCGATTCCAACACGGTCAGCAACAACACCCTGCCGGGGACGGGAGCATTGGAGTGCATCTCCGTAGGAACGCTCACGGCGACAACCCCGCTTTATATCCGGGGCAACATAATCTACTCGAACTTCAAGACTGGCACGGTCACGACGACCGGCAGCTTCTATGCCTTCAGGCTGGGAACCGCAGCGGTCAATCTTTCGGGCAACCAAGTCCTGAACAACGGGAACACCAACACCACTAACACGAGCTCCATGTATCCGGGGTACTACAATGGGGGCTCGCCGGTGGTCGAGAACATATACAACAATACGTTCCGAGGTTTCTTCAACTCCGGCACAGGTACCGTTTACGGCGCCATATACACTAGCACATCTTCTTCGGCGGTCAAGAACTTCTACGGCAATACGATTGATTCGTTGTATTCTGCCGGAGGTACCATCTATGGCATCTACCAGGCCTTGGCGACAACGGTCAACATCTACGGCAACATCATAAGGAACATGCGCTCCAGCATCGCGGGCGCGGCCGTGAGCGGCATATACGTAGCTTCGGGCACGACGGCGTACGTGTACAACAACTTCATCTCCGACCTCAAGGCGCCTTCGGCGACCGGAGCCAACGCGATCAACGGTATCTACATCGCCGGCGGCACAACGGCCGGCGTGTACTATAATACAGTGTATTTGAACGCTTCCGGCGGGGCCACGTTTGGAAGTTCCGCCATTTACAAATCATCCACGACGACGGGAGATCTCAGAAACAATATCTTCGTGAACATTTCCACGCCTGGATCAACGAGCGGCCTCACCGTGGCGCACAGGTGGTCAGGCCTGTACAGTGCAACGTACTACGCCGCGACATCAAACAACAACGATTTCTACGCTGGTTCGCCAGTAGCCAACAAACTGATCTTCTATGACGGCACGAACAGCGACCTGACAATAGTCGCGTACAAAGCGCGCGTTTCTCCGCGTGATGCGCTGTCGGTGGCGGAGAATCCGCCGTTCAAGGATGTTACCGCGACGCCGTACGATCTGCACATGAAGACAACTGTCGCTACACAGATGGAAAGCGGCGCCACGCCGGTTACCACTCCGATTACGATTGCCAGTGACTACGACGGTGATCCGCGTAATGGCAGCACGCCCGACATGGGCGCCGACGAGTTTGCGGGAATCCCCGCTGACTTGACCCCTCCGACGATCGCCTATACGCCCTTTAGCCACACCCCCTCAACATCCAACCGGACCTTCACGGGGATCGTCGTCACCGACTTTTCTGGGGTGAACGTTACTGCGGGTACTCGACCACGGCTCTATTACAAGAAGACCACCGATGCGAATACATTTGCCGGAAACACGATTGCCGACAACGGCTGGAAATGGGCCGAAGCGACCGGCACAGGTGGATCCCCGTTCTCGTTCACTACGAACTATTCGCTTCTCTTTACTACTGGTGTGGTTTCCCCCGGCGACACGATCCAGTACTTCGTAGTAGCGCAAGACCTTTTTTCGACCCCGAACGTAGCCATAGGCCAAGGCACATTCACGGCCACGCCGGCGAGTGTTGCTCTCACGAGCGGCGCCTTCCCTGTGACGGGAACGTACAGCTATATTATCACCCAGGCATCCCTCAGCGGCGACTACAAGGTCGGGACTGTAGTGTTCAATCGCGCGACGGGAAAGAACATCACGTTCGAACGCAGGACGCGGCAAGTCATGCGGGAAGTCCTCGTGCCGATTACCGATAACGGACCGGCGGAAGGTAAGAAGGCGGAAGGTAAGAACAACAGCGGTGATGTAAAGAATCTTGATACGCCGGCTTATGAGTCGCAGTTCAGAAGCGAGTGGCAAGAGGTTGAAGAAGTTTACTACGTCCCGATGGAGAACGGCAAAGAGTACACCGATCCTCTGTATGTTAAGCGGGTCGACAATCCTTCACTCTCGCCCGATGTGTGGGATGGGGTGTACGCAACCCTCACGGCAGCCGTGGCAGATTTGAATCTCCGCGGAGTGTCAGGCCACACGCGGTTCCACCTCACCGATGCAACATATCCGTTTGAGACATTCCCGCTGACCATTCGGGTCACCAGTGAGAACGTTCCCAGCGCGAGCGCCACCGTAACCTTCGCACCCGACGCAAGCGTGACGTCAACGGTGAGCGGAGCTGCGGCGAGCACGCAGATTTTCAAGATACTCAGTAGCTACGTCACTATTGACGGTTCTAATTCTGGCGGAACCGACAGAAGCTTGAGCATTTTGAACACAAGCACAACCTCACCAATGGTTATCATCATCGGTTCAACAGGGACAACGCCTATAACAAATGTCACTGTAAAGAACTGTAACATAACCAACGGTGTAAACACGTCCGCCGCACTCGCAATCTATGGATCCGATGGCGCTGCCGGCTATTTCAACAATATCACAATCCAGAACAACCTTATTCAGAAAGCATATTTCGCCCTTTATTGCGTGGCAGTTGCTGCCACCGGTAACGGCAGCGGCCTGCTAATTACTGGCAATGACCTTAATGGCTCGGGTGCAAACGCACTCCTTGGGTATGGAGTGTATGTACAAGGGGTCGATGGGGTCATAGTTTCGAATAATAATATTGCAAATATTACGCAAACCGGATACACGATTACGATTACCGGTATTTGGTTCGCAACCGGAACGAAGAACGGTACAATATCCGGGAATAACATATCGTCCTTGAGCTATGGTGGCACGTCTGCATATCCACCAAGAGGCATAGCAGTTTCAACCGCAGTTGTCGGCGCGAACATAAGCGTTATAGGCAATACCGTGTCAGGCATAACCATGCCGGGTTCTTCGGCCCCTTATGGCATTTATGTTTTTTCCGCGATGACAGGCGTTACGGTGGAAAAGAACAAGGTAAGCGGAATCCTGAATTCAAGTGGCAGCGGTTATGGCGCCAGGGGTATTCATGTTAACACGGGTTTGGTAGCAAGCGATATTACCGTGAAGAACAACTTTGTGTGGGATGTGAAGGCTACATCTGATGCGTCCACTACATATTGGGGTATTGGAATTGGCGTTGAGAATGCGGGCGGTGTCAATGTGTATCATAACACCGTTAACCTTTTTGGCACTCTTGCAGGCTACTCAAGCGCAACGGTTCACGCCGCTTTTGCTGTGTTGACAGCGGCGGTAACTCTCGATGTCAGAGATAACATTTTTGTGAACACATTTGACAATACTACTAGCTCCACCGATAAGAGCTACGCAATCAATAGTCAGGTTTCAAACGCAGTCTACTCGGACATAAACTACAATGACTATTATGTGTCTGGTACGCCCGGCGTGCTAGGCTATTTGGGCGGAGACGTGACGACTCTTCCGAACTGGCGAACAGCAACCGGCAAGGATGCAAACAGCGTATCCGGTAATCCGAAGTTCATAAGCAGCACTAATTTGCATATCGACCCGTCTCAGGTGTCGCCGGCGGCTAATGCAGGCTCCTATATCGCTGCTGTGCCCGTTGATATCGACGGCAACACAAGAAACACTCCGCCCGACATCGGCGCAGATGAGTTCACGCAGGACACGCCTTCCGCATTTGCGTTGACGTCGCCAACCAACGGCTCGACCGAGACGGCATGGTCAGGTACACTCTCGTGGGGCGCGTCCACAACGGTGCAGTACTATGATGTTTACTTTAGTGCTTCACCTACTCCGTCTTTCAAGCAGACGGTGAGCGGCACCACTACGAGCGTGCCGTGGTCAGTGACCACCGGCGGCACATACTACTGGAGCGTTAAGGCACGAAACGCAGATGCAACGGTTGAAGCAACAGCTGCTCCGTGGAGCTTTTTCGTGACCTCGTACACGCTCTCGGTTAATTCACTGCCGACGGATGGCGGCACTGTCAGCCGTGTCCCAGATCAGCCTGACTATGAGCCAGGCGCCATTGTGCAGGCTACAGCCAATATTGCGCCGGGATACGCGTTCGTGGAGTGGACCGGTGACCTGACCGGTACCACGAATCCGCAGAACGTCACTATGACCGGGAACAAGAGCGTCACCGCGCACTTCGATTGGGTGCAGACGGAAGTATATGTCGATCCGGCGGGCAGCAATACGACTGGCGGCGGTGCGGGTGCGCCCACGCATCCTTACCAGACAGTCCAGTATGCTATCAATCATGTCCTCCCAGGCGGAACAGTCCACCTCTTGGGCGGAATACTCGATGCACCTGCTTATTATCGTGAACAGCTCTACATTAACCAGCCGTTAACCCTTTCGGGTGCAGGGCCGACTCAGACATTCATTGTTCCGCCAATTGCGGGTTTGAATCAACTCTTCTTGCCGGGATCGCAGCAGAGACCAATGATCGGTGTCGATACTGGCGGAACGAACGTCATCATTGAGCAACTGACGGTCGATGGCGAGGGCCGCGCCAATGGCACGACGCACGCTCGCATGACAGGCGTCCAATACTACAAGGGCGCCGGCATACTTCGCGACTGCGTGGTCAAGCAAGTTCGGCGCACACCGTGGGGCGGCGACCAGACGCTCGCCAGCATACTGGTGAACCACGACGGCACGACATACAGTCACAGCGTGGAAGTCCATGACGTCACTGTGCAAGACTTCGAAAAGGTGGCCATTGTCGGTAATCATCCGGGCACGACGCTTGATATCCACGACAACGTCATCACTGGCCAGAACACGCATGCAACGGTAGCGCAGAACGGCATCCAGGTCGGCTTCGGCGCGACCGGACGCATTGCGCATAACATGATATCTAGTATGTCATCCTCGGATGCCCCGTCTTACAATGCAGGCATCTTGGCTGTTGCGTCAGACGGCACGGTTAAGATAGACACGAACCAAGTGACGAATGCGCAGATAGCCGTTTTCCTGACTCAGTCAAGCGCGTATCCAACGGGCGCGTCTAACGCCGCGGTTGTGGGCAATACCATAGCGACTTCTGCCTCGTCATATTACGGAACGGTGTCAAGCAGTATCGGCGGCTCGACGCTGAAATCGCTGGAAAGCGCAGGACGCCCTGCCATCAATGCTTCTCCGCTTGCAGACGACGATGCCTCTGTTTTGGCATCTCTGCGAAAGCATTCTTCCAACCTCGAAGCAACGATGTCCGTTTCATATGAGAACAATACATTCACGAACACGGGTTCAGCTTCGGGCACAGGTCTTTATCTTTACGCCTACGACACAAGTCCGATGACTGTGACTGCAACGAGCAACACAATCACCGGCTGGGGATACGGTGCAGTTACTAACAAGGATCCCGATGCATCGTTTAACTCTACGTGGCGGCTGAATTCCATCACGGGCAACACCGTGGGCTTTAGCGATGCCACAGACGTCTTGCAGGATGCTCGCGAGAACTGGTGGGGCGACGCCACAGGTCCGCTTGACACAAAGACGCTGCCTGGCGTGCCAAACTATCGCAACCCGTACGCCCTCGGCAATGGCGTTACGAGCTATGTCGACTACAATCCGTTCTACTTCGATGCCGGAATGACACGGCTAGTGTCGCTCCCCGTTACGATCTCGGTGAACGATCCAAGCGCAAACGAAGAGGCCGGCACGATCAGCTTCGACGTTACGCTTTCCTCCGGCAGCGGCCACGAGATCACGGTCGACTGGCAGACGGCAAATAATACTGCTACCACCGCTGACCTCGACTACGCTGGTGCATTCGGCACAGTGACATTCTTGGCGGGTGACACTGTCGAGACAGTAGTTATCACAATCAACGACGACAACAAATATGAGCTTAATGAAACATTCTTCCTGAACCTCTCCAATCCAGCGATCTACGCGACGATCGCAGATGCACAGGGTGTCGGAACGATCCTGAACACCGATCCAATACCGAGTGCTTCCATCGACGATGTGGCAATCGCCGAGGGCGATGCCGGAACGACTCCGTTCGGCTTTACAGTGACGCTTGCTAACCCGAGCTATGAGACGATCACGCTCAACTACCAGACCGCCGACGGCTCGGCGACGCTCGGCGATCTCGACTATCAGAATGCGACCGGAACGGTCACGTTTAATTCTGGAGAGACGAGCAAGCCGGTAGAGGTATTGGTCAACAGCGATGTAAAGAATGAGGCCAACGAGAAGTTCTACGTCAACCTCTCCACGTCACTGCTCGCCGCCAAGTCGGGTGGAGAAGCGGAGTTCAAGACGGGTACGGTAACGATTGGCGATGCCCAGGGTGAAGGCACCATAAACAACGATGATGGTGAGCCGACCCTCTCGATCGACAATCTGACGAAAGCTCCGGTGACGGAAGGCAACAGCGGCCCAGTGAACGCCACATTTACGGTGACGCTCTCTGCCGTTAGTGGCCAGGTCGTGACGGTACAGTACGACGCCAATGATGGAACTGCGTTCGTCAGCGACCTTGACTACCAGGATGCGACTGGGACGGTAACGTTCAATCCTGGTGATCTGTCAAAGCCGGTGACAATTCTGATCAACGGCGACACGAAGTTCGAGACAGATGAGGCGTTCACAGTTGATCTGTCTATTCCTGTGAACGCGACGATTGCTTCCGGTTCGGGTGCTTGCACCGTTTCCAATGATGACACGCAGCCGACGATTTCGATAACTGACGTTACGCAAGATGAATTGAACTCAAGTTCCTCATTCTTCGATGTCTACGTGACGCTCTCGAACAAGAGCTACCAAACCATCACGGTCGACTATCAGACCAACAACGGCACTGCCACGACGGCGGACCTGGATTACTCTGGCATCGGCTCGACCTTGCTCACATTCAACGAGAATGAGGACAGCAAGTTAGTGCAGGTCTCGGTGAACGGCGATGTGAAATTCGAAGCGAATGAGACATTCACAGTCGACCTCTCGACTCCGACGAATGCAACGATTCTCGATAACCAGGGCCTCGGCACAATCTCGAACGACGACTTTGTCGATGTCTCGGTCAACGATGTGACGTTGGCTGAAGGCGATGCTGGAAATACTGCCTTCACGTTTACCGTGAGTCTCTCTGAGGCGAGCGACAGAGCACTGTCGGTTGATTACATAACTACCATTGGAACTGCTACAACTGCCGACAACGACTATCTCGCTACCAACGGCACGTTGACATTCAGTATTGGCGAGACGAACAAGCCTGTTGTTGTGCAGGTTGTCGGTGATTTGCGGAATGAGATCAACGAAACCTTCACGGTTGACCTCTCGACTCCTGTCAACGTGAACATCACGGATGCTCAGGGTCTTGGCACGATCACGAATGATGATCCATTGCCATCGATCTCGATCAACGATGTGACCAAGGCGCCGACTCCAGAGGGCAACAGCGGAACAACCAACTTCTCTTTCACGGCTTCGCTGTCTGCTGTTAGCGGCCAGACCGTTACGGTGCAGTACGATGTCAATGAAGGCACGGCGCTGCTTACCGACAACGACTTCGTGGATGGAACCGGCACGGTAACATTCAATCCCGGTGATCTGAGCAAGCCGGTAGATGTGGTCGTAAACGGCGATGTGAAGTTCGAGACCGATGAAACCTTCACGGTTGATCTGTCGAGCCCGGTCAACGCGACGATTACCGACGGCTCCGGCCTCGGCACAATAGGGAATGATGATTCGCAGCCGACTGTCTCCATCGGCGACCTGTCGGCCGACGAAGGGAACAGCGGCAACACGCCGTTCGGCTTCTCCGTGACGCTCTCCAATCCGAGCTATCAGACAATCAGCGTTGTCTTTGCGACAAACGACGGAACCGCCAAGATCGCTGACAGCGACTACAGCTTCGTGACGGAGACGGTTACGTTCAGTCCAGACGTAGTCTCGCAGACGGCTACAGTTCAAGTAATTGGCGACACGAAATACGAGCCGAACGAGACCTTTGAGGTCAATCTCTTAAGCCCGGTCAACACGACGATACTTGACGGTCAGGGCATCGGCACTATTCAGAACGATGATCCTCAGTCGTCCATTTCAATCAGCGACGTGAGTCTCACTGAAGGTAACAGCGGCACGACCGCGTTCACCTTCACGGTCAGTCTCGCCAATCCAAGCTACCAGACCATCTCGGTCCAGTACAACACTGCCAATGGAACCGCCGTCCAGCCAGGCGACTACACCAGCGCTACCGGCACGGTTTTGTTTGCTGCCGGTGATTTGAGCAAGCCGGTGACGGTGCTCGTGAATGGCGAGCTAACGAACGAGGTGGACGAGACGTTCTACGTCAACCTCAGCAATCCTATCAATGCAATAATTGCTGATGATCAGGGCCTTGGCACGATCAACAACGACGACGATCCTCCAACCATCTCGATCAACGATCCGGCTGGCGTCAATGAGGGCAACAGCGGCACGACGCCAATCGGGTTCACAGTGAGCTTGACTGGTAATGCCACTGAGCAAGTTATCACAGTCGGCTGGGCTACGGCAGACAACACTGCGACGCTCGCCGACAACGACTACGTTGATGATGCAGGCACGGTTACCTTCAATCCTGGTGATCTTAGCAAGCCGATTACTGCTTATGCCAAGGGCGACATTTGGCTGGAATCCAACGAGACTTTCTATGTGGATTTGAGCGGTGCAACGCTGGGTGGCAACCCATACGTTGGCGGTATCGCGGATAATCAGGGCGTTGGCACGATCGACAACGATGATTATGCGCTTAGCACGATCACGATAAACAAGAAGCGCGACGCAGATGCGAACTTCACAACTGATGGCGATCGATACGCCAAGAACTGGCGGCTCGAATTGCATGAAGATTCACCTGGCGGAACACTCGTTGCTTCTGTAGCATCGGGCACGACGCTGACGGTTCCGAACCTTCTAATTGGGACCTACTACGCGGTGGAAGCGGACAGCGCAGGCTGGAATCATATCGGATACGTGCTCGACGCAGTCCCGACTGCATCCTCAGCTAAGAACGTTGAGATAGTAATTGCGGGTGCTGGCGAGACTCATACGGTGGATCTAGTCAACACATGGATCAAGTCCACAGTGTACGTTGATCCGGCCGGTAGCGATGTTTCTGGTGACGGTTCGCCGCAGTGGCCGTATGCCACGATTCAGAAGGGTGTTAATGAAGTTACTTCGAGCACCGTTATCGTTGCTTCCGGGACCTACCGAGAACAAATCTACATCAACAAGAACCTGACGCTAACTGGCGCAGGCGCTGCAACGACGACGATTGTGCCGCCGTTCGCAGTGATGAACCAGCCGTTCTTTCCCGCGCGACTGGAGCGCCCGATTGTCGGCGTTGATGTGCTCGGCACGAACGTCATCATCGAGGGCTTCACGATCGATGGCGAGGGCGCTGCCAACACGCACGCAAGGATGATCGGCATCATGTACTTCAAGTCGTCCGGCATTGTGCGCAATAACGTTGTCAAGGGGATTCGTAAGAGTCCGTTCGATGGTGACCAGACGACGGCGGGAATACTCATCAATCACAACTATCCGAACAGCTATAGCCATTCGGTCGAAATCCACAACAACACGGTTAATGATTTCGGCAAGGTCGGTATCGTATGCAACCATCCGGGCACTGTAGCCGACGTGCATCATAATACGGTTACTGGGCAAGGTCCGGTGGGACTTGGCTACGCTGCACAAAACGGCATACAGATCGGTTGGGGCGCGACAGGTGCGGTGAACTACAACAACGTATCCAACATCTCTTACACCGGTCCAAGCTGGGCTGCTTCTGGTATTCTGACCGTAGGTTCGAGCGGCACCACAAGCATTCAGAACGACACGATTTCCAATACTCAAACCGCCGTGTATCTGTCGCAGACATCCGACGGTGCCTGCAATGCGTCGTTGAGCGGCAACATGATCACTGCCTCCTCGACCGGCGTTGGGACAACGAATTACTACGGCTTGATTACCTGGAGCATTGGAACGGCTCTGAAGGCCGGCACAGAAAAGCAGCGCGATGTTCTGCAGGCGCAGCCCTTCGGAGAGGAAGGTGGGCAGACAGGCCCGTCGGGTCTCGATGCTACGATGGCAGTTACGATCTCCGGCAATACCTTCACGAGCACGAGCGCGGGTACAGGTGTTGGGATGTATCTGTTGGCGACGAACACCAGCCCCCAGACCGTCCAAGTCACTGGCAACACAATCACTGGCTACGAGTACGGTGTAATAACGGACAAGGACCCAGGTGCATCACTAACCGCTACTCTGCGTCAGAACACGATTGCGAGCAACACGGTGGGAATGTACGATCTTACATCGGTTTTGCAGGATGCAAAAGAGAACTGGTGGGGTGATGCTACCGGTCCGAAAGACACAAAGACGCTCCCAGACACGCCGAACTACAACAACACGTGCGGTCTCGGCGACGAGGTTTCGAGCTACGTTGATTACAGCCCGTTCTACTACGACGCGGCGATGACGCGGCTCGTGTCTGTGCCGGTTACAGTCTCCATCACCGATGCAAATGTCACTGAAGGCGACGCGGGCACTGTGAATATGGAATTCACAGTGACGCTGTCCAGTGCAAGTGCTAACACCATCACTGTGGATTACACAACATCCAATGTCTCAGCAACTGCCAGCGAAGACTACGTTGGCGTCGGTCCCGTAACGCTTACATTCGTTGCTGGTGACACGGTTGAGACATTCAACATCACGGTGAACGGCGACTACAAGTACGAACTGAACGAGACGTTCGATGTGAACCTCTCCAACGTATCGTCGTGCGCGTCGATTGCCGATGGTCTTGGTGTCGGTACGATAGATAACGACGATCCGATTCCGTCAATCTCCATCGACAACGTTTCGTTTGATGAAGGCAATAGCGGTACGACACCGTTCGGCTTCACGGTAAGTCTGTCGAATCCGAGCTATCAGATCATCACGGTCGATTACCAGACCAACGACGGTACGGCGACGACGGCTGACCCCGACTACACTGGCATTGGCACGACGACGCTTACCTTCAATCCGACCGAGACGACCAAGCCGGTGACGGTACTTGTCAATGGTGACACCAAGTTCGAGCCGACCGAGAACTTCTTCGTCGACCTCAGCAACGTGAGTGCCGGTGCGACGATTGGGGATTCTCAGGGTGAAGGCACGATCGTCAATGACGACGTCCTTCCGACGATTTCGATTAACGATGTGACTTTGTCGGAGGGTAATGCAGGCCAGACGGCCTTCCAGTTCACGGTGAGTCTATCGGAGGCGAGCGGCCAGACGGTGACGGTGCAGTATGACGTCA
>Ga0315286_10003465_pt1 | contig 14941 bp, 14 predicted proteins | sample YL17G10_0_MG_FD_205038 | JGI IMG/M metagenome (GOLD analysis project Ga0315286, IMG submission 205038) | Sediment microbial communities from Yellowstone Lake, YNP, Wyoming, USA - YL17G10_0 | ecosystem: Environmental > Aquatic > Freshwater > Lake > Sediment | place: USA: Wyoming | collected...
AGAGATTGACCGTCCGGTTCACGTCGAGGATCTTCGTCCAGGAGTCCTCGGGATCGCTTTGCGCGTGTACCCAGATGTCCTGGATGGTGACCCAGACTTCCTTATAGTCGTGCGTCGGCTTGTCGGTGAGGCTCAGGGAAAGCCGCCCCGTGTTGTCGCCGCCGACGCCGCAGCCGTAAAAGCCGATAAGCAATACGGCCGCCAATGAAAAGACCTTCACTTTGGAAACAAAAGATTTCATAGCCTTGCCTCCTTTTCCTTTCTTTCTAAAAAAAGCCCCAACCAGCACGTTTATGATAATCGGCTCACGAATCAATGTCAAGAGTAAGAAATCGGACCGTTGGAGCGCCGGCGTCTGGGGAGGAATCTACGGGGATTTAAAGACGGCCTGTATGGGGGAAATCCTCAGGAGAAGAGGTAGTGGGAAGCCCATCAGCCCGGCTGCCCGGATCCTGATCTCCTTCCGCCATATGATCAGCGCCTTGGGCCAGCCTTGCGGCCTAAGGTCACGCGGGGTCCCGGACAAGGCCTGCATTTCGGAGAGTTAAGGAATGGCGGGGCCGACGAGACTCGAACTCGCGACCTCCGGCGTGACGGGCCGGCGTTCCAAGCGAGGACTAACAGAATGCAGGCCTTCAAGGTAGCCTCCCCCCGCCCTGAATGTACTCAAATTGTGCTCAGCAGAGGTCTATTCCTGTGCATTCGTGTATAAATATGCGACACTTGACGACAGGCCTCGACATGGACTAAATGGCTGATTTCTCGAGGAATAAGGGAATGCCCCTGGCCTGACTCGAACAGGCGACCTCCGGATTAGGAATCCGTTTTATGATGACCTGAGTTCTCCCTGGGAAACCCCATTTCCCCAGTTGTTCCGACGTTTTACTTTTTGCACCATTAATCAGTATTAAGCGAGACTTAGCACAACTTGTGACATTTCTGTGATAAATGGACCAGTCTGCCCACCGCCCAGGACGCCGGACGAGGGCCAGCATGGGGCGGGTACCAGAGGGGAATCCAATCGATGGTGATAAGCGATTTCGTGGAGTGAACGGGCAAGGGACAGCCAACCCATCCGCCGAAAATTTTTCTGGGAAAAAATAGTTCGCATCCCCAGCTGGCTGATAGCTACGGTCCTGGGCGGATGGACAGCCAGGCAACCCTACATCCTTGACAACCAGCGAGCAGAGGTCGATACTCAGGATAGCCTAATTTGGAGGGGGAAAATGAAAAAGCTTCTTTGTATCGTTCCGTTGGTCCTCCTGTTCTGTTTCACCATCGCTTGCCAGGACAAGGCGGCGATGGCGGAGTTGGAGAAAGTCAAGAACGCCGCTCGAATAGAGGACCAGAACGTAACCCTCGTGCGTCAATTCTTCAAGGCCCTCGACGCCCAGGATTACAATGGCCTCAAGGAGCTTCTTGCTCCCGGTGCTATTCTTCACGGCACAGCACCACAAGAAGACATAACTGCGGATAATTCAGCCCAACTATTACGCCCTCTTTTTCAGGCTTTGCCCGACCTTGCTCATAGCGTCGAGGACATTTTTGCCAAGGGGGACAAGGTTGTCGCTCGGGCTCTTATTCAGGCAACCCATAAAGGGGAACTCATGGGAATTCCTCCCACCGGGAATCGGCTTGGATATTATCAATTCGCAATATTTCAAATTATTGACGGCAAGATTAAGGAAGGCTGGAGAGTCACGGACAGTTTGGGGATGATGTCTCAGCTCGGCATGGAGCTGAAGCCGATACGCTCTAAGGTCATTCCAGCCGAAACAAACGGGTCGCTTGAAATTGAGGCGGGGCTAATGTTCCAATCAGGAGATATAAAGCCAGTTGCACCCACCACGTTCTATCTGTTAGATGGCAATTTGACAAAAGTGTTAAGAACGGCTGGCTATAAACCCGCCGATGGAAAAACAGACGACCGTAGCCTGCTCGGTGAATTTCACCTCGCTTTTGCCTTCCCAGCTTTTTACACAGAAGGCGACAAGAGAGCGGCACTAATTGCGGCCATAACCCCGCATGTTATTAAAAAAGCTGAAACAGATTTTAAGGGCAAAGCCGTTTTTAAATCAGTGCCATCGGGAACATACTATATTGTGGGTGTTGGCCACGTAGCTAATTCGACGGCCATTTGGAACTTAAAGGTAATCGTAAGCGGTGGGATATCTTCCATCTCCCTTGACCAGAATAATGCAGATATGGCCATTTAGGAACACTGGGACAGCATTTAAGCAGAACGTTGTGGCTTCCGAGTAGCTTTTCGAAGGTTATCGATTATGGACCTTCTATGCAATAGGGCCTGCGTAGGACTTCCAGCTCTCGCTAGTCGATAGGCGAAGCTCACAGAGCTTCTGCTCCGACCTGCCGGAGAAGGCCTCTGGGACCTCACAAGAGCCATAAAAGGATTATTGACAGCGATTCTCCTCTTGAAATATAGTCCGAAAAGGCCGTGTCAGGTCTCTTCCCTTCATGAAGGGCATGTTTCGGTTATCAAGGGGCTAAGAGTTGTCATCCGGTAAGCCTGAAGCCTTCTCCAGAATCCTCATCGACAAGGCCCTCGAAGCGAGCGGTTGGGACTTGCTCGACTCCAGACAAGTCCGGTTCGAACATAACGCAGTAACAGGACGAGCTGATTATCTGCTCCTGGACGGACTGGGCCGAGTTCTGTGCGTCCTGGAGGCCAAGCGTGAGGACCTCGACCCGTATGATGCCAAGGAACAGGCCCGGGGCTACGCCGAGAACCTGAAGGCTCCGTTTATCATTCTTTCCAATGGACGGGAGCATTGGCTCTGGAACTACGAACGGGCCGACCAGCGTGACGCCTTCCGAATCGAACGTCTTCCTTCTAGGGACGACCTGGAGCGGCTACGCCTTAAGAACCTCCAGCCTCCACGTCCGCTGATGAGCGAGCCTGTCGGCCCTGGCTATATCCAACGCTTCAAGCCTGATATTTCGCTTCATGGCTATCAAATCCGAGCCATCGATGAGGTCAGCAAGCGTTTCGATTCGGAATCTAGACGGAAGTTCCTCCTTGAGATGGCGACAGGAACGGGAAAGACCCTTCTATGTGCGGCCCTAATTCGTCGTTTCTTGGCCACCCGGAACGCCGAGCGGGTTCTGTTCATCGTCGACCGAATCGAGCTGGCCAAGCAGACCATGGAGGACTTCGCCGTCGTCCTCGCTGAGTACAAACCCGTCATTTTCAAATCTGCACGCCGTACTGGTGAACTTCTCGGCTCGTCCGTCGTGGTCGCTACAATCCAGTCCCTGATGGTTGACCGTCGGTATCGGGAGGAGTTCACCCCCTTCTACTTCGACCTCGTCATCAACGATGAGGCCCATCGGTCGATTTACGGCGACGCCCGAGAGGTCGTCCAGTTCTTCCAAGCGACGAGAATCGGACTCACAGCGACGCCCAAGGCCTATCTCAAGAATGTCGACGTCCGGGATTTGGAGACATCGAATCCCAAGGGCTTGGAGGCACGACAGCTCCGGGACACGTACCATTACTTCGGCTGTGAGCCGGGGTTCCCGACCTTCCGGTACGACATCATCGACGCCGTCAAGGACCCGGAAGGTCCGTTCCTCTGCCTACCCAAAATCTTCGACCTCCGCTCCGATATCACTACCCAGGCCCTGGCAGAGAAGGGCTGGGCAGTCTATATCAACGAACAGGAAGAGAACTTCAAGATTCAGGACCTCGAACGGAAGATATTCACGCCGGGAAGGAACCGTCTCATGTGTGAGGCTTTCCTCAAAGAGGCCCAGAGGGACCCCGCCGGGGTCATAGGAAAGTCCATCGTGTTTGCCGTGAATCAGACCCATGCAACGAATCTCACGAAGACGTTCAACGAGCTTCAGCCGAACGTGGCTGTCACCATCACCTCTCGCATCCCAGAAGCCTCAGTCATTTCCAAGGAGTTCCGTGATGGAAAACGTGTCGAGCGTATCGCCGTCTCGGTAGATATGCTCTCCACCGGGTATAACTGTAAGGACCTTCTTAACATCGCACTTATGCGTCCCATCTTCTCACCCACCGAGTATGTTCAAATCAAGGGGCGAGGCACCCGCTTATTCACGTTCAGGGTCGGGAACACCGTGTACGAGAAGAAGAACTTCTTTCTTCTCGACTTCTGCGGTGTCGCCGAGTATTTCGAGGACAAGTACGATTATTCAATCCCCCTCAAGCTTCCTTCAGCGAAAAAGGAACCGAAAGAATACTCCCAGGGGCGTACGATACCGAGCTACATCCAGGAAGGAGTGGATACTCTGCCCCCGTCAACACCTCCACCCCGTGAAATCCCTGTCTGGGAGGGCGTCGACGTCCTTAAGAGTCGAGAGGTCATTGAAGTCGGTCCGGACGGAGAGAAGGTCGATGTGATGACCTTCCGTGGTTCCTTCGAACGTGACGTCAGGGACTTCACGGAGCAAGATGCGGAAATGAAGAAGGCGGTTGAAGACGAAGACGACGATACCGTTGAAATCGTCGTGAACGAGCGGTTCTTCCACAGACCTGTGATGTTCTATTCCCAGGACAAACTCGTTGCTTCCTACGGAGTCCCCGCCCCTACGCCAGCGTTTGTCTACAACGCCGTCGGGAAAAGGCCCTTGCCAACCAAGGACGCAATCATTGCCGATGTGGTGGATTCCATAGCCGCCAGGTTCAATCTTCGCTATAGCGAGCAGAAGTGGCTCGACGCTACGACACAACTTCTCGTTGAAGACCCGGACTCTCGCCGGAGGTTCATGTCCGGAGACATGACCATCTTCACCTCCAGCCAGTTCAACCAGCTCGGGGGTATCATCGCCCTCGCTCAGTTCGAAGGCCGGGACCAGGTATTCGAAGCCCTGCGGCAATCCTACCTTGTTCGGCAGACCCCCTTAGGAGCAACGACTCAATGACCAACTCGCTTTTCGAGAATGGGAAATCCAACGGGGCCAACTTCTTTTCCTCCGGACTCCGCCAAAAAGTCGACCAGCTGATGAATATTCTCTGGGCGGGTGGGGTTAACAATCCGATGGATTCCATCGAGCAGATGTCCTATCTGCTCTTCCTTCGCCTCCTAAGTGAGAAAGACGACGCCTTGGCCTCCCTCGATAAGAAATATGTCCGCATCTTCTCTGATAAGTGGGCGAGATTTGCTTGGGGCAACTTCGTGACCCTCACCGGGGATAGCCTATTCAATGCTTCCCGAGATGCAATAGAGAGCTTACATGAGCTTCCCGGCCTCTCCGATACGGGGAAACTCCTCTTCAGTCGAGCTACCCTCAAGATTTACGACAGACCCACCCTCAGGGCTGTTATTCAGGGCATCCACAGCCTTGACCTTGCCGCCCACGAAGGACATGACCTGAAAGGGGATATGTATGAGTATCTCCTGAGCAAGCTCTCTATGTCCGGCACTAATGGGCAGTTCCGAACCCCTCGCCACATCATCGACATGATGGTACAGCTGGTGAATCCCCAGCCCGGTCAGTTCATCTGTGACCCGGCTTGCGGGACAGCTGGCTTCTTAATCTCTGCCTTCACGCACATCCTTCGCCAGAACACCCGTCCTGCGGACCTGAACCGTGGTCTTATCGACGGCACGCTTCTCAAAGCCGGGCAATGGAAATTCCTCGAAGAACAGGCCTTCACCGGATTCGACAACGACGCCAACATGGTGAAAATCGCCATTCTCAATCTCTATCTCCACCAGCTCGAAAAGGCTCGCATCTCATTGATGAATCCACTCACAACGGGCTTCGGAGGTGCCTACCCGGGACGCCGATTCGATGTCATCCTTGCCAACCCGCCCTTCGCTGGGAAGGTACAGGACGAGAGCATACTCTCGGACCTCAATTACAAGCTGAACACCCGTGCCACGGAACTGCTATTCCTCAAGTGGTTCATCGACCATCTTGCACCCGGAGGAAGAGCTGGCGTCATCGTCCCCAATGGTGTCCTATTTGGCTCTACGAACGCCGCTACGGGCCTTCGTGAGCTTCTCCTGACCGAATGTGACCTCCAAGCCGTCATTGGCCTTCCTAGCGGCGTTTTTAAGCCCTACTCGGGTGTCGGCACCGCCGTCCTCATTTTCGCTCGTCCCTCAGCGTCTGGCTCCAAGCCCGTGACCCAATCCGTCTGGTTCTATGACCTCACAGCCGACGGATTCAGCTTCGATGACAAACGAACTCCAATTGAGGCAAATGATATCCCGGACGCTTTGGCTAAGTGGCCCAGTCGTGAGGAGGGTCCGAACAGCTACCGGGTGACGATTGAAAGAATCCAGGAGAATGGCTGGAGCCTAGCGGCAGGACGCTACAAGCCTGTAACAGCCGAATACGTGCATCATGACGCTCCGGAGGAAATTCTTAGGGATATACTCAAACTCGAAAACGAAATCGTTAGGAGCGGCAATCTGCTCTTAAAATATATCAGCGAGAAGAAATGAAACGCTGGCCGACAATACCCCTGGCTTCGTTAGGGCCGATAGCAGACGGTGACTGGATTCTTAAGGAGAATTATACCTCCGGGGGAGTGCGTCTAATTCAAGTTGGGGATGTTGGAGTAGGCGAATTTATCGGCAAGTCCAGTAAATACATCTCCCCCAAACGAGCCGAGGAACTGCAATGCTTTTTTCTGAAGGAGGGCGATATTCTCATTTCTCGAATGCCCGACCCTCTCGGACGGGCATGTATCTTCCCAGGTTTGGAATGTCCCGCAATCACCGCTGTTGATGTAGCGATTTTCCGGCCAGACCCCAACAAAGTGAATCCTCGCATGGTTAATTACTTTCTGAACTCGAAGCCTTGGTTTGATGAGGTCCTCCGATATGCGACCGGGACCACCCGACCCCGGATTAGTAGAACTCGTCTTGAACAACTGGAAGTCCCTGTGCCTCCTCTGGCAGAGCAAGAGCGTCTCGTAAAACTCCTCGACGAAGCGGACGAGTTGCGGAAACTGCGTGCCAGAGCCGACCGCCGAACTGCTGAGCTAATCCCCGCACTATTCTATGAGATGTTTGGGAACCCGAGTACGAATCCAAAGGGATGGCCAAAGGGGGGGTTGGGTGATTTTTGCGAACTCAATAACGGCTTTCCATTTAAGCCAACTGATTGGGACGGAATCGGTTTGCCAATCATCCGAATTCAGAACCTTAATGACCGGGCAAAGCCGTTCAACTCTACGTCGAAGGTCTTACCGGATAAGTTCCTTGTTAGGCGGGGGGATATCCTTCTGTCATGGTCCGGCACGCCGGGTACTTCATTTGGATGCTTCCGATGGGACGGACCTACGGGGTGGCTCAATCAACATATTTTCAATGTCAGGCTTGACCCCAGACTGGAGGGGGATTTCTTTATACACTCGGTGAACGCTCGACTTGGCGAATTGATTGCGAAGGCACACGGGGGAGTTGGTTTACAGCATGTTACAAAGGGAATCCTGAATTCCGTTGAGCTACTGGTTCCGCCGCTTTCGTTGCAGAAGAGCTTTTCGAATCGTGTGGAAGACATCCGCAAACTGGAAGCCGACCAAGCCGCCAGCCGCCTCCGCCTCGAGGCCCTGTTCCAGTCCATGCTCCACCGGGCGTTCAATGGGGAACTATGATGGATGAGGAAATCGAGACCGACTGGAAGAATTTCTCGGAGAGCATCTTCAATACGTTCTTCGACCAGACCAAGGCTTACGTGGCCAGGATGCTGACCTCCCAGGGCGGCTATATGGACTGCCTGAAGGCCTACTACGACGGAGCCTGGTCCGTCCCGAAAAAGTACAAGGGGAACTCGGGGGCTATGGGGTTCGTCCCTGAGTACCTTGTTTTCGAAACGGTGAGGCAGTATCTCGAGAAGAAGTACGGCATCGCCTTTCGGAAAAAGGAAAGGACTTATACGGCAGGACAGGTTGAGACCTTCTACTTCGTCGATGACCTCGCCGACCCACAGCGGCTACTGGTCCATGGTCTGAGGATTAGGAGGGACTCGTTCGGCTTCCCTCCCACCGACTACCAGCACGATATCACCTACGCCGTCCGGGAAGGAGAATGGAGGGTCAAAGCTGTCGTCGAAGTGAAGGGCTTCTTTGATGGGCCTTCGTTGAGGGCAGACCTCGGAAAACTGGAGGCGGCAGAGAGGAAGTATTCCAAGGCCGACGACTGCTCCTTCGCCTTCGTTGGCTTCATCCCGAGTTCTAACCTCCCGGGTCCAATGAAAGAGAACATCAAGAGGTTCGTGGCCAGGAGGAACCACTCTGTCGTATTGCCCGGGGCCGTGGACCCTGAGCTGGGAAATACTAGGCTCGAGGATTTGTTGGGAAAGCTCTAGCCGCTTGTCTGATGCTCTGAGGTGAGCGAGACAGCGAGGAGCACATCGAGAAGGAAGTGTTTTAGATGAAACTCGAACGGTCCAACATTGAATTCCTCCTGTGGCGGAAAAAGGTCGACTCATCCTTATTCGAGCACAACGGGACCACCATCCCGGCTTGGGCGTGTACGATGTGGGGTATTCAGGGGATGTTCGGGGCCTGTGTTTCGAAGACCATGACCGACGCTAAGGTCACCATCCAGTTCGAAGGGGCCGACTACCCTGGAAGTGTCACCGTGGCCAAGGCAGGGAGGAACCCCCTATACCGCCTCTGGTACGGAGAGGACCTGGGGATGGAACTCAAGCATAAATTCCTTATGAGCTACATGCGGTCACTCGAAAAGCGGCTTCGACCGGAGGCCAAGGAGGATGTCGAGAAAGACATCCCGTTCTGGGAATTCCTGGACATCGAGTTCGATTCAAGCAGGAAGGTCTTCAAGTTCGAAGCGTACTATCGGCAGGAACCGACGTTCCCGGAGCTGTTCAAGCGGCTGATAGGGTCTCCAGGGCTGAAGCGGGTCGATGATGAACTCCACCAAAAGGGGCCTGGCCGAATCCATAAGCAGAGCTGGAGGCCCAGGCAACAGCTTGAGTTCGAGCTGGGGGCTACGAACGTCGTCTATATGCTCATCGACACGGAGAACAGGCTGTTCTACGTCGGAGAGGCTCAGGACCTCGTGAAACGCCTAAGTACGAGGTACCCCTCTATCCCGGACTGGAATTTCTATCGGTACGACGTCCTGCCGGGTCAACTCACGGACCACAGGGTCGCCATCGAACGTATGCTCATTCGGGGCTATGCTGAACTCCTCGAGAACAAGAGCGGCATCGAGTTCAAGAAGATATCGGACTACAAACTGGCGAACGACAGGATTGATACAAAATGAATGCGGAGATGGAAAGGCGGCTCATATTCCGCTGATGGGGAGGAGACCATAATGCCCACAGGAATAACGTGTGTTTTGTGCGGAGAGCCGGCCTCTAGGGAGGGAGTCTCTGGGACCTCTCTCTATACTGTAATTTGCCAGGTCTGTGGAAAATACGTTTCCGAGGAATTGAATGACCGTGGATTCCAGCGATTGACATCTGATGAAAGGGCAATGCTGTCGGCTTATACCCGAGAACTTTTTGAGTACGATTCGCCAACTCCCGACCTCAATGTGTTGGATAATGAAGAGCAAGTGCCGAGGATAATCGAAAGGTTTAAGAATAAGACCGTACAAGAGAAGCTCAACAACCTTCTTCTTTACATAGGACGACGTTCAGATTACTTCGGGAGGCCTCTACATATTCAAAAGGAAAAGGACTATCCCCTCACATACTCACGGAACCGGGACGAGTTTCATAATATTAGGCAACAGGCATTTGATGCAGGATTCCTTCGGCTCCCTTCGTCCGGCGGAAACGTAATGATGACCTGGGAAGGGTGGGAGAGATTCGAGCAAATTCGTGAAACTGCGGAGCCGTCAAAAAAGTGTTTCGTTGCGATGCCCTGTGCTGATGAACTTCGGGAGGCCTACGAAGCTGGAATTAAGCCTGCAATTGAGGACATCCCTTATATCCCTGTATTTATAGAAAAATCTGAGCACAATGAAAAAATATGTGACCTTGTGCTTGCAGAAATCAGAGGGAGTAAATTCGTCGTTGCCGATGTGACGCTCCAAAAGCAGAACGTGTATTACGAAGCTGGATTTGCCCAAGGGCTAGGCAAGGACGTCATATGGACTTGCCGTTTGGACGATATCCAAAACGCTCACTTTGATACCAGGCAGTATAACCATATCCTTTGGAGCACCCCAGGAGAGTTACGCAAGAAACTGGTCAATAGAATTAAGGCAACGATTCTTTAGGACAATAGCGAAGGGTCGGTTGCGATTATGACAAAGTTGATTTCGTCGACCTGGTGACCTATAGTCTTTTCAGCATCAGGAGCGGCCCGTAGAGGCCCGGCAACCTGGGACGGACACCCAAGGTGCCTCTCGCTCGGAGCGAGGATGCGGCCCGGAGGCAACGAAGTGTCCGGAGCGAAGACCCGCTCACCTAAGCTACTGGAAGCGGGTTCTTTGTTGTATGCCCCTCCGCAATCCTCCCCAGCTCGGTCTTCTTCGTTGCCATCCTGAAGCTGAATTCTATGGAGTTCCCGGCTAAGAGGGCCGAGAGACGGGAGGAACTCATGAACTACGAAAAGACGTTGCGGGAGCTGGTCGAGTTCATCAACTCGCAGACAAGCCGGACGGACCTCGAGATGGGGCGACTAAGAGCCAGAGAACCAGAGATTGAAAGGATGGGCTTCCAGGAACGGCTAGAGTACCTCCAGGCTGTCGCTGAGGCACGGGGGAAGATGGAGTTGCTTCAGGCCGTGAAGGACTTCTACGATTCTCTTGGGGACGGGCAATCCAGCTGGCATTGAGCCTGAAGACATGGCGTTGACAAGGGGTAGGTAATCCCTTACCCAGCCCAGATTTGGCCTCCCAGGACCTCCCAGGGTCATTATACAGCCCATCTACCCCCGTCCAGGGGTCGGTCATAGTGCGTCAAAGTAGGTCATCTGAGCTGAAACACTTGACATTTCGCTTCCCCAGACTCATCTTAGAATCAAGGGGAGCGGTTTACGTGACCGGGAAGCCTTTCCTATCCAGATAGGTATCTGACCGTTTCCAGGGTAGGGACTCCCCGAATCACGCTAAGGAGGGGTTGATGAAACGCTTATTCTTGGCTCTCTGTGGGATTCTCGTCCTAGGCCTCTTTGTCTCCGCCCAGAACCAGCCGCCTGTGGCCAACGCTGGGGATGATAGGACGGCGTATACGGGGCAGATTATTTCCCTCGCTGGCTCAGCAACTGACGCTGAGAATGAACCGATATTCTTCTGGGCGTGGGCGGTGGAAAGTGCTCCATCTGGAGCCAATTTCCTCTTAGACGGAGACACAACGCCCAATCCTCTTTTTACTGCCTATACACCCGGAGATTATTTGGTCCTGTTAGTCGTTGGTGATGCGAATGGCACGAGCCTTCCCGATTACATCACGATTACCGTTCGTGACAATCTCCCCCCTGTTGCCGTAGCGACAGCGGATAAGACGACCGTCCGTGTGGGCGAGGCAGTTACCTTCAACGCATCGTCCAGCTACGACCCTGAGGGTATGCCGCTCACGTATTTCTGGGATTTCGGGGACGGAACTCCGGCCACGACCGAAATCGCTCCCACGCACGTTTATGCCTCTCAGGGGACCTTTACCGTAGACCTCTTCGTTAAGGACGAGCGTATGGTCACGGACCACGACGCTCTCGAAATCACCGTCCTTCCTGCCGAGAACCATCCCCCCACGGCCTCTCCCACGGCTCTGCCGACCTCTGGGTTCGCCCCGCTCACGGTCCAGTTCACCGCTAACGCCACGGACCTTGACGGCGACCCCCTGACCTACCTCTGGCAATTTGGTGACGGAGCGACCAGCACCGAAGCGAACGTCAACCACACCTACGGCCCAGGGACCTTCACGGCCCACTTGGAGGTCGATGATGGGATTAGCCCATTACATCCAATGTGGAAATTCGCCATCTCAGTTTCCTCAGCCATTCAAATGCAGGTAGATAGGGTTGAGGTCCAGATGAAGGGCCAGAAGAGTTCCATGGGGAAGGTGGAGTTGGGGGCCTCAGTTCAGATGTGGACGCCTGGGCCAAGCGAGACTGTCTCCGCCTACTTCGACGGCATCCTTCTCTTCTCCGTCCCCTTCAGCTCCTTCGAGACCAAGCCGAACTCGCCGCTGGTCTATCAATTCCGTGACCAGGACATCTTCGTGGAACTGGATATGGAGAAGGGACAACTGGCTGTGATTCGGCGGAACCTGAGCCTGTCCGGGATTGACCTTCAGAACGGAGCGGACCTGGAGTTCCGGGTGGGGGATTTGACGGCGGTTGAGAATGTCCTGCTCACAGCGGGGCAGGGCAACAGGTTCGTCTATCCGGCTCCGGTGGTGATTAAGTAGGGGGCTAGGGAAGGAACTGTACGACGGCGGGGACGAGGGGGACCGCTGAAGAGGTAGTCGAGCGTCCCACTTGGCGGAGGGGTAGCTCTAGTAATGAACGCCGGAGGCTTTCTGCGGCGACCATTAAATCTCACAAAAAGGGAGGACTATCGTGAGAAAAAGGTATGTTGGAATGGGGGCTGGAGTTGCGATTCTCGCTGTGGCCTTATTGCTTTCAAGCGGAATCGCCCAGGGGCAACGTCATTACCCGCTGATACCGGGTACCCCTATTGGGGCTTGCCGAATTGATGTCGATTTCAATCAGGTAGTCGATTCCAGACAGGCCGTAAGAGCTTTTATTGCAACCGGTAGCACAAGTCCTGTAATACTCGGCACCCTCAATGACTGTGGTTGGGCCATCAGTTCCTTCCTATGTGGGCCAAGGGACTTCAATGGTCAGCACGGCATCCTGGTTACGATTTATATGGAGGTGGTAGACGAGACTTTCGGTTGCGGCGTGACCTTGTATCAGGAGGGTGCCCAGTACTATGCCGCTCCTATTCTCTATACGGGAAATTGAATTATTGGGCATATTCCGTTCAACGTCCGATAATTCAATCCCTTGGCGGGATACTTGGGGGCTTATAGACATGTATGCTCGGCCTCTCCAGTCGTGAGACAGCTGAGGTCCAATTAGAAGCTGGTCGCCGTCGGGAGGCAAGCGGACCCGCTAGAAAGGCTGTGTAGCGTCCCGCACACCGGAGTGCTGGCTCTGGTTTGGATAAGGGCCAGCCATTCTCAATCGCCTCTGGTGCCCGTCTGCCAGCCTTGGGACTTGGCCAAGGAGGCGGTGCCTGGGGGGAAGGACAAGCCTAGGGAGCCTCCCGTTGACCTCCCAGCCCGGCTTCTGCTATAAGTGGCTCTTCGGGAGGGCCAAGTGATGCGGAGAAGGAACTTTGGGAATCTCGTCCCAGCCGGATGTATTACACGATGTATTACGCCATGTATTACATTTGACCATCCGCAAAACGCAAATCACGCAATAGAGTTGGAGGCGGCAAAATGAAGAACGAAACGCTACAGGGTCGACAAATGAAAAAGATTATGCTCATCCTGATTATGGTGTTCGCCTTTATGGCGGGACTGGTTCCGTCACAAGATGTACAAAAACGTAAGGTCGTCGAAAGCGAAGCCACTTTCTCCCAGCAAACCGTCGTTTTTACACTCAATGGAATTTCTAGAGAGGTGGTATGGTCAGCGGCCCTCAAAACGTTTCAGCTTCGAAACATCGAAGTGCTGATGGCTAATAAAGACGTCTTGTGGGGAGAAGAAATAATTGGCGGAACGCTCATTGTTCGCATCCCTGAGCGTGACCAGGCCGTAGCGGTAATTATGATAAGTGACGGACATTTTATTCAAACTAAAGCTCCATTCATATCTGTTTCCATATCAATCTCAGGCATAAAAAATGGTCAACTGTTTACGGACACTTGGTGGACAACCGAAAGGAAATACGCTATTGAAAAAAGGTATTATGAATACATTCTTGACCAGATTTACGGTTCGCCAACCAAAGGGGAGATTAAATCAAAAGTCAATTGAGACGCCCATAGGTGAGAGTGGTCCATTATGGGAAGTATATGAACAAAGAAAAAGGCCAGTTATAGGTCAGGGACCGCAAAGCAGGACACCTTGAAGGACAAGATACTCAATCCTACAAACATCTTCTTAATTGCCGTCCTAATTATTTTGTCCGCCGTGAAACACGGGGACCTAGCCGGGGGACTGGGGGCGGGCCTCTGGTATTTCACTATCGGGATGGCCTTTGTAGGAGTAATTATTATGGCCCTATTTATGTTTATCTATAACATCTTCAGACCGGAAAACAAGATAAAACTGGGCTTGACGGAACGAATGACCGCCGGGCTAATCGGGGCCATTTTATACGCCTTCATTATCGGGAAATGATGGAGGGCCTGGCGGGAAGGGATTAGGCCCCGCCATTCTCAATCCCCTTCTATCGCCTATCCGCCAGCCTGGGGAGTTGGTCAAGGAGGCTGTGCCAGGGGGGAAAGACTAGACTGGGGAGGCTTCTGAACCGGGTGAGACGGGTAGCCCCGTTCATAATGCTCCGGTCCATTCTCAATCCCGGGCCTATCTGCTAACCTAGGACCTGAAGAGGTTAGCTGTGTTCGACAATGACGCCCATCACATGAAGGAAGTCAAGAATCCTCTGGACGAAGTTCTGAAAAGGTCACAGAAGGATTTCATATTCACACGCATGAGCATTCAAAAGAAGGTCCCGCCCTCAATTCTGCGGAAGCTCAGAGACTCGATGAAGCGGGGAAAGAAGGATGCCTCGGGGGTCTAGCACAAGGGATAGAAGACGAAGGGCGGGAAGATAACGGCGACCCAGTCTGTGAAGCTTGATGGAAAGAAAGTCAGGGAGGGGAAGGATGGACTGGGGAGCCTTCCAGACCAACTCGCCAGCACGGCGTGCTTGACTACGCTCTAGCCCATTCTCAATCCTGCCCGTCCACTCCGCTCTAGGCCAGCTCGTCCACGAGGAGGAGGCTGGGTTGGAGAGCGTGGGGGGGGGGGGGGGGGGGGCGGGAAGTTAGTGTGTTTT
>Ga0315286_10003466_pt1 | contig 14935 bp, 14 predicted proteins | sample YL17G10_0_MG_FD_205038 | JGI IMG/M metagenome (GOLD analysis project Ga0315286, IMG submission 205038) | Sediment microbial communities from Yellowstone Lake, YNP, Wyoming, USA - YL17G10_0 | ecosystem: Environmental > Aquatic > Freshwater > Lake > Sediment | place: USA: Wyoming | collected...
CGCTGATCGCCGGGGTGCGGCTCGCCCGAGGCTGGTCGCTCGCGGGGGTCGAGAAGTACTGCCCGTTTGGCGGCCTGGAGACGGCCTGGTCGTTCGTGACCCGCCGCAGCTTCAGTTGCGCGGCGGGGGAGTTGAACCTCGCGCTCTTCCTCGCGCTGCTGGGGCTCACGCTCGTCGCGCGCAAGGCGTTCTGCTCGTGGGTCTGTCCGGTGGGTTCGGTGAACGAGTGGATCTTCCGTCTGGTCCGGCGGACCGGGGCGCGGCTGCCGCTCGAGCCTGCGCCGCGCACGGACCGCGCGCTGCGCTGGCTGCGCCTGCCGGTGCTCGGGGTGATCCTGTTCTTCACCTGGCGGACCGGCGAACTGGTCTTCCGCGGCTGCGATCCGTACTACATCCTGACGAGCGCGCACGGCCACGAGGTGAAGCTCTGGAGCTACGCGATTCTCGCTGCCGTGCTCGCCCTGGGTGTCGTCGTCCCGATGGCCTGGTGCCGCTACCTCTGTCCGCTCGGCATCACGCTGTGGCCGTTCTCGGCGCTGGGACGGCTGCGCCTGCGCCACGCGGTGTCGCGCTGCACCGCGTGCGCCGCCTGCAGCCGCGCCTGCCCGCACGGGATCGATGTCGCGGGTAGTACCGAGGTGCGTTCGGGCGAGTGCACGCTCTGCCTCGAGTGCACGGAGGCCTGCCCCGCGGCGGGCGCGCTCGAGCTGCGCCTGGAGGGCACGAAACCATGAGGGTGTCCCCCTGGGTGGTGCCCGTCCTGGTGATCATCGCCGCCGTGCTGGGCATCGGTGGAGCGCGCTTCCTCGCCGCGCCGAGCTTCACGCGCGACTACGCCGCCGCCGCGGGGGCACGGGTCGAGACGGTCCGCTTCGTCGTCCGCGGGCTCAAGTGCGTGGACACGGCGAGGCAGGTGGCGGGGCAGTTTGCGGACGAGCCCGGGGTGCTGCGCTGCGTCGCCCGCGCCTCGCGCAACGAGGCGCAGGTGACCTACGACGCGGCCGTCACCGGCCCGCAGGCCCTGCGCGCCGCGATCGAGGGGCCGGTGGTGGACGAGGCCAGCGGGCGGATCGTCTTCCACCAGTTCGAGGTCCGCTCGATTGATGGGGCGGCAATCCGGTAGAATGACCACCGGCAGCCGGACCCTTTGACGATTGGAGGTTCATCCATGCGCAGCCTGAGAGAGTCCCTCGCGGTCCTCGTCTTTCTCCTCTTCTCCGCCGGGCTGGCCCTCGCGGGTGAGCCGGGCACCGAGAAGTCGAGCCCGGCCGGCTCGCAGGAAGTGGCCGTCTTCTCCGTTCCCAAGTTGGCCAGGGGGAACGTGCTGAAGGACCTGGCGAAGGCCCTCGCCGACAAGCCCGGGATCATGCTCGCGCAGATGGACCCGGAGAAGAAGACCTTCAACGTGACCTTCAACAAGCAGCAGACAAACCCCGAGGAGATCCTCAAGTCGGTCAGCGCGGTGTCGAAGAAGGCGAAGCTGGTCGGCATCGCGGCCGCGGACGGGAAGAGCGGGCCCGGTTGCGGTGGCTGCCCGAGTGCGAAGAAGTGCGCGGGGGCGAAGAGATAGCCCACGGCGATCCGGGTGCGGGCGACTCGCCGCGCGGCCCGCGGACCCCGGTAGGAGCCGCGGCGCTCGCGGCTGGCGGTTGACGCGGGCGCGGGGCTGAGGTAGAAACTCTCTCCGCCCGTACTGCGTGGGGCTGTAGCTCAGTTGGGAGAGCGCTTGACTGGCAGTCAAGAGGTCGACGGTTCGATCCCGTTCAGCTCCACCACTTTACCGAGGCGGCTGTGACTCAACTGTGACTGATCGCCTCGAGGCGACCCGCCCCTGCCGGCCAGAACCGGTGGGGGCGGTGTTGTTCGGGGCGGCGTTGGCCTCGCGCGTGGAGGGGTTGGCCGCAGCCGGTGCGACTTCTGCGGACAGCGCATCGTGCCGGCCCGGTGGAACGGGCGAACATGCCCTGGGTGCGCAGCTGCTGGCGCCCCGGATCAGTCGCTGCTGCCTTGGCTCGAGTACGTCCGCCGGGCTCGCCATTACCTACGGAGCATCGGGCGACTGGCGCCCCTAGCCGGCACCGCTGCCGAACTCGAGGCGCAGGCACAGGAGCGAGTGAGCGTCCACGAACCCCCATCACAGCGGCGAATCTCCCGCAGGACGGGCGATCGTCCTCGGGCGAGGGTGTCGGGCTTCGGGGGCGCCGCCGGCCGCTTGTGAGGCGAGGTCGGCCCTGTGGCCGCAGCCGAGCGTCGCCACCTGTAGGGACTCCGACGGAGCGAGGGGCTAGGTTCAGAGAGAGGGCCGGTCGGTGGCAGTCTCCGCGATGGGACTCCTACGCTGCTTCTGGGTGGTCCACGGGGCTGGCGGGTACGAACGGGAGTGGCGTTCCAAGGCGTCGCCACCTGACGGGACTCCAAGCGGCGTCGGACCTGCGAGTCCCAGCAGGGACGGCCGAGAGACGGGGGGAGAGAGTCTGAAAGACTCTCCCCCCCGGTGGCCCCAACGCCGCGCCCTCGCGCTCAAGGTTCCGGTCGGCCCGTTCCATGCGACGGTCGCTGAAGAACTGAGGGAGGTTGAGGGGGGGGAACCAACGGAGGGGGGGAGTGCTACTGCCTACGCTATGGCTACTGCGGGCGGAAGGGTCGGTGCCTATCTTGGCCGTAGGCAGTAACCCGATGCAGCATTCAGGCGTCCGCCAGCGGCCCCGCGACGGTTGCGAGCCTCCAGACGGTTACGGCGGGCGGTCGGCCTCCAGCGGGGCGTCAGGGCGTCCGCAGGGGTGTCCACGGTCGCTATTGATGCGTGCATAAGTAATGGCCTAGCCGAGGCGTAAAGGAAGGCCGGTGGCATGGACGAAGCCTCGCAGCAGGTGTTGCTTCCCAGCGATCGCCCGGGCGTGGCGTACGGCGGTGCGCGCCAGCTCGAGCGCGTCGTCGGGCGCATGATTCGCCAGCGGGCCGCCTTTCAGGTAGCTCCAGACGTACTCGACGGCGTTCAGCTCCGGTGCGTAGGGCGGCAGCAGCACGGTGCGGAGCTGCGGGCAGTGATCGAGGAACGCCTTCATCGAACGGGCACGATGGGTCGCGAGTCGGTCCCAGATCAGGATCAGCGGACCCCGGATATGGCGGCGCAGCGCGCGGAGGAAGCCGACCAGCACCGCCGCGGTGATGTTCGCGTTCGGATACAGGGCGACGTAGAGCCCGAGTCGGCGACGCTTCGGCGAGATCGTCACGACGCCGGCGGCCGAGACCTTCTGGCGCGAGCGGGTACGCTGCCGCAGGATGGGCGTCTCGCCCCGCGGTGCCCAGGTGCGGCGCACCAGCGGCGCCATCAGCAGGCCGCTTTCGTCGAGGAAGGCGATGGTCGCTTTCAGCCGCGCGGCGTTTGTTTTACCCGCGGCCAAGTCTCGCGGACCCAGCCCCGGATCGCCACCTCATCGCGCTCGCGCGCCTGGCGCTCGGGCTTCTGGGGTGAGAACCCGAGCGAGCGCAGGAGCCGTCCGACATGCGAGGCGTGATAGCGCACCCTGAACCGCCGCCGGATCACCTCGACGATGCGTGGACAGGTCCACAACTCGGTCGCGTAACCGCAGGCGAGCGGGCCGTCGAGAAGATGGCCGACCAGCCGCTCGCGCTGTGCCTGGGTCAGCTTCGGAGGCCGGCCCGAGGCGGGGCGGGCCGCCAACTTCTGGTGCTCACCCAGCGCGCGCCAGCGGCGCACCGAGCGCCGGTTGACGCCGAGTCGTCGCGCGACCTCGACCGGGGCGAGCCCTTCACCCAACAACTTCCAGGCCTTGAGTCGACGCTGTTCCAACTGTTCCGGACTGCCGTGCGGGCGTGGCATAGGATCCCTCCTGCCCACACAGTAGGCCATTACTTACGCACGCATCAATAGTGGATCAATGCGGTGGTCCGCTGCAATATGACGCTCAGTATGCCCCCAGACGCCCCGGGATGCCTCAGGAACGAGGATCAGGGCGCCCCCAACCGGGGGCCTTTTCGGAGGAGGCGGGGGAAGCGTGCCCTCGTGGTGGATGTTGGCAGGTGCAGCGGGATGGGCAGGCGCGAGTGGGCCTGAGGTGCTCGCCCTCCGCGATTACGCCGCAGTTGGGCCGGAGGCATCTTGAAATCCACCGCGGGAGACCACCAAGCACTCATGTGCATCGCTCGCGGCGCAGTGCTTGACACGCTTGTTGGGGAGCGCAAGGCTCTGTAGGTCCGTCGGGGCGACGGCTTCTTGTTTCGGCGCCTGCTGGGAGTTCGGCTGAGAGGCCCGCCCAACCTCAAAGCACGCTCGGCTTCCGCCCTTCAAGAACCTATCGAACACGCTCGTCCCGGCGTCTGCGGCCAGAACCCGGCGAATCAACGGGGGACGGATACGCAGGGGCGACGATTGAAGGGGGTCCCGTCATGATTGCGACGTTGAAGAGCCGGAAGCTGCTCCAGCTGGCCGCTGCCATCGGTCGCAACCGGGCTTCGGAGCTCCTGTTTCGCAACACGGGCCCGGACGTCACACGTCCGCTCCAATTCTACGTCGTGCCGCGAATGCCTCTTCGGGTCCACCCGCGCCCGACGGCTCAGGTCGCGGTGGGTTACCGGCGGGATGATGTTCGCAGCACAGTGCTTTGGTTGCGACACTGGGTCGTCGTTCGCGGATCATGAAGATCGTCCTGTGCAGCAAGTATTACTTCGCCAGGGGTGGTTCCGAGCGCTACCTGTTCAACATCGAGCGCCTGCTGAGCGGGGCGGGACACGTGCCAATTCCATTCTCGGTCGCGTTTCCGGGCACCGCCCCGTCGCCCTTCTCGTCGTATTTTCCACCCGCGCCCACGCACAATGGCGGGGTGCACTACAGGAGTCTGCATCCGACCCTGGGTGAGGCTGCGCGCATCGGGCTCAACGCGGTCTATTCGTTACCGGCCAAACGCCAACTCTCCCGACTGATCCGGGACCAACGACCTGATGCAGGGTACCTCTTCAATATTGTGAACTACCTGTCACCCAGCGTGATCGACGCATTCAAGGAAGCCGGGCTCCCGGTCGTGATGTTTCTCCCGGATTACAACTTCGCCTGCGCACGGCACATGTTCTTCCGCGAGGGCCACGTCTGCTTCGACTGCAAACGTGGTCGTTGGCACGGTATCGTTCATCGCTGCGTGCACGGCTCGTTGTCGGCGTCCATGTTGCGCGTCGCCTCCATGTGGGTCCATGAGTTCCTGCACCTCTACCAAGCCGTGGATCAGTTCGTTGCCCCGTCCACAAGGATGATCGAGGAGTTGGCGGATTTCGGCATTCCGCGGGAGAAGATCTCCTACCTGCCGACACCGGTTCCTGCGAATGAATACCAGCCAAACTACGCACACAGGAACTACTTCCTGTTCGTTGGCCGCGTGTCGCAGGAGAAGGGCCTCGGCGTGCTGCTGCGAGCCTTTCGAAGTGTCGCGTCGCGTGGATACCATCTGCGCCTGGTCGCGGGTTCGGACGAAGATTTCGAGGGTGCACTCGCCGCGGATCTTGCCCAGCCCGGGGTGGATCTGGTGGGGCCGATGTACGGCAGCGAATTGGCGTCCCAATATGCGGGGGCGTGTGCGCTTGTCGTGCCGTCGCTGTCTCACGACAACAGCCCGAACGTCGTCGTCGAGGCGATGGCTTCAGGAAAACCCGTGATCGGCTCGCGGGTGGGGGGTATTCCAGATCAGATTGGAGACGACTGTGGCCTGGTAGTCGAGCCGGGCGATGCCGTGGAGCTGGCGGCTGCCATGACGCAAATGATCAACGACGAAGCGGGGCGCGCGGCTATGGGGCGTGCGGCGAGAGGCCGAGCCGAAACGGTCTTCGGCATGGAGAGCCACCTGAAGGGTTTGCTGAGCGTCTTTGCCCGTCTGGGGGTACGGTAATCCGCCGCCCAAGACCTCCGTACGCATTCTCTTCGTTGCACCCGACCTGTGGTACGGGGGGGCGAAGGGGGAGCTCGTCGAGCTTCCGCGTGCGCTCGTCGGCCGGGGGCCTGTGGTGGCCGTGCACACGCTGAGCGACGGCGACCCCTGACGAGTGGCCCTGGGGGAGTGGGGGCGGAGCGGTTGCCGTTCGCAAAGCCGGGCATGCGGAGGACGCGGCAGTTCTTCGGGCGCCTCGCAGTGCGGTGCACGCGGCTGCGGGTGAGCGCAGTGGCGCGGATGGCGAAGTTGTCGCGGGCGAAGGTGGCGAAGGTGGACGGTTGCGCCATCGATCTGGCGCTCGGGGATCGCACCGCCGCACTGGCCGACCTGGGCTGGATCGACGTGGACGAGGTGTCGCGTACGGTCGGGCACGTCGACTTCACCATCGTGACGAACCTGATGAGCGGGTGCGTCGTCAGGATGGGCGACGGCAATGGCCGCATGGGCCTGCTGCCGTTTCTGGGGGCGCTCGGAATGCGGGGGACGACTCCGACTCTGGGGCGCAGATTGTGCTGCGAAGACGAAGAGCTCACACGGAAATCTGAGAGGAGCCGGTAATGAGGAAGAAGCCACTGCACTGCGCGAACCTGGAAGGCGAAGAGAAGGCCGGGGGCCTGAAGAAGATCTTCCGCATCACTCACAGCTGACACGATGAGCCGCGACACCATCTTCTACACGGGCGGGTTCAACTTCCCGGACCGGGACGCCGGTTCCAAGCGCGTACTGGGCAACGGCCAGGCGTTGCGGGATGGCGGGTTCACCGTGGTGTTCGCGGGAACCGAAGAGTCGGCGCGCCCCGAGGACCGCCAGGAAGACGGAACGTTCGCGTACCGGGGTTTCCGGTACCTTCCGGACACGGGGCGTGCGGCTCCGCGTTGGCTGCGGCGGGCGCGCCGAGTCGTTGTGACCCACCTGGGCGGGGTGACCGCAATGCGTCGCCTGCGGACGATCAGTCCCGAGTGCCTGCGAGCCGTGATCGTCTACAACGGATCGAGCCTGCTGCTCGCGCAACTGCTGGCGTTTGGCCGGCGGCATGAGGTCCCCATCATTGCCGACACCTCGGAGTGGTACGACCCATGTCAGATCGACTGGGGCCGGTTGAGCCCCCTCTGGCTGGACTCGAGCATCCGCATGGGGGTGATGCTGAGGAAGGTTGGCAACGTCATCGCCATCAGCAGTCTTCTGCAAGACCACTACGCGCGGGCGAGTTGCCACGTCCTGCGAGTGCCACCGCTCGTGGATCTGGAGGACGCCGACCAGTACCGACAAGCGGTTCCCGCGTCGGTGGGCACGGCGGCACCGCTGCAACTGGCCTATGCCGGCGTCCCGGGGAAGAAGGATCTCATCGGCAATGCAATTCGCGCGCTCGATCTTCTCGGCGAAGCGGCGCGGGATGTCCGCCTGACGTTGATCGGTCCGACTGCCGACGAGATCAGGCGTCTGTTGGGTGCCGACGGCACGCTGCTCGACACTCACGCGGAACGGATCCTCTGCTGCGGACGCAAGACCCACGCCGAGGCCCTGGCCTTGACGGCGGGTGCGGATTTCACGGTGCTGCTTCGTCCCGACGCGCGGTTCTCCCGCGCGGGATTTTCCACCAAGTTCGTGGAGAGTCTGTCGCTCGGCGTCCCGGTGATCGCGAATCTTACCGGCGACATCGGCGTATACCTGACCGAAGGCCAGGAAGGCATCGTGCTGGCCGCGGCCACGCCGACGGCGTGCCGCGATGGGATTCAGCGCCTCCTGGCCATGCCACGGGGGCTCTGGCGCGGGATGCGCGCGCAGGCTAGGGCTGCGGCCGAGCGGTCATTTGCGTACGCACGCTTCACGGATCCGTTGCGCGCGTTTGTCGAGGAAGCGCGGATTGGCTGACCGACCGACTGGCCCCGCGGGTGGTGCGCTCATGAGCGAGAACCAAATTTCATTCAAGGTGTCCATCGTGATTCCCGCATTCGACGAACAAGGGAACGTCCCAGCGATCTGCCAAAGACCGCAGGACCTCCTTTCGCCCTATCCCGACCACGAGATCCTGTTCGTGGACGACGGAAGCCGGGATGAGATGCTGTCGGCGCCGGTCCAGGCTCGCAGGCGAGTCAGGACGTGCGGGGATGACGGGTGGTTTTGGACAGCAACTTGGACGGCGGGCAGGAAACCGTTGAACAGCGGCCAGAACGGGATATCGTGTCGGTGGGGTGCTGCGTGAGCTTTGGCTTCCCGTTGCACAATCCGACGCCCGTGTTATGCGCCCGGTGGGGAGGCGCGTGATGGGAATGCCGAGGCGTCCCGAAGCAATGTCGAACGTGGCGTGTGCGCCGCGTCAGGCCATCATTGCTGTCACGTACCGCTGCAATGCTCGCTGCCGCATGTGCGATATCTGGCAGAGGGATTTCGTCTCCGAAGTCGAGCCGGGTTTCTACGAACACCTCCCGCGCTCTCTTCACGAAGTCAATCTGAGCGGCGGCGAACCTGTCCTGCGCACCGACTTGGTGGACATCGTCGCCGTGATCGCCCGCAGGCTCCCCGAAGCGCGCATCATAGTCTCGACCAATGGTCTGCTCACTGAGCGCCTCGCCCGACTGGCGCAGGAGTTGCGGTGCCTGATTCCCAGGTTGGGAGTCCGGGTCAGCATCGACGGCGTGGGAGCGGTGCACGATCGCATCCGCGGGTTCAAGGGAGCCTACGAGCAAGCGTGGGCGTCGATCCGGGCGCTGCGCAAGGCGGGAATCGTGGATTTGGGTATTGCGTTCACGATGGTCTCGGGCAACGAGGACCAACTTCTTCCTCTGTACGACCGCGCCGCCACGATGGGGTTAGAGTTCACCAGCACGGTGGCGCACAGTTCACCGATCTACTTTGGCCCGCAGGCGGACGCTCGTCCCGATCCAGCGAGCGCAGGCGTCGCCTATGAGGAGTTGCGCAGGCGCCAACTGTCGTCAATGCAGGTCAAGAACTGGTTCCGCTCCGAGTTCACCGCTGGACTGCGGGACCTGGCGCGCGGACAGCCTCGCCCGATCGACTGCCTGGCGGGTGCCGCATTCTTCTTCCTCGATCCCACCGGTACAGTGTTCCCTTGTCACCTCCAGAATTGGCCGCTGGGACCGCTCGACGAGGGATACGCGCGGCTGCTGGCGCGAAACACGGCGATTCTCGGACAGGCGGCCCGATGCCGGGCCAACTGCTGGATGACCTGCGTGGTGGGCCCGCTAATGAGGCGCCAGCTGCCGTCAATTACGATGCGCGTCTTCGTCGCGCGAGTGCGTGCTCTCCTCGGCTCGTACTGACGCGACCGACGCGTAGGGGATGGGTTGCTCGGTGTGGCCCGGGCGACGATCGAGCAGCGCCTGCCCGAGCACACGCAGGCCGAAGACGGGAAGCCCCACGAGATACCGTTGCCACGTGCAGGGCTGCTGAATCAGCCGGCAGACCCACTCGAATCCCCGGTCGCACCACCAGCGGGGAGGCCGCCGAATGTCCCCGCAAAGCACGCTAAACATGCCGCCGCAGGTCAGGACCAAGCGGGCCTGAAGACGTGGCCTAGCGGACTCGGCCCAGCGCGCCTGCCGGGGTTCGCCCATGCCCACCCAGACGATGTCCGGGTGCGCCGCATTGATCTCCGACACCACGGAGTCGTCGTCCATGTTGAAATAGCCGTGATGGGTACCCACAATCCGCAGGTCCGGATATCGCGTTCGAGCGAGCGCCGCGACGCGTTCGGCGAGCCCCAGCTTGCCCCCAAGGAAGTAGCAGCCGTACGAATGGCGCAGCAAGAGTTCGCAGACGCTGGGCCAGACATCCGAGGTCGAGAGTTTCTGCGGCAGGCGTTCACCCAGGCATCGTGCGGCCATGAGGATCGATGCCCCATCTGCGTAAAGCAGGTCCGACCCCAGAAGCGTGCGCCGGTAGGCCGACTGCGAGCAGGCGAGATTTACCGTGTAGGCATTCACGCCACAGGCTACGGAGCAGCCAGGGGTATCCATGAGATGTTCGATCGCTGCGAGCAGGCTACTCATCGTGAAGGCGCCCACCGGCACTCCAAGCACTGATACAGACCTCTCTGATATCACTGATATCATGAGATGCCTCACAAACGACTGAGTTGAGGCAGACTGCTCCCCAGCGGCGACGTTGCGCGCCGTGCCGGACCGGTATCCCTTGGATCTCGGGCAATGACCTTGCTGCGCCCCCACGCGGGCAGGTCGAGGACGAACGTGGCCCGCTCGGCTGCGCTGCTCCCGCCCGAGCAGAAGTGCGCTGTGACGCGGGTCGCGTCAGTGAAGGTCAGGGTATCGGCGCCCGAGCCCCAGTGCAGCTGGATCGCGTTCGAGACCCCGGGGGCTGATAGGAGCGTGAACGCCACACGCACCAATGACCGAGGCAAATCTGCGGCCTCCTCTCAAGACCGGCGCACACTGGTTTCGCACCGGCTACCGGCACGGGCCTGCGGCGGCTCTGAGAGGTGGTGACGACGGCGTGGCCGCGGGGCGACCCTTGCGTGGAGTGTGCGGGCGCCGACTTGCGCCGGACACACATCTAGCTTGAGTAGATACCCAGCGAAGGATTGAATGCAAGAGGAATCTCGGGATGACGTAACACCTGCATTTTGGGTCTTCGCTCCAATCCAGACAACCGCATCCAGGTGTTCACCAGCAGCGGCAGCTACATCACCCGGTGGGGCGGCCTCGGCACAGAGCCCGGGCAGTTCTGGCGCCCCTGGAGCGTCGCGGTTGACGCCAGCGGGCACGTCTACGTAGCGGATGTGAACAACAGCCGCATCCAGGAGTTCACCAGCAGTGGCGGCTACATGACCGAGTGGGGTGGCTCCGGCGCGGGCCCTGGGCAGTTCGACTTCCCCGTCGGGGTCGCGGTTGATGCCAGCGGACACGTCTACGTGGCGGACATGAACAACAACCGTATCCAGGTGTTCGGCTATGGGGTGACGCCCACGCAGCCCGCGAGTTGGGGCCGCATCAAGGCGCTGTACCGCTGACGGAGGCCGTCATGCACAAGGCAAGAGCGTTCTTCGTCTGCGCGGGACTTCTTTGCCTCGCGCCGTCCTACCACCTCGGGGCGCGGAGCGCGGGGGCGCAGGGACAGGTTCTGGAGGGAGCGTGCTGCGCTGGTGGGGCCTTCACGGCGTCCATCAACCGGGTCGTGTGAATGGTGGACGGCAGCGGGCTCCATTGCGTCGCGACTCCCATTCCTAGCACTTCGTCCGTACTCCACCACCACCTTACGCAGCAACGAAGCGCGGTGTGCCCGTCGGTGTGCCAGTTGGGACCCGGATTGGGCCCCGCGCCTTGTTGTGAGCTTCCGCTGCAACACTTCCGCGTCCTTCAGCGGTCCTGATAGCGCGGTGCTCAAGCTCACCGTGGCGGCCTCGGAGGGGGGGATGATCCGCTCGCGCAATCCGAGATGATGGCTCGCCATCCTGTCGGGAGCCAGACGGTGAATGACACCGAGCAACACGCGCGCGGCGACGGGAGCTTTGCGTGCCCGATGGCACATGGCCTATGGTTTCTGCCATGGCTTCCTGCCCGCCTGCGCTCCATGGCCCGGTCGATGACCGTCTTGGCGGGGGCCGATAGTGGCGCGTGAGCGAACGCCGCCGGTGAGGAAGGTCACCCGCGACGTCGTGGGACGCGACTACGCCGCGATCGCGCTGGTCTCGGCGACGGTCATGCTCTACGAGATCGCGATCACGCGCATCCTGAGCGTCGTGCTCTGGTATCACTTCGCGTTTCTCGCGGTCTCGCTCGCGATGATGGGCCTGGGCGTGCCCGGAGTGTGGTTCGCTTTGCGCGGGATCGGAGGTCGCGCGCTGGAGCGGGCGCTGTTGATCTCCGCCATCAGCGTGCCGCTCTCCCTTGTCGTGCTGCTCCAGTACGGCGGCCCGCTTCCATGGCGCACGGCGCTGGCGACTCTGTGCATCCTGGTCCCCATGCTCGCGCTCGGGAGCGCGGTGTGCGTGCTGCTGATGCGAGCGCGAGGGCGAGCGATCAGCCGCATGTACGGCGCGGATCTCCTCGGCGCGACGGCCGGGGCGCTCGCGGTGGTGCCCCTGATGCACGTCGTGCCGACGCCCGTGATCCTGGTCGGCAGCGCGCTGCTTCCGGCGTTCGCGCTCCTGATGGTCGGGCGCCCGCGTACCGGGTTCCTGTTGATCGGCGCGATCGCCGCTCTGGTGGCCTGGCACGATCCGCTTCGGGTCCGGTACGGGAAGGTCTACTCCGAGAAGGCTCTCGATCTTCTCTACGAACGATGGACGCCCACCGCGCGACTCACGGTGATCTCGACCCCCTTCCATCGCCGGGCGTTCGGGTGGGGGATGGGAACGCGTTACGTCCCGCGGCCCGTCCCGCAGGTCTGGCTCGAGCAGGATGGCTCCGCAGGCACACCCATCACGCGGCTGGACGCGGCGCAGGATGCCCTCGACTACCTGTTCTACGACGTCACGAGCCTCGCCCATCAGCTCAAGCCGGTGCCGGAAGTGTGCGTGATCGGCGCGGGCGGCGGGCGGGACATCCTCACCGCGCTCGCGGCCGGGGCGAAGGATGTGGATGCGGTGGAGCTCAACCCGTACATCGTGAGGCTGGTGACGAGCGAGTTCGGCACTTACTCGGGTGACGTCTACCACCTGCCGGGTGTGCACGCCGTGGTGAGCGAGGGGCGGAGCTATCTGACGCGGACCCCGCGTCGCTACGACCTGATCCAGATCTCGCTCATCGATAGCTGGGCCGCGACCGCGGCGGGTGCGTACGCGCTTTCGGAAAACTACCTCTACACGGTCGAGGCCTATCGGCTGTACTGGAACCATCTCACCCCGACCGGGATGCTCTCGACCAGCCGCTGGATGACGGACCTCGAAGCGGTGCGGCTCGCGAACCTGCTGCGTGAGTCGCTGGCGCAAGAGGGCGTGGCGGACCCGGAGGCGCACCTCGCGATCGCCCAGGGCGGTCAAGTGGCGACCGTCCTCGCCTCGCGTACCCCCTTTGCCGCGCCACTCCGCGACTCGCTCGAGGCGGTGTGCAAGCGGCGCGGGTTCACGCTCCACTGGCCGCTTCGTACGCCCGGCGCCGACGCCTCCGAGATCGGCGTCGTGCTCCGGCGGGGGCCACAGGGGTTCCGAGCCCGTGGTCTCGACGTCTCGGCGCCGGTGGATGACCGGCCCTTCTTCTTCCACAACATCGCCGTGTTCGGAGGCGCGAAGTCCACCGATGCGGGCTCGATCCTCAACAACGCCCGAGCGGTGATCGTGCTCAGGCATCTCATGACGATCGTGGTCCTGCTCGCGCTCGTGCTGTTCTTCATGCCGTTCCTGCTGCGCAGCGCGCTGCCGCGCGGGCCGCAGTTCTGGCGGGGGAGCGCGTTCTTCGGCCTGATCGGTCTCGGGTTCATGCTGGTCGAGATCCCCATGATCCAGAAGATGATCCTCTACCTCGGGCACCCGAGCCATGCGATCACCGTCGTGCTCGCCAGCATGCTGCTCGGCGCCGGTCTCGGATCGATCGCCTCCGGTCGGCTCCCCGGGCGTTGGATCCTTTGGTGGGGTGCGCTGCTGGTGGCGGTGATCGCCGCCGCGAATCTGAGCCTTGGCGGCGTGTTCCAGTCCACCATCGGCTGGCCGTGGCTCCATCGCGTGGCCACCGCATTCGCGATCGCGGGTGTGATGGGCTTCTTCATGGGATTCGCATTGCCCCTCGGCATGGTTCGTTTTGGCGACCTCAGCAAGGCGTGGTTCTGGGCCGTGAACGGAGCGTCGGGCGTGACGGCGAGCGTGTGCTCGCTCGGTCTCGCCATGACCTTCGGCTTCGAGCGCGTGGTCTGGATTGGCGCGGCGCTCTACGCCCTCTCGGTGGCGCTCCTGCATGGGGCGCCGGTCGAGGAGGGGGCGGCGACGATTCAGTCCGCTGCGACGCGGCGCGGAGCCGGTAGCGCCCAGTGACCGGCCGGAGTCCGTGCGCCATACACGTCCCGGCACGACTCGGCGAGACGCTGGCGGGCTTTGGCTTCGGGGATGCCGGGGCGTTCCGGTTCAGCGTCCCGCCGATTCCACCGCCACGCGCGCATCCACGCGCTCGCCCCGTGACAGGGCCCGGCTCCAGCGCACGGCGCAGTCGGCGATCACCACGACGAGCAGTGCCATGACGACCAGCGTCACGATGCACTGCACGCGGGCGGTGACGGGGGCGGTCGCGAAAGCGGCGGCCCAGCCGGGCGCGCCGGCCAGCAGCTGGGGCCGGAGGTAGTTGACCCCGATGTTCATCCAGCCGGCGATCAGCGTGTTCACGCACATGAAGGCCAGCGGCACGAGCGTGACCCAGACGTAGCGCGCGCGGCCCGTGTTGATGAGCCACGAGGTGCCGATGGCCAGCGCGAAGGCCGCCAGCATCTGGTTCGTGACCCCGAGCATCGGCCAGATGGTGCTTACCGTGCCGGTCCAGACGAAGTAGCCCCACAGCGCGACGGCCAGCGCGCTGAAGCAGATCGCGGCGCCGGTGCCCTTCCACTCGCGCAGGCCGGGGACGACCATGCCGCCGATGTCCTGCAGCATGTAACGCATCACGCGCGTGCCGGCGTCGATGATGGTGAGCACGAAGAGGGCCTCGAACATGATGGCGAAGTGGTACCAGAAGGCCATGAGCCCGCGCAGGAACGGGATCGAGGAGAAGATCTGCGCCATGCCGACGGCGAGCGAGACCGCGCCCCCCGGGCGCCCGGCCAGCTTCTCGCCGACCTGGGCCTCGAGTGCGGCGAGGTTCTGCGCCACCATGCCGAGCTTCGCGAACACCTCGGGCTTCGCGTTGATGGCGAAGTAGTCGCCGGGCTGCAGCGCGCAGGCGGCGATCAGCGCGATGACGCCGACGAAGCCCTCGGTCAGCATCGCGCCGTAGCCGATCGGCAGCATGTGCCGCTCCTGGTCGATCATCTTGGGCGTGGTGCCGGAGGAGATGAGCGAGTGGAACCCCGAGATGGCGCCGCAGGCGATGGTGATGAAG
>Ga0315286_10003467_pt1 | contig 14934 bp, 13 predicted proteins | sample YL17G10_0_MG_FD_205038 | JGI IMG/M metagenome (GOLD analysis project Ga0315286, IMG submission 205038) | Sediment microbial communities from Yellowstone Lake, YNP, Wyoming, USA - YL17G10_0 | ecosystem: Environmental > Aquatic > Freshwater > Lake > Sediment | place: USA: Wyoming | collected...
CTCGCAGGTGATCCTCGTGGGGGTGGGTGACAATCAGGAAATCAAGAGTCTCCGTGCCCCCCCAAGCCGCCAGTTGCTTGAGGACGGGGTTCTCCCCGCCCTCCAGATCCGGGGCGTAGCAATCAATGACCCCGCACTTTTGCCCGCCGGGCCCCTCAATGCGCAACACGATCGACTCGCCATAGCTTGATCCGAAGATGGCTATCTCCATCATGGTCGAGTGCCCTTTCCCCAGTCGATATGCTTGTATCGCTCATCCAACTCCCTGTAATAGCGGAGAACATCGGCGCGGTCAGAGTAATCACGAGGGGGCAGCGGCTCGCCCTGGCTGGGCACGGGCGTCTTCTCCAGCCCATGCTTGACGCGCGCCAGCGCTCGTTCCATGGCGGCGCGGCGCTTGGCGGGGTCCGTCTCGGGGATCGGCAACAGATCGAAACAGCCCCGGCTGCCCTGCTCCCACGTCTGGATGCGGAACGCCATGCCTTCGGTCAGGTTGGAGAACCGGTGGAACCGCTCGCGCGGGACGTCGGCGAAATAGAACTTCTTGTCCTCATCGTAGTAGCAGATCCTGACCACGTTGCCGGCGACTTCGTTGATCCAGCCGAGGATCTCCAGCAAAGGCAGGAAAACCTCTGGCAGCAACTCTCGCGTCTTCCTCTTCACTTCTTCGAGGAAATGCGTGCTGAGGCCGAAGCTCTTTTCAGATGACTGGTCGTGTCTCTTGAGGAGGACCAGACTGTCATCCGAGATGTAAACGTGGCCTATCGACACGCGCAACCCGCGTTCTCCGTTCCCGAGCTCTAGAGAGAGCATCTTCCGCGGCGGCTTGGCGTCGAGGCAGTTGAGGTAGTTGAGGAAGCGTCTACGGTCGGGCTCAGCTGTCAATCTAAAGAGCTCGACCAGCTCCAACCCGTTGATTCCGGAAACATCAGTGACTGCCTTCACACACTCTATCCCCAGCCGGCCATACTGCGCGGTTAGATATTGCTCGATCACGGACACCCGATCCGCTGGTATCGTGCTCATGTTGCACTCCTTTGCAGAAGCCCGGCATCGACCATCCTAGTCACGGCGTCGTCGGGATCGACGGGCTTGTAGATAACCAGGTTTGCCGCACTGTTGATCTTCTCGATCACGTCGATGTCCGAGACCGCTGTGACTGCGACCACAGGCACATCGCGTGGGGTCTGGAGCTTGCCAAGTTTCTCCTCACGGAGGCGGAGCAGAAGCTCCTTTCCTGTCTCGCGGAATGGTACGTCCCTCAATGCAGCACCCGGGGGGAGCATAATGTCCAGGATCACCAGGCCGTAACACTTCACTGTCATCTTCTCGATGGCCTGGGCGGCGTCGGCGGCCTGATCGACTCCATGGCCCATGCTGGCCAAAAGAAAGACCAGCCCGATTCTCGCGTTCTCCTCATCTTCAATGATCAGTATGTCCATGATTGTCTCCTACAGCCCAGGGAACACGGGATGTGACGTCTTCGGCGGCCCGCCCAGAGGCAACACCACGCGGAAGCTGGTTCTAAACCCCTCGTGCTTGGCAAGGCGTCGTCGGTCTGCCATCCACGGCACGCTCTCCACCTGGATTTCCCCGCTATGGCCATCGACGATCTTCTTAGCGATCTTCAGCCCGAGGCCTGTTCCGGGCTTGAATCTCCCCAGGTCTTCGACTGCCCTCTGATATCCCTGAAAGATGTTATCTTGTTCCTCACGGGGGATCCCCAGGCCGTAGTCCGTGATCGTGATTGAGACATGGGCCTTCGTGGCATTGGCTGAGACCTCGATGTCCGTGTTGTCGAATGAGTACTTCACAGCGTTATCTAGCATGTTGCTCAGGACCTGATCGATTCGTTCTCTATCCATCATTATCTTCGGCAGAGCCCTGACCTCCGCTGCAATTCGAATGGTCGCCCCCTTGCGGGCAGCAGTCATGTGAAACCGCGACGCACAATCGATAACGAGCTTGCCAATGTCGTCAGGCTGGAAGTTATAGCGCAGATCTTCGCGCCCTTCGATCCCGCGCAAGAGGTAGTTGTCAACGAGCCTCTTGGCGCGGTAGACCTCCTCCTTGATCTTCTGGTGGGTGTTCTCCACCGCCGTTGGATTGGTTGCGAAGCGAAGCGCTGTGCAGAGCTGAAGCACGTTGTGCAGGGGGGCGCGGAACTCGTGGACGGCTTCCGCCAGCAGATCCTGAAGTGCAGCAGCCTGTCTCTTGAAGCCTTGCGACTGCTCCTGAGCCAACTCGCGGTTTCGAAGGACCGTGCCCAACTGAAGGGCAAAATGCCCGAATAGCGCAATGTGACTCGGTGGGAACGGGGTGAAACCTCCCGGCCGGTAGCCGCGCAGAACCCCATATCGCGTATTGCTCGCAGCATCCCGGACCGGCACAAGCAGGCACTGTGAGGGCTTCCCGGGCTCGCTGCACAACCCGGCCCACTTGGGGTTTTGAGTAGGGTCAACAGAGTAGAACGGCTCGTTGCTGTTGACAGCGTTCCCCGTCAGGCCCTCTCCCCTACGGTAGAGTGCGCTGCCGATGCACTGAGCTGCATCGACGGCCCGCTCCGGTCCCTTGGGGCGATCACGGAGCCAGAGTTGCTTGCAGGTTGTCGCTTCAAGGACCAACCTGTCGCCCTCGAGCCTGAATGCAGAGCACTCGCTGACACTTAAAAGCCGCTTTGCAGTCCCGCAAGCGCTCTTGAAGATATCCTGGATCCTGTCCGTCTGTAGATCCACGAGCGCCTTCAGGAGGAGCCCCTCATTTCGAGCGACGCAATACCGATCGAAAAGACGAGCGATGAAAGCGGCAAGCCCAGGGACGATGTGATGGGTCCGGAGCACATTCTCCTTTGCGACCACGCGAGGCTCCGGACAAAGGTCGTCGGTTCCCTTGCACTCTCTCTGGATATACTCGAGCACTCGCCGCGCCTGGTGGGCGTCCGTAACAAGCTGACCCCCGAAGACCAGACCGACGATAAGGCCGTCGACGAACACGGGGGCGAACACCTCCGTAAAGCCCGCATGGCACTCCATGCAGAAAGCCGGAGGCTCAACAGGTCCTGCTCCGGTCTTGGCCAAGGCCGCCAGCACAAGGTATCGGATATCTGACGCAAAACAGCGAAGACCGACTCTCTTGCGTATCCTGTCACAAGGATCCTGGAAGTTCGACGTTTCGATCACGAAATCCCCCGAGAGCGACATCAGGTTGAATGACCCCTCGGCTCCTTTCGTCAAGTCCCGGAGGACGTTCGTCAACTCGAATGGGTCAGCGGCTTGCGCCGGAGCGGCAAGCCGGGCGGCGAGGAACTCGTCGAACGCCGGGGTGCCCTGGAGGGAGAACCTGGCCAGCTCATCAGGCTTGGGTTCCGGAGTGATCTTGCGCCGCAGGCACACTCCGATCCGGCGGATGTTCTCCACGTCCAGATCGTTCAGAGGTTGCGAATCATCCCCCGACCTCTTGCGGACCACGACCTCACACACATTGGAGACGAGAAGGTGCAGCAGAAACGCGGCGCTTCCTGCCATCTCGAAATCGCACCCGGGGAGGATTTGGGGCAGAAGCTGCCCGTCCGTCCACGGGAACACGACGGGCAAGTCATTGCTCTGCACGAAGTAGGGAAAACTTGCATCCGCGCCGAACTTGACGAGGAATCGCCTGCCCTTCCCGGAAGGGATGATCGTCGCCAGGCCCTCCTGGAGTGCGACGCCATCGATAGGAAGGATGGGCGAGTCTGCTCGCCTCGCGGCCTCCTCGCCGGATGGATGCTGCCATTGTGTCTGAAGGGATCCGACGGGATTAACGACGGCCAACGATACCCCAAGGGCATCCGCCAAGCCCTGAAGGGCGAGCTCGAGGTTCTGCACCGCTGGGTTGCTCAAGGCCATAGGAACTACTCCCCGGGAAGCGCCTGAGCGGTCTGGTCTGCCTGCAGACCCCGCGGCTCGTTGGCGCCAACGAAATGCAATGCCTCAACAGAGGCGACCCGCCAATCATGCCCGTGCCGCTGTCGCTACGTGGACCCAGCCCACTCACTCTCCCACTATAGAACCCGCATTATATGGTCCTGCCAGTCGCCTGCAAGGGGTGGGGTGTCTTGCCGGGCTGGCAGTCGATACCCCCACCGTCATTGGCCCTGGACGAACCGGCGTGGGTGGGGAGGCGGCTGTAGGCTGCCCCCTGCCCACACCGTTCGAGCCGCCGCCGGTGGCGGGGATGGCCCAGTGACCCAAACAGCGATCAGACGCAACCTAGGCAAAGCCAGGCCGGCTGCCGAGGCTTCTACAGGGGTGGGGTCAGTGGCGTGGTGGGTGGCTGGGGGCCTGGTATCGCTGGCCCTCCGGGTGGGTGCTGACGTAGTGTTCAATTACCCGGTCAATCATCTCGGATCGGTTTCGGCCTGTCTCAGCGGCGATATGGTCGATGCGTTCGAGCAGAAGCCTGTTCACGGTGACCGTAATCTGAAGCCGCTGGGACTTGGGGGCGGGTCCGGCCTGCATCGTGCGAGAAAGTTTTCGAGCACTCATACGGGTCATAGTGTTACATACCCCAGCAGATGCAATAACAGATCACGACACCAAGGTATTGTAGGTGTATTCAATGGTTCCGCAAGTATAATACCACTTGACGGCCCGCCTTGTCTGCTGTTCGGACAGGTTGAGGCTACGTCAACGCGACTGCCCCATGGGGCAGAGGAAAGGTGTGTGATCCGCAAACGAAAAAGGGCGAACGTACCCGGTGCGTGGTTTTTCAGGACCCACACAATCACGTTCCAGGTCGTTCTTGCTCAGGTGCCTTTGAGCTCAAACGGGGTTCGTTGCATGTGCCGCGTCGAACCGGAGAGCAAGGTTATCTTGATTTCCACGGATGTTCCGCCATGGGCGCGGCTTCCATTGGTTGGGAAAGCGTTGGCCGTGCTTTGGCGCAAAGGGCTTGCGATGGACCGGAAATTGCCGGATGCGGAATACGTCGCGGGGCCGCTGGACTGCAAGGCCGGGAACGGTACCGCGATCAACCAAGTGGACGGTCCGGACGGGGTGCCTCTGCTGCTGATTGGGGGCGGGTCGTCTGGATCATGGAGAGCACCACGGGCTGGGCGAGGCTGAATGAGTTGATTGGATCGCGGGTCCACTTCGTCATGGCCAACGTCTTGCAGATGCCGCTGCCGCCCAAGGCATATCGGCGCAAGACCGACAAGATCGACACGGGCAGGATGCTGCGAGAGCTCCTCAACGGTTCTTTGCCACAGTCGTATCAGCCCGTGGTGCGGTGGCGTGAGGTTCGCCGTTTGTGGACAGTCGGCAGGACCTGGCGGAGCGACAGACGGCGGTCAAGAACTGGATTACGCACTTCCTGCACCATGAGACCTGGGCGGATCGTGAGGGCTTGTGGACCCAGAAGGGCTTGATGCGCCTGCGGGGCTTGAGGCTGACGGCCAACGACCGGCTAGTGCTGGACCTCAAGCTCCAGGAACTGGAGCAACTGGCGCAGCGACGCGAGCAGATGGAATCGGCCATGCAGGCGGTGTACGAACAGTGGCCCGAAGCGCAATGGGTGGACGAGGTTCGCGGGATCGGTATGGTCACGGCCGTCTTGACCCTGGCGCACATCGGGCCGATCGAGTGGTTCGGCAGCGCCGAGGAGTTGATCTCCTACGCCGGGTTGGCGCCGGGGCATCGACAGTCGGACGGAACGCGGCACAACGGCAAGATCGGCGGAGGCGGGACTGATAGCCACCTGCGGTATCTGCTGATCGAATCCATGCAGGGGGTCTGTCAAATCCCCCGCTACCGAGACGCCTTCGAGCGGGCCGTAGGCAAACACGGCAAGAACATCGCAAGGATCATCGTGGCCAGGATGCTGCTGCGCTGCATCTTCAAGATGCTTAAGGACAGGGTGAGATTCAACCAAGTGCGTGCCGCCTGAGGCCAATAGCGGCAAAGAAGCAACGGCTACAGCAACATCGTTGTTCAGAGAAAAGAAGCAGACAAGAAGATGGTTCCTGCGTCATGGAGCGGATAGAGCCCGGTGAGCATCATCCGATCATTTGGGCCGTTGACCCAACTCCCGGAGAATATGCCACCGTGGCTTCCGAAGCCATGTTCGGACCTGTCTGTGCTGGTCTTCTTCGAAGGCCCGGCCGGACAGTGAGCCGCTGATAGAAGGATCAACCGCTGTTACGCAAGAAACCACTACGGAGATTCCGTCTTGACAACGTGCCGTTTCTCATAGAAGGGCGGAGACCGCCAGAAAGGCCGGGAATCTTTCCGCTGAGCACCTCGTCTTCAACGCATCGGTGGTTTGCGCAGAAATGGAGGGCATGGCGCGAGTTTCTTCGTCCCCGCACAAGAAGGTGGGTAATGCGGAACTGTGCACCGTTGACGGCGAAGTCGTCTCGCTTGATTTCCGATTTGAGTTCATCTTGAAAGGGCCTGCCCAACTCCATGTCGTATCCGGCCTGCTCATCTTCGAGAAAGACGGATGGTTTCTTGCTGTCGATGAAGTAGCCGAGGCAGTGCTCGATTGTGCTGATGGCCAGCGTTTCTGGGTCGTGCTGTAACGCGGACCGGTAATGCTCGACGGGCGACGTGAGTGTGACAGTCGTTCCGCGAGGTTCGTTCGTCTTTACCGTCGTCAGATTGACGATTCCTTCGGTGGAAAAGCCGAATTTCCGCTCGTACAGGTTGGCACCATCGGAAAACACACTGACGACCCGGATCGTCTTGAAGACTTTCAGCCACAGCAGCCGTCCCACGCCCTTCCCGCCATACCTGGCCTTGGTCGTTGAGTCTGATCGGCGAAACGATCCGAAGTTGTCCTCATCAAACCCAACCCCGTTGTCGTCAATCGCGAAGCCGATGATCGGCCCAGGTTCGTTCGTCCCTCCCATGGCGAGCTGGCTCTTGCCGCGCAGCACTCGGATCGTGATCTTAGCCTTGTCGGGCGATGGCCCATCCAACACGGCATGGATCGAGTTCACCACAGCTTCATAGAGGGCGAAAAACGCGTTGCATGGGGCGAGCCGCATGTTGCGTATGCGGCCAGGCAGGTCGACCTCAAGTGGGAGGTTTTCCGTGGCCATGGGACGGGAACTCCTGATTGCGTCATGTAAAGGGTGACTCGGTTTGTCCCCTTGCGATAGCACCCGAAGCCGGAAAACGCGCGAACGCTGAAAAGACGCAGCCCGCTAGCGTCTGCAACCAACGCGCCCGCAACTCTTCCTCTCCCGCAAGGCTCGCCCGCCTCGCCCACGGAGCTTCGCGAACCAGACAGCAATCATAGTTCGGCGCAGCAGGTGCACTCGACTAGCTGATCATCGCTCGGCGGAGGTGACCATCACGTTCGGCCAGGAGCCTTTGGGCTTCCCCCGCCGCAAGGTTCTTCTTCAGCATCAGGATCGCAAGTTTCACGTGCCCGTTCGCTTCGTCCAGCGTGCGGACCGCGACCTCGCGGCACACTCCCGTCAGCGTGCTCACGATCCGCGCCGCCCGGTCGCGCAGCTTGCTGTTGCTGGCCTGCATGTCCACCATCAGGTTCTCATACACCTTCCCGATCTGAACCATCGCAATCGTCGTGATCGCATTCAACACCAGCTTCGTCGCCGTCCCGGCTTTCAGCCGCGTCGACCCCGTCAGCACCTCCGGCCCGGTGAGCGGCCGAATCACCACGTCCACCTGCGGCTCGCCCGCGAACGCCTGGACACACGATAGAAAAACCGTCTTTGCGCCCAGTTCCCTGGCCCGCCGCAGCGCCCCGTGTACGTATGGCGTGGTCCCCCCGGTCGCGATCCCCATCACAACATCCATCGCGCCCACGTGCCGGGCCTCGACATCAGCGCCCCCCTTCTCCGGATCGTCTTCGGCGCCTTCCTGCGACCTGAACATCGCATCCTCCCCCCCCGCGATGATCCCCTGGACCATCGCCGGATCCGCCCGAAACGTGGGCGGGCATTCCGACGCATCCAGCACCCCCAATCGCCCGCTTGTCCCCGCCCCGAGGTAGATCAGCCTCCCTCCCCCCCTGAATGCCGCCACCACCAGCTCAGTCGCCTGGGCGATGTTCTCTCGCTCACGCCCCACCGCCTCAACCGCCACCCGATCCTGCGCATTCATCAGCGCAAGTGCCTCGCGGATCGACATGCGATCCAGCCCCATCGACTCCGCCAGACGTTGTTCAGTGAGCAAGTGAGATCGATCGTTCATGTCCCCATTCTCGATCCCCAGGCCCCCGCGTGCAATCACCCGCAACATCACGGCCTCGGCGTCACTGCCCCCAACACCACCCCACGACGAGCCCCCGTCACCGACGGCACATTCCCCGCCACCCCGTCCAGCGTCGCCGCCCCCAGCAATGCAAACGCCATCGCCTCCTTCGCGGCGTTCGGCACGCCGAATTCGTCGGTGTTCCGCAACGGAATCCCCCCCAGCGACTCCCGCAGATGCTCCATGATGGCCCGGTTGTGCGCCCCCCCGCCGCTGAGGATGACCTCGTCCGCCTGCCCTGGCAGAAAACCCCGCATCGCCCCCATCAGCGACTCCGCAGTGATCCGGCAAGCTGTCGCCAGCAGATCATTCAACCCGTGCCGCGCCAACTCGACCTGAAGACTCGAGCAGAACAGATCGATCATCGCCGGCCCATCTGTGGATTTCGGCGGCCGTCTCCGGAAGTATTCCGCCCTCAGCATCCGATCCACCGCCGCCGCGATCACCTGCCCCCGAACCGCTCGCTCGCCGCCGATGTCCATCCCCGGCCCGCGCGGCTCGAAACGTCGGCACAGCCAATCGCTGATGCAGTTCCCCGGCCCCGTGTCGAACGCAATCAACTGTCCTATCTCCCCGCCCGCCGCAACGAACGTGAGATTCGCTATCCCCCCGATGTTCACCACCACCCGATTGCGGGCCGCATCGCGGAACAGGATGTAGTCCGCAAACGGCACCAGCGGCGCGCCTTGCCCCCCGGCCGCACAATCCGCTCGCCGGAAGTCACTCACCACCGCGCACCCCACCTCCGCCGCCACCAACGCAGGATCGAACCACTGGATCGTCAGCGGCGGGTCATGAAACAGTGTCTGCCCATGGGCCGCAACGCACGCCAGCTCCGAAGCATCCACCCCCCCCACCGCCAGCGCCTCCTTCACCGCCGCCGCATGTTCCAGCGAGATTCGCCGCCCCACCTCCGCCAGTTGGCGCAGCTTCGTCTCGCCCGCAGCTCGTATGGCGAAAATCGCCTCCCGCAGCTCCACCGAATAAGGGTGATGGTGATGCGCCAGCAGCCCAGGCGACATCTCATACCCCCGTCCCGCGATCCGCACCACCGCCACATCCACGCCATCCGCACTGGTCCCGCTCATCGCCCCGGCAATCACGCGTGTGCTCGACATGGCCCACGAGTCTATGGCGGGCGCCGGCAACAGTAAAACGCCGAGACCTCGTTCATTGCGTATGACAAAGGATCGCGCTGGATGGTGTTGGGCCACACGCCGCGCCGTGGTATAATGGGGGGCAGTCTGGAGACGCCGCGATGGCCGAGGAAAAGCGAGATACAGATCAGGCGGGCGATTCGGGCTCCTCTGCGACGGCGCTGGAAGAGAAGCCGACCCGCACGACCACCCCCAAGAAGAGGCCCCCGACACACATGCCCCCGTGGAAGGTCCTGCTCCACAACGACGACAAGAACGAGATGGGGTATGTGGTCGCAACGATTGTCGAGCTGACGTCGCTCAAGAAACCGGAGGCCATCCTGCGCATGAAGGAGGCCCACGAGACGGGCGTCGCGCTCCTGCTGACAACCCACAAGGAGCGAGCCGAGTTGTACAGGGATCAGTTCGCCTCCAAGGGCCTCACCGTCACCATCGAAGCCGCCGAATAGCGGCGCCGACCCGCAACAGGCGATCCGCCTGGCAACTGGACGCCGTTGGCTCATTCACACAAACTCGCACGTTCTCTGCAGCGCCCTGCCCAGCCGCTCCATGTACTCAGAGGCCGGTATTTCAACGCACCCGAATCGCCTCAGGTGCGACGTCACCGCCTGCGCGTCCAGCAGCTCGTAGCCGCGATCGCGCAGCCGGTTCACCAGGTGTACCAGCGCCACCTTCGAGGCATCGCGCTCGTGATGGAACATGCTCTCCCCGAAGAAGGCCGCTCCGATGCTCACTCCGTACAACCCCCCCACCATCCTGCCGCCGCGCCACGTCTCCACGCTGTGCGCAAAGCCCAGCTCGTGCAGCCGGCCGTACGCCCGGATCATGGGCGGACTGATCCACGGCGGCCCGTCGTGCGATGCCATGCACGCGCACATCGTGCCCTCGAAGTCGGAATCAATCCGCAGCTCAGAGCAGAACCTCGGGCTGCGCATGAACTGCGTCAACGTGTGCGGCACATGGAACTTGTCCAACGGGATGATGCCGCGCGGATCAGCCGTGTACCAGCAGATCTGCCCATCCTCGCCCGTCATCGGGAACGCCCCGCGACAGTACGCCGCGAGCAGATTCTCAGGGTCCAGCCGTATCGCCATACGCCCAGAAGGTATACCCCCCAGCATCGCCCGCACAAGGGCCACGCACACCCCAGTGATTCCCCCGCGAGGCGCCCGAGCCGGTTGCGAAGTCGATTGCGACCGTCAGGATGTCCCCACGGCTCGCAGCGAAGGTCCGACCCACGATATGGAGCCGAAAACCGGGCCGCGCAGGTTCCCCCGCCAGGACACTTGTGGCGGGTTTGGATGTGCCACAAGAACGGCGTGTCGAGCCGATCGTCTGCCCGGGCGCGACCCTCGTTGGCGGCTCGGAAAACGCCGCATGGCAACCGATCCCCGCACTCGGACGAGATGGGGGTAACAATCCGCGGAGAAAGTGTGCCACCTCGCCCGGCGCTGCGGAAATGCCGCTGCTTGCGGGTATGCCGGCAATCTGCTGCGATGCCCTGCTCATGGCCTGCCGTGCGATACTCCGAAGCGCTAGTTATCCGACTGAATCCTTGGAGTTTCTGGCTGTCAACCACGGCAAGGCCGGAAGGAACAAGAGAACAGGTTGTGATATCATTGCCGGTGCTGTATAAGGAAGGTCCTTGTTCTGGAGGTTGCGTCTGCGCGGAGGAAGTATCGTGATCCGTGGCCACTATTTCAAGCGACTCCGGCCGAGACGGTCGCCTCACACTCCGGATGCACAGCTATTTCGAGGGGATCTGTACGCACTGCTACTCCATGATGTTGTCGAACGCTTTGCCCGCGTCGGCGACGTTGAGTTGCCCGCTGTTTCCCTCGACGTTTCGGAGCCGGAGAACGCCGAGGATCCGCCGACAAACCCCGGCCATCCCGCTTGCGCCCAGTACGCGGGCAGTGACTACTGCCGGGAATCCTGGCAGTTGCATCTGGCCGAGCTTAAGCGCCAGCCCGAAACTCACTGGCATAAGTGTGACTACGGCAGGCTCTGCGCGATCGTCCCGATCGTCTACCGGGACCGATGCCTTGCAGCCGTCAAGATCGCATGCCCCGCCTCGATGGACGAAGACGACTTCGAGCGGCAAGTCGAACTTCTGGACATCCTGGCCAAGGAGTTTGTGATCTCCAACTCCGAATACCTGGAACGTCTGTCGCGCGCCCAGGAAGCGGGCGTGGAACGTGGGACGGCTGCGCCAGAATGCACCGTGGAATGCGTCGAACGGCGGCCGAGCCATCCGCGGATTCTGAAGGCCATTCGGAAGATTCAGGAGCAGCTTGCCGATCCCAGACTGACCGTCGGGCGCGTCGCCCGCGAACTGAATATGGATCCGTCATACCTTGCTCACCTTTTCGTCGAACAAGTCGGCCAGCGAATGAGCCGGTTCATTGCCGCTCGGCGTATCGAACTGGCGAAGAACCTGCTGACCAAGACCGATCGGCAGATCAAGCGGATCGCCCACGAGACCGGCCACGCCAACGCCAACTGGTTCTGCTGCGTGTTTCGCTCCTTTTCCGGCCTTACGCCCGGGGCATACCGCAGGCAGTCTCGCGACCCGTCACGCGCCGTTCCAAAGCGATAGCAGAACTCCAGGCCGACCCGTTGATCGCCCCATCGGCAACTCTCGGTGGCGCGCCCGCCGATCTCGCCGGTGGTTTCGGCGTATGTCACCCAACAGCGCAGGATTTCTTGGATTGTGTATGTATCCCTTGGATCGGCTTGCATTTCCTTGGGCTGTGGAGTTTGGTTGAGGTAGCCTTATTGTGGAGAATTGGAACCCACCTGCGGCGAGGGCGCCCGCCGGTAGGATAACATTGTTACAACCACCCCTCGTTGTGGTGGAGAACCCAGACCGGACCGAGACCTCTTTCTTGGGAGAGCTACCATGTTCACATCTGTTTGTTGGATTCGCCGCTGGATCCCCCCCGCCCTCGTCGCCGTAGTCTTGGTCCCCGCAGCCTGGGCCGCCCCCGGCTTCATCACCGTCACCGCACGTGACTCGACCGTGAAGCACAACGGCGCCGCCAACGAAGCGTACATCGAGATCAGCCCCGGTGTCTTCGTCGGCGGCGTTGACCCCGCATACCCACCCTATACTGATGCGGTCAGTGAAGTCAGCCTCACCGCCCCCTTCGCCACAGGCGTCATGGGACTGGCTAAGTCCTATTTCCACTCGTACGAAATCTCGACCGCCGCCGACCAGTTCTCCGGCCTGAATTACGACTTGGACGACCACCTCCTCGGCCTGAATGCCGACGGTGGCGCGCTGGTCCGCGCCCAGACGAGCTTCTTGCCGAATGCTGGTGGCGGTTCGGGAAATGCTGAGAGCTTCTTCGACGTGTTCTTCACGGTCAACCTCGATCCGGTAGCCTTCCCGCTGCACGTCGTGCTCAGCGTCGGCATCGCCCACTCCACCTTGGCCATCGACCCGGGCAAGGCTTCCTTCCGCCTCGATCATGTGGGCTTCGGAACCATCGTGGACATCGAGGCCAATATCCTGACCCCCAGCGCCAGCTACCATAATAGCCTGCTCGTCCTGGACCCCGGCGTTTACCACCTGCAGGCCGACGCCAAGGCCTTCAACTCCTGCCTTGCGTATGGCCCCACCGATACCATCAACAGCGCCAGTTTCTCGGTCGTCCCCGAGCCGGGCGCAATCACGTTGCTTGGCCTCCCACTGCTGATCCTCACTCGCCGTCGCCATCGCAGAGGTGAGGTGCCGCCGGGATCGAACCCGAATGAGCAATAGACGACCCGTTGGAGATTGGAGGAGATGGGAAATGGAAAACTATTACTCAGAAACCATGAAACGAATTGGGATTGCAGCTTTTGTCGTGGCGGCGCTGGCTGCGCTTGATGCGTCATTCAACTGCGCAAACGCGGCGATCATCGCGCCCAACGGGACTTACCGCGTCAAAGGCGAGGCGAATGCCCGAGAAGGATTGGCTTCCGACCCCAATGTGGTCGATACGGATTACGTGTCCATCCCGGGCTTCGGGGCCTTCCAGGCGATCGCGGACAGCGGGCAGCGCTCCCTGGGGCTGACGCAAGCCCAGTCCGTCGCGCGCCTGAATGTCACCGATTTCAGTTCGTTGCGCATCCGGACCAACGGATCGGTGGACGTCACGGGGGACACGGCGCAAGCCCTCCCGCTGTATCCGGGCGGCGCGGCTGACGGGAACGCGTACTGCCAGCTGAACCTGTATTTCTGGAGCGATGCGGATCGCCCGTTCACCCTGTCCACCCAGTTGGCCCAGACCAGCGCCTCCTCAGGAAACGCCAGCGTACAGTTCCCATATGGCGGAGGCGGCATCAGGCTGACCCGCGAATTGCCGAGCGGGCTGGAGCTCCTGAACCTTGAGTTGCCCCTCGACGCCGGCTCGGCCACGACGACCGGAACGCTTGAGGCCGGGGTCCAGTACCGGCTGTACGTCTGGTTGTGGGCGGCCGGGGCGGCGGAAGTTCAGGGCGACTACTCGGGCCGCGAGAACTACGTGGTTGATTTGCAGGTGGTCCCCGAGCCGACCGGTCTGTCGGCGGTGGGTGCGGCGTTGCTGCTGCTGGGAAGGCGGCGACGAGAATCCGAACTCAATCTGGCTGCAGGCTCATCAGAGACTGTAGCACTGCGACAGTAGAGAGTTGAAACGGCATGGCGCTGGCACGCCCGCGAACCTCGCAGGTGGTCTGGACTCATGCCACCCAACAGCGCAGGGTTTCTTGGATTGTCTATGTATCCCTTGGATCAGTTCACATTTCCTTGGGCGATGGAGTCTGTTTGAGCTAACCTCTCTTCAGACACTTGGAGAGTGCGTGCGCCAGGAGAAAACCGTGGGGACAGTTGGCCGCAGACTGGAGGAGCTGCCATGAGAACCGCAAGCATGTACTGGGCTGTGAAACGCTTCCTCCTTCTTTGCCTGATTGCGGCGGCAACGCGGTCCGCGAACGCGCAGGTTCTTTTCGACCAGTCGATCAATTCCTCCTACGTTAACGGCGGCATGTTTAGCACCCTGGGCGGCCAGCAATTCGCCGACGATTTTTTGCCCGCGACCTCAGGAAAGGTCGATGGCGTTACTTGGTGGGGCTCGTTCTATCAGATGCGCGACCGCTTCAACACTGGCGATTTCTGGGGCTTTCACGCCCGGATCTTCGACAACGCCGCCGGCTTGCCGGGAAGCATGTTGATGGACGCGACCGTATCGGCCCTCATCACGGAGACCGCTTACGATAACACCTTTGGGGACCGGATCTACCGCTTCGACGCTTCGGTCAGCGGCCCAGCGCTGGCCGCGGGCACAGAATACCACTTCAGCGCGGTGGATTCTAACACCGGCGGCCCCTTCGTGAACCGCTTCATCACGCAGCCGGTCGCATATGGTACGGGCTCAATCCGATCTGGAGACTCTGACCCTTCTTGGAGCAGCCACACTTCCTCTCGGGGCGAAATGGCCTACGTCATCCACGGTATGGTCCCGGAGCCGGGAACGCTGGGGGTCCTTGGCCTT
>Ga0315286_10003469_pt1 | contig 14932 bp, 15 predicted proteins | sample YL17G10_0_MG_FD_205038 | JGI IMG/M metagenome (GOLD analysis project Ga0315286, IMG submission 205038) | Sediment microbial communities from Yellowstone Lake, YNP, Wyoming, USA - YL17G10_0 | ecosystem: Environmental > Aquatic > Freshwater > Lake > Sediment | place: USA: Wyoming | collected...
ATATCGGCCGGTTTTACACCGGCTTTGTCAAACTTGGCGCGGTAATGCTGCGAACCATTATAGGCATGTGCGACGGCCCACTTCAGACCTTTTAGTTGGAAGGCCTGCAACTCCTGAGCGGTCTTCACACCCGGTAGAAAAGTTTTTTCCATCTGCTCCTCCTTTACCAAAGCAGCTTTCCGCCTACTTGCGGTAGGCCTTTACTTTTTACCGACCCCGACCGGTAATCTATCTTCCTATACCATTAGTGTCAATAGTTTTAGGGTAATCGGGGCTCTTCGGTGTTACCTTTGGCGAAGGAATTGATACGCCAATTCTCTGAATTTCCTGGCATCCTCCAGAGCGGCGGCTACATCCTCTTGTGAGAAGGAAGAATCGGTCGCATAATCAGCCTCTTCGCGCAGTTTCTGCTGGCGGGCCAGCATTTTGCCGTATTCCTGAGTCACCTCATTCGTCTTGACAAATTGTTCGCTGAACATCAGGAATGCCCCGTGATGGCTTTTGGGAACGATCTTCCGTGTCAGCAGCATTGCGCGTGCGTAATGAAGCAAGGCATAGTAGCAGCGCGACATGGCATCAAGACAGAGACCTTCCTTGTTTAGGACTTCGGCGCTCCGCAACGACTCGTCTCCTCGCTTCAATTCCGCATTCACTACAGTTTCCATCATAGTCTCACCATGTCCCGCTCAATCTCCAGAATGATGGGGAATCCTTCTCTGCGCTGGCGTTCGTAATCGTCCAGGGAAAAAACCAGTGGCGATATCTCAACATTGGTCTTGAGCAATTCCTCGTAGGCCAGATCGATCACCGCGCATTTGGTTTGGTAGTCGGAATGCTTCAGCAGAACTGCCACGTCCAAATCCGAGTCCTTCCGCGCATCGCCCCGAGCCTTGGAGCCGAAAAGGCAACTATAGAGATAGTTGTCCGCTAAGCGGTTTGAAAGGAAGCCGGTAAACTCCTTGAGTGCGATTTGTTCTTGGGAATTGAGGGTCATTGTTGACCTCCGGAAATAGCTGTAATGGTGTTTGGGGGGCCGGTCTTACTTTGCCACTTTACCCATTGTCCATAGCACCGAATAACTGTTAAGGCAAGATCTGACCCCAAACACGGTCTCGAGTTGCTCCGGGATATTATTCATAGTTTTCTCTATCGGTTCCCGAGCTATAGAAAGGTTGCTTGCATATCACATCGAAATAATTCGGTTAACTACCTATTTTCTTTTTCCAAGTTTTTAATGCACTTATTAAGTATTTATTTGGTTCGGGCATCGGGTGGCTCTTACCAGGCTTTGTTCTGAGTTCGTGATCCATATAAACATTTTGAACTCTTGCCCATTCTTTCGGATATTTTTCAATAAACGCATCAAGAAATTGAGAGTCAGAAAAATCGGCAGGCAATGAGGATACGACTGAAGCTATTTTTTCTTCTTTTTTAACGAACACACTTTGAGCCATTTTGCACCCCTGATTAATTGTATATTTTCAGCCCAACACTGCAAATCAGCCGCGAGGGGTACGAGTCGGCTGGATTGCCTTGTCATGCTGTTTTTTCAATAATTTTGTCTCTTATTTGAGTTGAAAGTCTGACATCTGCAAAAAACTGGGAAGGGTACAGATAATCTTCCCCCGACTCATCTATAACCCTCACCTGATGGTGGCGCTCAGCCTCCTTGTCAGAAATCTTCTCATATAATTTACGCATCTCCAAAGATGCTTCGTAACCCTCGTTGTCCATACAAAGCAAAAATTTGTGTTTCATGGTTTGTTACTCCAAATATTTTTTGATTTTAATTTCTTTCCTTCCCTTGCCATGTCCTTCGTACCAGTGCAGTTCTACAAGCTTTACAGTGCCATCCGACAGTATGATTTTAGCAATTCCCTTACGTTTTCTCCAGGTTGTTTTTCCATAAATACGATTTAGCCTTCGTAATTCACGAATACTATGACCCGAAGCGATTGTCTCATCCCATAAAATTTCACCCAAAATCTCAAAATACATATCCCTATCCCGTTGTCATACCTTCTTCAAATTCTCAGCAATCAAAGCATTAAGGCGATCATTAATACCTTGTCAGCCTGGAATCTCATCTTTTGTGGCATAGCAACCATCCAGATCATACTCGTCAAATACGTGCTCAACTACCATGTACGGCGGCCCAACAAGATCGAGTGGATCATTGCTGACAAAACTCTCCTCCGCTTGATCGCCATGCGCACCACCCCGCATACGAACCATCTGCCTCGGTTCCAGCGAAATCGCAGTGATCACGCGAGTTCCAACGTCCGTACAGCGCCATCTCCCCGTCTCCGTGAAAAACTCCGTACCGATCTGGAAATCCGAATGCTTCATGGTTTTCTATCTCCACAAATGGTCCTGGGGTCAGGGCTTGCTTTGCCACTTTGTGCGCAACGACTTGCTCATGATATATAAAACTGTCAAGGCAAGACATGACCCTATCGCGTTACTTTTGGCGATGCTTGTCTTCCTCACCGGCCCCGCACCTTGTCGGTCCCCGGCCAATCAATTTCCAGCGTCTCCGGGTTGATGACAACGCCGTAGTCGGCGCCGGCGCTTTCCAGGCTTACATAGCCCTCGATCACGTCGCTTAACACCATCTCGGGATCGCGGGCGAGCGGATCGCCGTAGCCGCCTCCGCCGGGGGCATCGATGGTCACCACGTCGCCCGGTTGCAACCGCGTTAATCCATAGGCATTGCCGGACGCTCCGTTGACAAGAAATTGCGCCCTGTTACCGGGCTTCCCGCCGAAGAGCCCCTCCGCCGGGTAGACATACCGGCCCGCCTGGATCCCCAGGTTGACGGGCGGGAGGGGGGCATACTCGTCGTCAGGCACCCGGAAAAGTTCCCTTTTCCCGAGCCCGCCCTTCATCTTGCCGGGGCCGCCCGAATCGGGCAGCAGTTCTCTCTTCTCCACAATCAGCGGGGTGTCGCTTTCAAAGATCTCCACGGGCGTATTGGCGCCGTTCGCCGGGAAGATGTAAACGTAATTCCCGTCGTTGGCGGCGCCCGCTCCCATACCGCCTCCCCGGATGATCACGGAATGCCACGGCTTCCCGTCTTTCCTTTTCCCGTAAAACACGTTCATGGCTGCCGGCGTGCCGCCTGATCCGGCAATCACGCTGCCGGGCAGGACGCCGGACAGGCCTCTGTAAATGACTTCGGTTATGAAATGACCTACCACCAGCCGCGCGGCCACGGCGGCGGGAAACTTGCAGTTCACAACACTGCCCTCCGGGGCGCGGAGAAGTATCGGCCTGGCACACCCTTCGTTGTTCGGGATATCCGGGGCGAACATGCTCTTGATCGCCATGAATACATAGGCATAGGTGAAATTATAAACTACGTTGCCGCCCCAGTTTACCTGCCCCGAAGAGCCGGCGAGATCCACGCTGATATCGCTTCCTTTTACCTCGATCTTCGCCTGGATAATGAGGTCTTCCTTGGCCTTCATCTGCTCGACAATGCCCTTAGCCGGGTAGATGCCGTCGGGAATTTTTTCGATCTCCTTCCGCATGCTTTTCTCGGTGAGGCTGATAATCTGGTCCGCCAGGTCATCCAGGCTTTCGAGGCCGCTTTCCTTGAGCATCTGGCATATCTTTTCCGCACAGACATGGTTCGCCGCGATCTGCGACCGGATATCCCCGATCACCTCATCGGGCGTCCGGACATTCCACCGGATCATATCCATGACCGACTGGTTCAGTTCCCCCCGGTCATAGAGCTTCACAACGGGGATAAAAAGGCCTTCTTCAAAGACGTCCTGGTTATCGGAAGAGACACGACCGCCAATATCGGAGTGATGAAAAACGCAGGCCGTAAAGGCGGCCAATTGATCCTGGTAGAAGATGGGGCTCATGACGCAGACATCATTCAGATGGCCCGCCAGCGCCCAGGGATCGTTCGTGATAAAGGCGTCGCCCGGATGGTAATAGTCTGCCGGGAATCGGTTGATGAGGTTCTTTACTCCCAGGGCCATGGCGCCCGACTGACCGGGGGTGGCAAAACTGCCCTGGGCCAGTTCCCGGCCCTTTCGGTCGGTAAACATGCAGGTGTAATCATGGGCATCCCTGAGCAGGCTCGAAAAGGCCGTCCTGGCGACGCTGCTGTCGGCCTCATCGACAATGGAAATAAGTCTGCGCCATAATATCTCCAACGTGATCGGATCGAACGTCTGCCCCATTTTCATGCCTCCTCAAGATCGATCCACAGAAATCCAAACCCATCCGTCGACACGCGGGCATCCTCGCCCACGATGAGGGTCGACTCCCTCTCTTCGATAATCGCCGGACCCTGAAACTGAGCGCCAGGAAAGAGTTGGTAGCGATCGTAAACCGTATAGGGGATAAAATCCCTGGATATCGGTGAGTAGGCCTGGCGTTTTCTCTTGATCGCCCCGTCGAGAGACTGCCCCATCTTCACCTCAAGTCTGGGCAGTTGCAGAAGCCGCTCCGGAAGGCTGGCCCGCACCTTGAAATTTATGAACTCCACCTCGGATTCCGGATAGGTCCTGCCGTAGAGTTTTTCATAGACATCGTCGAAGGATCTCCGTATGTCCGTTCTCTGGAGTTTCGTGAAGTCCCCGGCCGGCAAAGGGACATTGACCTCCGCACCCTGTCCCACAAAGCGCATGTCGAGAGATCGCTCATAGCGGATGGTATCATCTGCGGCTTCATTCTTCAGAATTTTCGCCGCCTCCGACTCCAGCCCCCGGAAGATGCCCTCTATCTCCGGGAAGGCGACGGCCGACAGGGAAACCTTGTGGCTGCGGAGAAGGTCAAAGGCCCGCGGGGCGGTGAAAAAGCCCATGGCCGAACCTACCCCGGCATTCGGCGGTATCAACATCCGGGGAGCGCCTAATTTCTTCGCCAAGCCATAGGCATGAACCGGCCCCGCCCCTCCAAATGCGGATATCGTTACGATCCTGGGGTTCCCGCCTTTTTCAGCAATATGCGTCTTGGCGGCCCCGGTCATCGTCTCGTTGATGAGATCATGGATCCCCCAGACAGCCTGAATGAAGGAGACCCCGAGGGGCTTGGCAATCTTTTCCTCCACGCCGCGCCGCGCCGCCTCCTTGTCGAGCTTCATCCCGCCGCCGAGGAAATATTCCTCGTCCAGATAACCCAAAAGAAGATCGGCGTCGGTCACGCAGGGGTCCGCGCCTCCCCTCCCGTAACAGATAGGTCCGGGCGCCGCCCCGGAACTTTCCGGCCCCACCTGCAGCGTGCCCATCTTGCTTACCTTCGCAACGCTGCCGCCGCCCGCTCCTATCTCCATCAAGTCGACAACAGGCACCTGGATCGCGAGGCCGCTTCCCTTCATGAACCTCTGGACGCGTCCGACCTCGAAGGTCGGCACGACGCCGGCGACCCCTTTCTGGATCAGGCACGACTTGGCCGTCGTGCCCCCCATGTCGAAACAGAACATCTCCGGGATATTGAAGTGCCTGCCATAGTATTGGCCGGCAATGACGGCCGCGGTCGGTCCCGACTCGATGATTCGGACCGGAAACTCGGCCGCGGTTTCAACCGAGGTCACGCCGCCGCTGGACAGCATGATAAAGAGCTTGCCCTGAAAGCCGATCGACTTCAGCCGGCCGGCCAGCTTGGACAGATACCGGCCCGTGAGGGGCTTGACGTAGGCATTCGTGACGGTGGTGGACGTTCTCTCATACTCCTTGATCTGCGGCAGGACGCGGTAGGAAATCGAGACGGAGATCCCCGGGGCTTCGCTCGCGATGAGCTCTTCGATCATCAGCTCATGGGTTGGATTCTCAAATGAATTAATGAGACAGACGGCGATAGATTCCACGCCCATCTTGAGGAGGGCGCGGATGGTCTGTCTTGCCTCTTCCCGGTCCAGGGCCTTGATGACGCTCCCATCGCTGCGGACCCTTTCGTTTACTTCGAGGCGATACCTTCTGGGGACCAGAGGCTGGGGGAATTCAGCGAATACGTCATAGGGGGCGTAGCGCATCTCACGGCCGATTTCCAGGATGTCCCTGAAGCCCTTTGTCGTGATGAGCCCTGTTCTGGCCCCCTTTCTCTCGATGATGGAATTGATGACAAGGGTCGTGCCATGAATCAGCTCATCCAATCGGGCGACAAAGTCCGGCGCCGTCTTCTCTAACTCTCTTATCCCCGCTTCAACAGCATCCGAGGGGTCGCCGGGAGTGGTCAAGCACTTGCCGGTCCTGATCTCCCCGGTTTGATCGTTCAGAAGGACAAAGTCGGTGAACGTGCCGCCGATGTCACAGCCCAGCCGGTAATGCTTCTCTTTCATCCATATCTCCCCAGTCACTGACATTAGCGCTAACTTAAGGCCTTATGTGTTCATAAAAAGCCCCAAAGTCGTCATACCGTCGAAAGACGGTATCCAGAATATACTGAAATTGCTGGATTCCGGTTTTCACCGGAATGACGTTGCAACTTAAGTTAGCGCTAATGCCCGTCACTGCAGGCCCTGTCTCAGAATAAACCCGGTTCTTTAAACTCTCCATAGACGTCCCGGAATATTCTCGTCATCTCGCCTACCGTCGCGTAGGCCTTGCAGCAATCGACCAGATAGGGCATGACGTTCTTGCCCGCCCGGGTCGCTTTCTCCAGATCCAGGAGGGTACGGGTCGTCTCGCGCTGGTCTCTTTCCCGCTTGACCCGTTTCAGTTCCTCAATCTGCTTCTCCGCGGTCTCCCCGGTGTATTCGTGCAGCTCCACGTCCTTCGACTCTCCCTCGGTGTGGATATTGACGCCCACCTTGAGGAGCTCCCCGGACTGGATCCCTTTTTCGAAGGCGTAGGCCTGCCGGGAGACAAGCTTCTGGATGTAGCCCGTGGCGACCGCCTCGACAATCCCGCCCACCTTCGCGATGTTTGCCATCTCCTCCTCGATCTTCCCCTCCATCTCCTTCGTCAGCGTCTCGATAAAGTAGCTTCCCGCAAGCGGATCAACGGTATCTCGCAAGCCTACCTCGTCCATAAGGAGCTGCAGGGTCCGCAGTGAAATAACGGCCGAGTGGGGGGTCGGAATAGTGTACGCCTCGTCGTAGCTGCAAAGGGCAATGGTCTGAGCCCCGCCCAAGGCTGCGGAGAGGGCGTAATAGGCGCCGCGCATGATGTTGTTCTCCGGCTGCGCCTTGGTGAGGCCGAAGCCGCCGCCGCCAAAAAGCCCCCGCATGAACATGTTGGCTTCCTTCTTCACACCGTATTTTTCCTTCAGGTTCCTCGCCCAGAGTTTCCGGGCGGCCCGGAACTTCGCCACCTGTTCCCAGATATTGCCGAATACATTCAGGTTAAATGAGAACCTGCCCACAAATTCGTCAACATCATGGCCTCGCAGCAGGACATTGTCAATGTAGGCATTGGCGATCAGGATCGCATAGGCGATCTCCTGCGCAGGCGTGGCCCCCGACTCCCGGATATGATACCCGCAGACGGAAACCGGATTGGTCCGCGGCATGTTTGTCATGGAATATTCGATGGTATCGCCGATCAGCTTCACCGCCGGTTCCACCGGGAAAATCCACGCTCCCCTCCCGATCATCTCCTTCAAAATATCGTTCTGAGGCGTAGCGGAAATCACCTTGGCGTCATAGCCGTATTTTTCGGCAACGGCCTGGTACATGGCCAGCATGATCGAGGCGACGGCGTTGATGGTCAAGCCGGAGCCGATCTCGGCCAGATTGATGTCCTTGAAGGCCACCTCAAAGTCGCGCAGGGAATCGACCGCCATCCCAACGCGACCCACCTCTCCTTCCGCCATCGGGTCATCGGAATCGTAGCCCATCTGGGTGGGCAGGTCAAAGGCCACATTCAGTCCCGTCTGGCCGTGGGATATCATCAATTTGAAACGTTCGTTCGTCTCGTAGGACGTTCCGAAACCGGTGTATTGCCGGGTCGTCCATGCCCGGCTGCGGTAGCCCTGGCGATGGATGGCCCTTGTGAAGGGGTAAACGCCGGGGTCGGCGAGGTCTTTCTCGTAGGAAAACCCGACCCGTTCAAGATCCTCGGGACCATAGAACGTCTTGACATGGATGCCCGATTGCAGGGTCACATCGGTAATCTGGCCTTTCGCGTCCTTGGTGTACTTTGCTACGCCCATTTCTCCTCCCGACCCCGTTCCACATTCTCCCTTATCACGCTGACCATCTCCGCAAACGGCGTCCCGCCGGGGAATACACCCCGTACCCCCAGCTCTTTCAGCCGCGGAATGTCGCGGACGGGGATCACTCCGCCGACGACGATCATCTTGTCGTCAATGCCTGCCTCGCGGGCCTTCTTCACGAGCTTTTCGATGATGGGGATATGGGCGCCGCTCATGATGGAAAGCCCGATCACATCCACATCTTCCTGGAGGGCAGTCGATACGATCTGGTCCACAGTCTGATGAAGACCCGTGTAGATGACCTCCATGCCCGCCTCCATGAGCGCATGCGCCACGACTTTTGCCCCCCGGTCATGTCCGTCGAGGCCTGGTTTCGCGATGAGTATCCGGATTTTTTTTGTCGCCAATGTCGCCCCCTTAAGAGCCTGTTGAAAAAAGCCCTGTTACAGGCTGTTCAAAAATGTCCAGATGCAAGGCCCCCGAAATCCTGAGCCGTGAGGCGTACTTTTGGGTACGTTGAACGGCGAAGGATGAGGGAAACGACGCAGATGGGCGTTTTTCAACAGCCTGTTAACCGTACCGGTACTGGACACCATATCCATCCGCCGGGTAATCCCAGTCAATCGACTTATAGATGCACGCAATTTTGCAGCTCCCGCATTCCAGGCAGCCCGCATATTCGACCACCATGTCGCCCGTCTCCTCATTCAAGGAATAGAGATGGCCGGGACACACGGGGATGCACATCCGCTCCGGGCAGGTTCCGCAAATTTTCTGGTCGAGTTTGATATGACTCTCGCGGTCGTTCTTGATCGCATCGAGCGCTATCTTTTCTTCCACTTTCATGACTACATTTTCCTCATGCTTAACATGTCCTTGCACCCTTCCCAGTTGAGGATGTATTTCCTGGCGGCCGCCTTGGCGCTCGCGTACAAGGGCTCCTTCTTACCCGGGCCTATGGTGAACAGCGCCACGAGGAGTTCGGAAAGGAATTTGGGATATACGGTGAACAGCCTTTTATTTTCCAGCACATCTCTCGTGTGGCGGAAGGTCTCCATATCAGAGAGCACAAAGCTCTCTTTGAGCTGCTGCTCATAGCGGGAGAGGAAAGTTGCCGACAGATCCCCTTTGGTGAGGGCTTCATTCGTCACCCCTGCTGCTATCGCCCCCGAGGCAACGGCGAACTCCATGCCCCGTACCGTTAACCCGAGATTGAGTGAAAACCCGGCGGCATCGCCGGCGATGAGCATTCCACCGGTGTACAGCTTCGGAATGCCCCCCGCTCCGGCCTCAGAAATGATATGGGCCGCGTATTCTTTTAACTCGCCCCCCCTTATCCACCTTTGCACTTCCGGCCGGGCCGAAAACTCCTCCATCAGTTGGGAGGCGGCAACGGGGTTCTTCTGTCTGCTGAGGTCATCGATGCCGACCACGATCCCCAGGGAGAGCGTATCGCGATTCGTATAGAGGAATCCGCCCCCGAACATGCCCCTGGTAATGGCGCCGACGAAGAGATTGGCCGCCCCTTCCCCCGGTTGCAGACCGAAACGATCGTCGATGGTCTTTTCGTCCAGCCGATAAATCTCCTTGATGGCCACGGCGTAGTTTCGCGGCTCCAGGGGTTTTCTCAGCCCGGCCTTTTCCGCCATGAAGGAGAGCGCCCCGTCTGCCGCAATAACGATGTGGGCCCCGATCTCTTCGTCTCCCGCCTTGATGCCCACCACGCGGTCCTCTTCCCACAACAGGTCATCGACCTTCTTTTTCGGGATGACAAAGGCGCCTTTTTCGCTCACTTTTTCCGCCAACCAACTGTCAAAGGTCGCCCTCAGCACGGTATAGCTCATGTACGGCTCACTGCGCCAACCGTCATTGGCATATTCTAACTGCACGGAGGCGTCGTCATCGAGAACCGTTATGATCTCTTTTACGACATGCCGTTCAAAGGGCGCCTCCGCAATGAGCCCGGGCAGATAGTCTTTTATGGGGTCCACATAAATCCTGCCGCCGGTCACATTTTTACTCCCAGGGGCATCCCCACGCTCCAGGAGAATGACCTGCCGGCCGGCAGTCGCGAGATGGTAGGCCGCCGTCAACCCTGCCAGTCCCCCACCCACGATGATCGCATCTACTTTATCCATAAGTCTTATACATTGGAGCCAATTGCAAAAGTACCAATAAGTTCCCTCCCCCCTGGCGGGGGAGGGTTAGAGCTTGCCCCGTACCTGATACGGGGGTGGGGGGAAGGTTGCTATGAAATCATCATGTTGCAATTTCACCCACCCCCTAACCCCCTCCCGTGAAGGGAGGGGGGAACAGATTTTGAAGAGTTTTGCAAGAGCCTCATTGGGTTATCCATAGGAATCCGTCTATTTCCCGAGCCTGTTTCTCAGTTCCTCCGTCATCGCCGGCAACACCTCAAAGAGGTCTCCCACGATACCGTAATTCGCATAGTTAAAGATAATCGCATGGGGATCATTGTTGATGGCCAGGACGACCTTGGCTGTGTCCATGCCCATGATATGGTGGATCGCTCCGGAAATACCCGCCCCCATATAGAGTTTCGGAGAGACGGTTTTCCCGCTTTTGCCGACCTGGTCTGCCTGGTCCCGCCACTTGGCATCCACAACGGACCTCGTTGCCCCCACGGTGGCGCCGATAGTCCGGGCCAACTCCTCGATGAGCCGGAAATTCTCGGCGGCTTTCAATCCCCGGCCACCGGCGACAATCAGGTCCGCCTCCGTCAGGTCGACTTTGCCCAGAGTCGTCTCCTCTGTCTTTATGATCGACGTCTTTACCTGCTCGGGCGAGATGCCGGCCTGAAATTCTGCAAACTCCCCTTTTTGGGTAAGGGGTGCGCCCACCCCGAAGCTATTAGGCCGCGCCGTCACGATGGCCGGATAGGCGGAAAAAGAGACCTCGGCAAGCACCCTGCCGCCGTACATGGGTCTGATGAACGTCATCGGGTCTGCGTTCCACCTGGCCCCGGTCACGTCCGAGGCGATACCCGTCTGCAGGAGCGCCGCGACCCGTGGAAGGAAGTCGCGCCCCCTTTGCGTAGCCCCGGCCAGGATCATCTTCGCACCTGTTGCCCGGGCGTAACCGGCCAGCGCCATGGCATAACCTTCGGCCGTGTAGTTTTCCAGCACCGGGTCGGTAACGTGGATGAGTTTTTCCGTGTAATGAAGGATCTCTCCCTTTACCGTCCCGGACAGCTTCCCCAGAAACACGGCTTCCATGCTGAACTGCCCGCTTTCGGCAAGCTTTAAGCCTTCTGAGAGCAGTTCCAGGGAAACCTTCCGCGGCCCGTCACCCTTTGCCTCGACAAATACGAGAATCTTATCCATTATATGTTCCCTAACACCGCTCAACAGGATAAGTGCATTGCAGAAAATAATGTATGACTTACTAAAATACCCTTTCCACGTCCATGAGAATCCTCACTGCTTCAACAGCGGCCTCACGAGGCGTACCGGGAATGATCTGCACGGCGGGTTTTTTCTTCGGCAGCGAGTATCGCACTACTTTTACCTTCGACCCCTGTCGGCCTGTTTGAGCAGTCGTAAGACCCAGGTCGGCCGCCGTTGCCCTTGATATCTGGGCTTTCATGGCCTTCATAACGCCCGTAATCAGCGGAACTCTCGGTTCGTTCAGTCCCTTCTGAGCGGTAAACAACGCGGGCAGTTGCACCTCCACCGTCTCTTTTCCTCCCTCCACGGCAACCTCCGCGAATGCCCGGCCATCAGCTACATCAAGCTTCACGATCCCGCCTACATGCGGCAGGCCCAGAAACTGGGCGACCATCGGTCCTACTTCCCCCCGGTCATCGTCGATGGCTTGCCTTCCGCAGAGGATGATATCAAAGGGCTCTTTGGCAATGGCCCTGCTTAAGACGAAAGCCGTCGCATACCCGTCGCCGTCAAAAAAAGCCTCGTCCTCGAGGAGCACAGCTTCGTCCGCTCCCATGGCAATACCGGTCCTCAATGCCTCAATGGCTTTACGGCTTCCCAGGGTAATAACCTTCACTTTTCCAGCGTGTTTCGCTTTGATCCGCAGGGCTTCTTCAATGGCAAATTCGTCAAACAGGTTCATGGCAAACTTCTGTTCTATATCGAGACTTACCCCGTCTCCATCGATTGCCACCAAAGCTTCCGGGTCCGGGATCTGTTTTACCAGAACAACAACGTTCATGACCATCTACCCCTAATTCAGAACAATTGAGCCAATTGCAAAACTCTGCAAAATATGTTCCCCCCTCCCTTCACGGGAGGGGGTTAGGGGGTGGGTGAAATTGCAACATGATGATTTCATGGCAACCTTCCCCCCCACCCCCGTATCAGGTACGGGGCAGGCTCTAACCCTCCCCCACCAGGGGGGAGGGGACTTATAGGTACTTTTGCAATTGGCTCAATTATCTTTATCCGCGTTCTTCTTGCGATCCTGCTGGCGTTTCCACCTTAAAGTAACAACATTTCTTTTGCCATAAAAATCACCATTTGATAAGGCCCGGATGGAATCCTCTATCAAGGTTAGGACTTCCCGATGATCATCCGGCCAAGAAAATCCTTTATAATCTCATGAGTTCCGCCGCCGTAGAGAAGAAACCGGGCATCCCGGAAGTAGCGCTGGGGGTTGTATTCGTATGCGAAGGCATTGGCGCCCCAGATCCTCGTCACCTCATCGACGACCTTCAGGCAAGTCTCGGTGGCGAACATCTTGGCCATAGCCGCTTCCTTGCGGCAGGAAAGTTTCTCCTTGATCCTCCAGGCCGCATAGTAGACCATGAGTCGGCTTGCTTCCATTTCCGTTGCCATATCGGCAAACTTGGCCCTGATGAGCTGGTAGTTTCCTATGGTTTTACCGAAAGCGACCCGCTTCCTCGCATAATCGAGCCCTTCGCCATAGGCTGCCTGCGCAATCCCGAGCGCCATCGCTCCGGTCATGGCCCTGACCTCGTCGAGGATCTCCGACAGGTATTCGACGCCTTTATTTACCTCCGCTCCCAGCAGATTCTCTTCGGGAAGTCTGACATTATCGAAAACAAGCTCCCCCGTTACGGTCCCCCGGCAGCCTAATTTGTTGAGCACCTGACCGGGCGAGAAGCCGGGCGTCCCTTTTTCCACAAGGAAGAAGTTAAGACCTTTTGCACCCTTGGTCATGTCTGTCGTAGCCAGCACCGTCGCCATATCGGCAATGGGTCCATTGGTGATCCACATCTTCGTTCCGTTGATCACCCATTCGTTCCCGTCTTTTTCGGCCCTCGTCCTGGTGGCTGCGAGGTCTGAGCCCGATTGGTCTTCCGTAAAACACATGGTGGCGATCTTTTCGCCCCGAATGGCAGGATAGAGACACCGCTTCTTCGTCTCCTCCGTCCCGAAGCGGTAAATAAAATAGGTGCCCATAAGGGCGTTCATGATGACGCTCTGGGCAAAACCTACTGATCCGCGGGCCATCTGCTCGTAGAAGATCATGGCCGTTACCGGATCGGCGTTCATGCCGCCTATCTCTTCGGGGTAGCGCAGTCCCAGATACCCGAGCCCGGTGAACTCCCGCCATAACTCCCAGGGGAACTCCTCCTTCGCATCAATCTCCCGGGCCTTGGGGACGATAAGACGATCGACCGTATCGGTGATAATTTTTTTGAAGAATTCCTGTTCCTCGGTTAAGGCAAAATCCATATATCCTCCTTCGTTTAAACGCCAGATTCGATGTGGCTAAATAACTTCTTTTTTCTTCAATTCCAGCAGCTTTCCGGAAGAGTAGCCGAGGGCGCCGTAGATATGCGCGTTGTGTTCCCCGAACCGGGGCGGAAAGGTCATCTGCTGACCGGACTCCTTGAGGAAGGAGGTCATAAACGGCGGCGGAGCCATGAATATCTGCGCACCCGTGATCGGGTCTTTTGCCGTAAGGAGGGCCTCTTTTATATAGACGTCTTCGATGACCTCCTCGATCGTATTTACCCGGGAAATAGCAATCGTGGCCTTTTGGCAGAGTTCAATGATCTCGTCGGTTGTTTTTGTGCTTGTACAATCATTGATCAGCAAATTCAGGTTCTTCACGTCACTAACACGCCCTTTGTTCTTTTCATAGGCCGGCCCGGCCAGCTTTTCAAAGCCGGGGAGCTGCGTGAAGGAGACCCACTGGCGGTCGTTCCCGACGGCAATGTAGACGTACCCGTCCTTTGTCTCATAGACGGAGACAGGGGCGAAGAATTCGTGCGTATTTCCTCGCCTCGAAATCTTGTTTCCAAAAGACTTCGTCAACGTGATCGGCACGGTAAGCCAGGAGGCGGTGGACATGAGCATGGAGAGATCGATCCTCTCCCCCTCTCCGGTTCTGGCTCGCTTGAAGAGGGCTTTCATGATGAGTCCATAGGCATGCTCGCTCGTCCCCATATCGGGCAGCGGCACTCCCATGACCTGCGGGTCCTCGCCGGCCTTCCCTGTAAGTTCCATAAGACCGCCCCGCGCTTGCAGGATGGGGTCGTAGGCGGCCTCGTTGCTCTCCGGTCCAAATCCCGTCAGACCGACCCAGATGAGATCAGGTTTAACCGCCCGCAAGGTATGGTAATCAATCCCCAGTTTCTCATAATTTCTCGGCAACTGGTTTGTGGCGAAGATATCAACCTTCAGTTTCACGATCATCTCTTTCAGGAGCTCCTGTCCTTCAGGCGAGCCGAGGTTCAGGGTGACAGCTTCTTTCCCGGCGTTTATCGCCATGAAATAGGTATTCATCCGCTCTTCTCCCAGCCTGTTCTCCCCGATCATCCGATTGGGATCTCCATATACCGGGTGTTCCAGCCGTATCACCCGGATGCCGT
>Ga0315286_10003470_pt1 | contig 14931 bp, 10 predicted proteins | sample YL17G10_0_MG_FD_205038 | JGI IMG/M metagenome (GOLD analysis project Ga0315286, IMG submission 205038) | Sediment microbial communities from Yellowstone Lake, YNP, Wyoming, USA - YL17G10_0 | ecosystem: Environmental > Aquatic > Freshwater > Lake > Sediment | place: USA: Wyoming | collected...
TAAAACAGTATAAACGACTTAATGGAGTAAGTGAGCAGGTGAAAAAACACTTGTGCCTAAATTGGTTTAAAAGCCGGCACCTGCAAAAGGTGATACTGCCGGTTCTATTACTGTCGGCAGTTATCTCAATAAGCGATATCTGTATAGCAGAGGAAAATCAGCAGGATTTGCATCAGCCGATACGAGTCAGAATTTTCACCCTCCGCAATATTACTGCTCAGCAGGCAAAGGATTATCTGGAACAGGCCCAAATTGTCGATACCATCCTTGCAATACCCGGCACAACCGCCGTTTCCATTACGGGCAGCCCGGAACAGCTTGTTTATGCCAGCACCATTATCAGACTTGTGGATGCCAACGATAAATTCGATGTCCAGTTTCTCGACATCACGCCAAATCAAAAGTTTCCCGCCGTTGAAAAAATCGAGGAACAATTGGGACGGGGATATTCAATCGGGTCGCTGTTGGAAGGGCCCGCCGCAGGTGCAGCTGTAAAAGCAATAGTCTGCACGTATAAGGGCAAACTGCTTATAATTACGTCCCAAGAACAGACAAATAAAATTACGGAAGCAGTTAAAAACTCTCTTGTTGAAGAACAACCCCAAGCAGAGCCAAATCAACAGAGCTTACAACAACCGGCGCAGGCACAGCCGTCTGTTAAGTCTGGGCCGACATCCGCCTCCGCTGAAGCTTCGTCGGACAAGGTTGCTTCTGCAAATGATGTTGCATTTGCTGAAGAACCGCTCGTTATTGAACCAAACGCGCCGCAGCCATCCACGTCCGCGAGAGTTAATTTAGAACCGAGCCGGCCAAAGACCGAAGACGATATGCTGGGCGAGGTCTTAAACGAACTTGCAGACGCAGCAAAGGCTGAAAAAGAAGCTGAAAAAGTTAAGACCGAGCCGAACCAGCCCGTAAAGCTTGCTGCCGAACCAAATGTTCAGCGGCCTCAACAGGAAATTGTCAAAGAACAACCTGTTGAGCAGGTTGAACGAACTGAAGTTGCGGCAGAAGAGCCGGCCATAAAACAGAAGCAAGAGCCCAAACAGAAAACAGAAAAAACACAAAAACGACCTACGGCCAAATTAAAACCTCTGCCGGCGGAAACCGAACAGGCAGAGGAAGGACTGACTGAAGAAATCAACGTTTCTGTTCAGCAGCCGGCGGCGGAGACAAAAACACCCGCTGTGCCGACCATTAATATTCCCCACGGAGATGAATTGCTCGAGCTTAATCTGCCTGAGAAGCTCGAAATAATCGCACTCATCGACCTGGTAGGAAAATATCTGAATCTCAACTACCTCTATGATGAGACAAAGGTAACAGGAAGCGTAACAATCAAGGTGCAGGGCAAGCTGAAGGTCCGTGAGCTTTACGACCTGCTTGGGTCGGTACTCAAGTTTCGCGGCTTTGTCATGAGCAGAAAGGGCAACCTGGTTACCATTACGCCGGCCGCAGAAGCACTGGACCAGGACCCGACCTTTGCCGACAGCATCAAGCCGGGCGATGTTATTGTAACGAAGGTTTTTCATCTGCAGTATATAAGCACAGCAGCGGCGAAAAAACTGCTGACCGAAATGAAACTCGGCCCGAGTACTACCGAGATACCCGAAACCGGCACGCTTGTAATTACCGAATATGCCTTCAGGATGCAGAGAATCGAAGATTTACTGTCGATTGTAGATGTGCCGGGACCGCCGAGGGAGTTTAAATTGCGAATTCTGAGTTACACACTTGCAGAAGCCCTTGTGCCGAAGATACAAACACTTGCCGAGCAGCTCGGCACAGTAAATATTACCGTTGGAGCAACAACCCCTACTCCAACAACTCCAACTGCACGTGCCATGCGGGCACGAACACCTGCGCCACAGCCACAACAAGCGCCAACTGCCGAGACCGGTAGGAAAACAGGCGTATATATTGACTTTGACAAGCGAACAAACCGGGTTCTTATGATAGGCCTTGCCAATGAAATAGCAGCCGTTGACAGGATAATCGATTCCCTGGATGTGCCGCAGCAGGACCTGAGAATTGTCAGAGAGTATGAAATTCAATATGTCGATATCGATAAGATTGTCCAATCACTCAAGGACTTTGGAATTATTGTATCAGGCGGTACTTCTGCGGCACCGACGGTGATAACCCCCGGCGAGAAAACGGCTCCTATGCCACAGGCAGCAACAGCAACACCAGGGATTGTTTCAATTGACCTGCCGCAGATCGTTATGCTAGAAGCTACTAATTCTCTGCTTGTTAATGCCACATCTGAACAGCATATCCAGATTTCACGGATTATTTCATATATCGACCGTGAACCAATACAGGCAGCTATACCGTATAAAATTTACAGACTCGAAAATCAGGAGCCGGAGGCGCTGGCGGAAGTCCTTAACAACCTCATACAGAAAACAGTCAAGGACAAAGAAGGCAAGATTCAGCAGACCATAAAATATACTGAAGAAAATATAGCCATAGTTCCCGACAAAAACACTTTTTCACTTATTGTCTATGCCAGCAGAAAGAACCAGGAGTGGATTGGTAACCTTATTAAAAGTCTCGACAGGCGCAGGCCACAGGTACTGATAGAAGTCTCGCTGGTTGAGATTACACGGGACGATGAGTTCAACTATGATTTGAGCATTGTAGCCAATGCCAAAAGTCTGGTAACGGGAAATCTTGCAGTTACAGGCGGCCAACTGATTAAAACAGCTTCCGGCAGCAATCTTGAGGGCGGCTTTAACCTGACAGATATTACAGGAGCCAATCTCGGAGCAGTAAAAGGCTTTTACAGCAATGATAGAATTCAGGCATTGCTGACACTTATAGACAAAAAAAGTTATGGCAGAGTCCTTGCCAAGCCGAAAGTGCTGGTTAACGATAACGAACAAGGCGATATTCTGACAACAGAAAGAACATATGTGAGCAGCACAATACAAAGCTACCCCGGCACCACCACCGGTACGACCCCTATTCCTGTTACAACTCAAACTTGGACGCCTTATGAAGCAAAGATTGAACTTAAGATTACTCCGCAAATCAGCGAAGGCGACCTGCTGCGACTCGTAATTGTTATGACTCGCGAAGATTTTCAAAATCTTGCAAAAGCAACAGCGAGAGGTTCTCCACCGGATTATGCGACGAGCAATGTCAATACCATCGTTACCGTTCCGGATGGAAGCACTATAATACTTGGCGGGCTTACAAAACTTAATCAGACGAAGGCCGCCAGTAAAGTGCCGCTGCTGGGGGATATCCCCGTTGCGGGGGCTTTATTCCGCAGTGCATCAAAAGTCGATACGGGAAACAAGCTTTATATATTTGTAAAAGCCAATATTCTTCGGCCGGAACAGACCGCCGGTCTCAAGCAGCTTGAGAAAATCTCGCGGACCAACAGAATTGAATTTGAAAGGGCGGAATCGGAATTTCAGCGGCATGGGCTGTTTCCGGGCATAAAAGAAGAGCCAATACCGCCTGAAAAAGTGCTTGAGCAGGATGATGAAACATCAAAGACTGCCGAGATGCTTTCTAAAAAGTAGAAAAACCGCCGGTGAAGCCGGGGGATTCCGTAGTTTTGATTTTTGGCTTTTGATTTTTTTTATGGATAAAAAGTTGAATGAAAGACTTATTGATAAAAGCGGCTCAAAGGACGGGAATAGTTGATGCTGATTTGCTTGCGAAATTTCTTGAGCAGAGCGCCGACAGCCCGCAGAGGCTTGACGAACTTTTGCTCGCGTGTCCGCAGTTTACGGAAGAGGCGGTGCTGAGACTTTTTGCCGAAGTTTTGAAGATTGGATTTCTTGCCGAGATCGACGCCGCCAGTGTGCCGAAACTGTTCGTCGAAAATGTGCCGGCCACTTATGCCCAACATCATTATCTTATCGGCGTAAAAAGCCGGGCCGACGATTCCGAAATTACCGTGGTTCTGTCAAAGCCCTTTGATACGGATTCGGCAGATAACGTCTCAAGATTTACAAAATTACCGGTTAATATCGCCCTTGCCACAAGGACGGCGATAACCGCTGCAATCGATGTAGCTTATGAGCAAAAGACGACAGTCATCGACGAAGTTGCCGAAGAACTTGACTCGCAGAACCTCGACCAGCTTGTCAACGAGGTTGCAACTGCAGACGACCTGCTCGACGTTGTAAATCGCCCGCCGGTTATAAGACTTGTCAACGATATTCTCTTTCGTGCACTGCAGCTGCGGGCCAGTGATATTCACGTGCATCCTTATGAAGGGAAAATTCAAATCCGCTATAGAATCGACGGTATTCTGTATGACACCTTAAGTCTCAACCGGAATGTCCTGCCTCTTGTAGTGTCGCGTATAAAAGTTATGGCAGGAATGGATATCGCAGAAAGGAGAATGCCGCAGGACGGAAGGTCCTCGGTGAGAGTGGGGAACCGTGAAATCGACATCCGTGTCAGCACCGTGCCGACAAGCTATGGTGAAAGATGCGTACTGCGACTGCTCGATAAAAGTACGGGTCTATTCAGCCTTACCGAGCTTGGTATGTGGGAAGACGACCTGAAAATTTTTGATTCACTGCTCGACCGTTCTCACGGTGTGATATTTGTTACTGGTCCGACCGGCAGCGGAAAAAGCACCACACTCTATGCCGCCCTTAACAGAATGAACGCCGTCGAAAAAAATATCATCACAATAGAGGACCCCATAGAATACCAGCTCGGCGGTATAAGCCAGATGCAGGTCGCCGCAAGGAAGGGAATGACTTTTGTAACTGCATTGAGGCACGTTCTAAGGCAGGACCCGGATGTGATAATGGTCGGCGAGGTCCGCGATGAAGAAACGGCCAGAATGGCGATACAGTCGTCTCTGACAGGCCATCTTGTCTTCAGCACTCTGCATACCAATGATTCGGCAGGCGCCATCAGCAGGCTTCTGGACCTCGGCGTCGAACCTTACCTCGTGAGTTCATCACTTATTTCTGTGCTTGCTCAAAGACTGGTGCGGAAAATCTGTCCGGAATGCAGAGAGAGGTATGAACCGGCGGAACATGAACTGCGGGAGCTCGGCATAGGCGAGGACAAATCCAGCGGCCAGTTTTACGTCGGCGCAGGATGCGGCAAGTGTTTTAATACTGGTTACAAAGGCAGAACCGGCATATATGAACTTATGATGATTGATGAGGAAATCCGTGAAATGATTCACGTCCGTCAGACCGCAGGGGCAATAAAGGACAAGGCAATTGAAAAAGGGCTTCAGACTCTGCGAATGGACGGAGCAAGAAAGGTTATAGCGGGGGCAACAACAATTGCGGAAGTGTTGAGAGTGACACAAGCGGATATATGAAAAGTTTTTAGTTTTGAATTTTTGGTTTTTAGTTTTTTATGCCCAGATATTCTTATGTAGCGCTGGCAAGCGGCGGGAAAACCGTAAAAGGAACGGTCGCCGCTGAAAGTCCATACCTGGCCAGGAAACAGCTCCGCTCGCGCGGTATCCACGCTACAGATATAAAACAGGTATCGACCGAAAGCGAAGTCAAAAGCGGCCTGATGAGCTTTCTGGGCAGAACAAAAAAGGTTCATATAATTGAATTTACAAAACAAATGTCCCTGCTGCTCAATTCCGAGATTAAACTTACCGAGTCGCTTTCAGTGATGGTGGAGCAGACCTCCGATGCTCGCTTTAAGAACATAATCACCGACATCCGTGACAGAGTTGTTACCGGAGAGGCATTTACCGAGGCATTGAGCGACTATACCGAATATTTCGACGTTATATACATAAGCATGATTAAAGTCGGCGAGGCTACCGGTACGCTGGGAAAAACGATGGAAACAATTTCAGGTTTTATGGAGAAACGGCGGCGTATCGAATCAAAAGTTATAACCGCAATGATTTATCCGATGTGTCTTATCGCTGTCGGCATCGCGGCCATTGTCATCCTGATAACATTTGTGCTGCCGAAGATAGTCATTCAGCTTCAAAAAGCGCGAATGCAATTACCGATGATTACAAAAATGCTGATGGCGGTAAGCAGTATACTCATACATTACTGGTATGTAGTGCTGCTGGTAATCTTCGCAATAGTTTACACGGTCAGAAGGGTTCTCAAAACTGTAAGAGGCGCATATATACGAGACAAAGTTATGTTGTCGCTGCCGATATTCGGACCGTTGATAAGACAAAGGGTCGTCTCCCGCTTTGCTTCGACGCTTTCAACCCTGCTCGGCTCAGGCCTGAGTATGGCTGAATCTCTCAAGGTTGTCGCTGAGGTTACAGGCAACGTGATTATGGTTGATGCGGTCAAAAAGGCTCGAGATAGGATACTTTCGGGAGCGGATATCGCAACGCCTCTGAAGGAAAGCGGAGTAATCAGCCCTGCTATCGCACATATGGTTGCCGTCGGCGAAAAGAGCGGCGAACTTACCGGTATGCTGCGGAGTATAAGTGAAAATCTGGAGGCTTCATCCGATATTGTCATCGAAAGATTAAGCGCCGCTCTTGAACCGCTCATTATTGTCGTTATGGCCTTCTTCGTCCTGCTTATTGCAATGGCGGCACTGCTGCCGATATTGAGATTTTCTGCAGGAAACTTTTAATTACTGAGCAAAATAAAAGAATTTTTAGAAAGAGGTATTTAAATGATACAAAAAGACAGAAAAAGAAAAGGTTTTACACTTATTGAAATTATGGCCGTGATTATAATCATCGGCCTGCTTGCCGCACTCGGTGCGATGAACTTTCTGGGACAAACCGACAAGGCACGTGTTATCACGACAAAGGCCAATCTAAAGATGCTGCATCACGCCGTCGCCCAATTCAAAATGGATACTGGAAGATACCCGACACAGGAAGAGGGACTTTCCATTCTGGTTGAACAGCCCAGTGATGTTAAAAACTATCAGCCCGGCGGATATCTTGATTCGACGTCCGTCCCAAAAGATGCATGGAGCAATGATTTCATATATATTGCCTATCCTGAAACCGGTAAACCATATGTGGTTGTCAGCTATGGTGCTGACGGCCAGGAGGGCGGTGAAGGTTACGATGCGGACCTATACAGTACCGATGCGGAATGAAAAATGGTTTTGTGCTGCTTAAATCGGTTGTCGGCTCGCAGCACCGTCAGAACAGCGGCGGTGCTGGCGGAAGTTATCATGGTGCTTTTCATCGTCGCAATGTTTACAACGATGGCAATGATTAATCTTTCCGGTGTGCTGAGCAGAAGCAGTTTCAGAAACAGGGCGGATGACCTTGTTAAGCTCTTTCAAATGGCGGCAACAAGCGCAGCAGAGACCGGAGTAAGATATGAAATAATTATAGATTTTGTGCAGAACTCATATACTCTGCGGGAAATTACCACCGGCCTTGTGGCTGTCGAAGATATAAAAGAAGAAGAAATTATTCAGACAGGACAATTTAACGACCGCTTCCAGCTGGCCTATGTGATGTTCGATGACGGCGACTGGACAAACGAAGCGCCGGCCCTGTTTCGGGTCGGCAAGAGCGGCTGGCAGTACGGCGGAAAAATCGTTGTAACTGACGAAGACGGAAAAGCATATTCAATTGTAATCAACAGATTGAGCCGAATGATAAACCTTCTTGAAGGCGATGCGGAAATTCTTATGCCGAAAACCGAAGATGAAATGGGTTTTTAGAAAAATTCTGTTGCGGAATCGCAGGGCCTTTACACTGATTGAAGTTACAGTTGCGCTGGTAATACTGGGCATGATAACGGCGACGGTGCTTGTTGTTGTCAACAGGGCAATTGATACCGTTGTTCTGTGGCAGACCAAGATGCGGACTTTCGATATTGCCAGAGAAAATATGGAAAAAATCCTCGCCCAACCCGCTGTCAGCGATTCAGTCGAATACGGAATAAACGAAGAAAACCCCAATATCACATGGAAAACAACCATTGAATCGTTCTATGAGCCGGTAACAAATAATATGTGGATACGAGCGGTGTGTTCGGCAGAATTTACCGACGAAAGCGGCCAGGAGCAGAAAGTCGAACTTACACACTGGCTGACCAGTCTTAGTAAAGAACAGATTCAGCAGATACTCGAACAAAAACAAAGAGAAAAGGAATATTATGAAGCAACGGCTGAAAACCCCGGCCAGGAGCAGCAGACCGGCCAAGATCAACAGGCGGCCGATGCCCAGGCATGGAAAGAGATAGAGAGCTGGCTTGGTCCGCCGCCGGAAGGTTACGAACATTGGGGAAAGGTGCCGCAGGAACAATTCTGGAAAGCTGTGATGGGAAATATTTCCAAAAATAAATGAAGCGAAACTGCAAAAAGAAATATTGTTTCGGAATATCGGGCTTTACGCTTGCCGAGGCTTTGGCTACTCTTGCGATAGCAGCGATGATTATGGTTGTCGCCATAAGCATCTACACAGGAATAAGACGGGCAGAAGCTGCAATAAATAAACGGCTCGAAGGCGGATTTCTGGCTATGGAAGTGCTTCAGAGAATCGCGGAAGACGTTGACAGGCTTGCACTGCCGGCCTCCGATGTGACAATGTCCATAAAAAACAAAATCGAACCTGGCGGATACAAAAGCGCCCAGATGATTATCGAAAGCAAAATTTACGACAAGGACAACAAGCCGCAAACCTTCGAAAAAATCGTCTGGCAAAGCCACCTGGACCCGGACGCAAACGGCCTTATAATATATCGCGCTCACGGCGGATATACCCTTGAAGATAAAATGCTCGAAGAGCCCAAGGAGAAATACGAAAGAGAATGGTTTATCCCGATATGCAGCGGCGTGACCCTTTTTTCAATCAATGCGGGCAGCGACAGCAACACGAACCAGGCATGGGCTGGCCAAAATCTGCCGCCGGCCGTTAATATTTCAATATCTTTTACTCAACCGGAGCTGGATTTGCTGGGCAATCCGGTCATCAGCGATGAAGCGATAAAAATAAGAACCGTTGTCGTCGACCGCTTCCGACAGTTGGCTTATCAATTTGTATACAAGGAATTTTTAATCGACGCCAATCGAGTTGCTGATATGAACGACTCTAATGTGCCGCCGGAACCAAATGAGCCTAATATGTTCAGAGAACCTAATGAAATATCGGAACGGATAAATGAGCGGCCAAGAAGATAAAATTCGTTTTTGCAGACATCGCAGCGGTTTCGCATTGATATTTGTGATTGTCATACTTGTTGTGCTTACCGCCATAGTATACAGGATGAGTTATTCAATCAGCCGCTGGAAACACAGGCAGCAGTACGTGATTGATTATCAGACCGCAAGATACGCCTGCGAATCAGGCCTGAAATATGCGATGGTTACAGTCAACAACCTTACGCCTGCTTATATCTCGAGACCAAATGAACCGGATTTTTCTGACCTTTTCAATATGAGCGATAAAGAATACAAAAAAATGATGGAAGACTGGGCACAAAAGCTCGGAATGGAAGTTGACGCGAATGGCCTTAATAAAAATGACTTTACCACAAATTTCATGAATTTCAGTTCATTGTTCGATACTAACGAGACCAACAGTTTGGGCGGAGCAGATTTTAACAGCCGGTCACTGTCTGGACCGAATGATATCAACGGCATTGGGGATTTCAATGCCCCGATTTTGCAGAATCCGGGTAAGCTTGTTGTTCCCGGCCCTTATGGGCCGCCCTGGCCGTATGTAGCAGAACTGATTGAAATTGAGTTCGGCGATGCGCGTATAGAGATAGAAATTATCGACGAAAATGCCAAATTGCCCTTAAGCTGGGGTATTTCTTCAGACCCGAACGTAAAACGGGAGACAAAAGCTGCAGTTGTTACATTTTGTGAATGGATGCAGATGGAACCGAATGAGATTGGGCCGCTGCTGGCACAACTGGATGCTGTAAAGGAAATAAAACCGTTCAGCACAAATTTAAAGCCGGTTGTTACTGTCGCGGCGCAGCAGACGCCGGCCGACAGTCAGCAGCAGGATGACGCCAACGCCCCAAAAGACCCGCGGAGCAGGAGAATAACGGCCCGCAGGGCCAGAACCACCCGGGCAAGAAGCAGAGTCGTGCAGGAAACCAGGCCCGATATCGGACACATAAGAGATTTTGCGAAGCTGATGCACAGCCCGATGATTGACCTTGAAAAGCTCGCAAAACCTGTTAACGAGGATGAAAATCGTTCAGAGTCGGCCCTTAAATATATCAGCCTCTGGGGCACAGGACAGGTAAATATAAATACCGCGCCGAGACAGGTGCTTGAAGCCGCCTTTACCTTCGGCGGAGATGCGGCCGACATCGCCGAACAGATAATAAAACTGAGAAAAACCGAACCCTTCAAAGATATCGACGACCTTAAGAAAAAACTTTTCAGCTACACAGATTCAATCGAGAAATCCAGGCCGTATATAACTACTCGAAGCGATTGCTTTTCGATCCGAGTGAAGGCAACAAGCGGTGTGGCAAGAGTATGTGCGACGGCAGGAATCAAAAAAGAAGGAAATGGTTTTCAAAGAATCGGTATAATTGTTGAATAATTATGGAGTAGCGGCATTTGGAACAGAACAGATGTCTGGGAATTTATGTTGAGCCTGACAAGGCCACGGTTGTCCTTGCGGCAAGAGCAGGCGGGAAAATTGAAATCATAGAGCAATTTTGTATTGCCGCCGCTCAGGAGCAGCAGCAGACCTTCAGCTTTGCTCAAACCGCAAAGGATATTGCCGCCGTCTGCCAGGAAAAACAGCTTGTCTTTACGGATATTGCCGTTGCGATTGACTGCAAGCTCTACAGACAGCAGACTTTGCACTCGGAGTTTACCGACCCAAAACAGATTGCTCAGACGATAAAATTCGATGCTGAAGAGGCACTGGCTGTAAACGCTGCTGAAACAGCCGTTGCATTCGAAATAGCGGCAAAAGGCCTTTCAGGCTCAGAAGTAACAGTATTTGCCGTTCATGGCGGTGTAATGTCGGAAATAATACTCGCACTGCAGAACAGTAAACTCGACCCTGTCACAGTTGAGCCGGATTCGATATGCCTGCGAAGAATGATGCAGCAGATGCCGGCGTGGAATGAAGACCCTAAACCGATATGGATGATGGCTTCAAAAAATAAATGTTTTATTATTCAGTCGCCGGGGGAGAAAGGCAATGCTTCTATAAGGGCGTTTCTTACCGTCGGCGGTCAGAGCAGAATCACATTGTTTGCAAGAGAGATAATGTTTGCTACTGCAGCGGCCGGGGGCCGGGGGCCGGGGCGGAAAATCATGGTATATGATTCAGTCGGTCAGGTTGATGCCCAGGCCCTGGCTCAACAGTCAGGCGTTGCCGTTGAAACCTTTGACCCGTCTGAAATAATCGCTGCAAAAACCGAGCAACCGCCCCAGTGTGACAGTCTGGATTTGATAATTGCCGCAGGCACCGCCGCAGGGGTGCTTGTTAAAAGCGAAAAGGTCGACTTTCGGCCGTTTTTCCTCCCTTACCAGGGCAAAAGAGCAATTCTCGAAAAAACCATTAAAATACTCAGCTTGAGCGTAACCGCGCTGCTTATCGTGCTGGGGATATTTCTCTATCTGCAGTATTACAGAACGAACAATGACAGAAACCGTCTGAAGGAGAAATTCAAAGCTGAATACGCTATCGCAATGACAGGAGAAAAATTTACAAAAAGCTCAGAAGCGGTCAGGAGGCTCAAAAGCGAAATAAACAGAATAAAAGACGTTAAAAGCGGTTTTTTAAGCACTGCAGGAGGGGATTCTGTGGAGGCGAGACTTACCTTCTTATTCGAGGCTCTTAATAGTGTGCCGAAGGAGGTCGATATCGAAATTGAAAAAATTGCCGTTACGACAATTACCATGAGTATCGCCGGAAGCACAAGCAGCGGAGGGCATCTGCAGCTCTTTGCTGCCATAGACAAACACCCAAAACTTGCAAGAGGCTCGTCGGCTTATGAGTCAAAAGACAACAAGGACCAGTTCAGAGTGACTATTGAATTAAAACAATAAGGATGGACAGGTGAAGGATATTTTTAAAAAGGCGATTTTTTATTATGTGCTCGTGCCGGTAGTAATCGGCCTGTGGCCTGTCTGGCTTTTAGTCCTGGGAATTCCGGCCTCCAGAAGCAATCTGAACAAAGAAATCAAAGACTACAACGAGGCTGAAAAACTTGTCGGCGAAATACTCGGCGAGCTCGACCCGCAGAGACTTGATTACGCAAAGGCCAGAAAGGGCACCGATGCGTTTGATTATACAGCCGCAATCGACCAGGTAACCAAATTCTGCGGGATTGCTCCAAATGAGTATAAACTCAGTTCCAGCCCTGTGAGAAAAATGAAGGGCGGTCAAAAAAGTCAGGATGCCGCTATAACTGTCGACAGAATAGACATTGAAAGGCTTGCGAAATTTCTGTCTATAATGCATATGCGGTGGGTAAATCTGCAGTGCACAAGCGTAACACTGGCAAAAATCAAAGGCGAAAAAGACGCATGGAAGGCTGATGTGAGATTCGTATACTATCAGTGATAAGATTCCACGGTTTTAAATTTCTTTAATATTTGACTTCTGCACCGGTTTTTCTTAACATATCCCTCTTGTATCCAATATTTATGATTTTGCAGAGATGTTATGGCTAAAGAAAAAGTAAATCTCAAACGGCGGCCGTTTGTATTAATTATTCGTGACGGCTGGGGATATAATCCGAATCCTGCTGAGGACCCATATAACGCGATAAAGCAGGCAAATACGCCCACGGATGATATGCTGATGAGCCAGTATTCTAATTGCATTATTCATACCAGTGGCGAAGACGTCGGTTTGCCTAAAGGAACTATGGGAAACAGCGAGGTTGGACATCAAAACCTCGGAGCGGGAAGAATCGTCGACCAGGAATCCGTCAGAATCAGCAATGCTGTTCGCGACGGCTCTTTCTTTGAAAATCAGGAATTCATCAGTTTGATAAACTATATAAGGGAGCATAATAATAAACTGCACCTTCTTGGCCTGTGCAGCGATATTGGCGTGCACTCGTTTCTGGAACATCTTTACGGCCTGCTCGAACTTGCGAAGAGAAATAATATTACCAGGGTTTATCTTCACGCTTTTACCGACGGCAGGGATTCACCGCCGGACAGCGGCAAGGGTTACCTGCAGAAAATAGAAGATAAAATGGCGCAAATCGGCATCGGCAAAATCGCCACCGTTATGGGGCGATTCTACGCAATGGACAGAGACAGCCGATGGGAGAGGGTGCAAAGGGCCTATGACTGTATGACGCTGGGCAAAGGCAACAAGGCAAAAAACGCGGCAGAAGCTATCGAACAAAGTTATCAAAAGAAAATAACCGATGAATTTATTGAGCCGGTCTGTATCACTGATGAAGAAGGTATGCCTCTTGCGAAAATTGAAGACGGCGACGGCGTAATCTTTTTCAATTTCCGCGGCGACAGGCCCAGAGAAATCACGCGTGCCTTTGTCGATGATGCGTTCACAGGATTTGTCAGGATTGCAAAGCCGAAGGTTTATTATTTGTGTATGACGGAATATGACGCTACGATTCCTGCTCCGGTTGTCTTTATCAAACCGCCGAAGATGAAAAATATCTCGGCAGCTTATTTCAGCGAGCTGGGACTGAATCAGTTCCGATGTGCCGAGACCGAAAAATACGCACATGTTACATTTTTCTTTAATGATTATACGGAGACCCCTTTCCCCGGCGAAGACAGACAGATTGTTCCATCGCCAAGAGTCCGGACTTATGATTTAAAGCCGGAGATGAGCGCTTATGAAGTCTGTGATGTTGTGCTGGCCAGACTCGATACCGGAAAATACGACGTTGTCGTTGTTAATTTTGCCAATCCGGATATGGTTGGCCATACCGGCATTCTTGAGGCTGCAGTCAAGGCAGCCGAGACGGTTGACCAGTGCGTCGGCAGGATTCTTGATAAGGTAAAACAGCTCGGCGGAGCAGCAATTATCACCGCAGACCACGGCAATTTTGAGAAGATGCGTGACGAAAACGGCGGGCCGCATACCGCTCATACAATCGGCGATGTGCCTTTGATTATTTTCGATGAGCTTAATAAAAACAGGAAACTTCGCAGCGGCGGCCGACTTGCTGATGTTATGCCTACGCTGCTGGAAATGATGGAATTGCCCAAGCCTGCGGAAATGACAGGGAAAAGTTTGTTCGTACATTAAAATATTTGGCCTGCCGAGGCGGAGTCAAAATGGGCCGAATAAAGATTCTCGACCAGAATACGGTAAATATGATTGCCGCCGGTGAGGTTATTGAAAGGCCCGCCAGCGTAGTCAAGGAGCTTGTCGAAAACAGCATCGATGCCGGCGCAACTGAAATAAATGTTTACGCAGAGGATGGGGGGATAAAACTTATCCGTGTGGTCGATAACGGCTGCGGGATGGACGGCGAAGACCTCGCTCTTGCATTCGAACCGCACGCAACAAGCAAACTTAAAACCAGCGCCGATTTGCTCAACATCTCTACTATGGGTTTTCGCGGCGAAGCCCTTGCAAGTATTGCTGCCGTGGCCAAGGTTACCGTAATCAGCGGATGCATAGGTTCGATTGAAGCCGCCAGATACGAAATTGATTGCGGTATTAAGGATGATGTCCGTCCCTGCAGTGGCGATACGGGCACAACAATCGAGGTGAGAAATCTCTTTTACAAGATGCCTGCCAGAAAAAAATTCCTCCGAACTGCAAACACGGAGATGACTCATATTATTGAGCAGTTCACGAGAATCGCCCTTGCTCATACCAATATCAGTATGACTTTGTTTCATAATGACAGGGAGCTTTACAGATTGCCTGTTGGCGAGGGGGCAAGAGAGCGGATTGGAAGTTTGTTTTCTGCCGACCTGGCCCAGTCTCTGCTTGAATTGCAAAGCACCGAACGAAATCTTAAACTTTCCGCTTTGCTTTGCAAACCCCAAAACGGTCGGGCGAACGCAAAATTTCAGTATTTTTTCCTGAATGGCAGATAT
>Ga0315286_10003471_pt1 | contig 14931 bp, 7 predicted proteins | sample YL17G10_0_MG_FD_205038 | JGI IMG/M metagenome (GOLD analysis project Ga0315286, IMG submission 205038) | Sediment microbial communities from Yellowstone Lake, YNP, Wyoming, USA - YL17G10_0 | ecosystem: Environmental > Aquatic > Freshwater > Lake > Sediment | place: USA: Wyoming | collected...
CGACAGCGGGGCCGTCGAGCCCGCACGGCGGCACGCAGTGCGCAGGGACGATCCTCGCGGGCAACTACCCGGGCAGCGCGGACTCGCGGCTGATCAGTCCGCCGCTGACGCTGGCGGCCTCACCGCCGGGCGGCGAGCTGTGGTTGTCGTTCTGGCAGTGGTTCCAGCTCAGCGACGGGGACTGGGGGTCGGTGGAGATCTCGGACGACAATGGATCCACTTGGACCCAGATCGGCCCACTCACCTCGGGCTCAAGTGATGGCTGGGTTCTCATGGGGCTGGACATTTCTAATTGGATCGGGAGGACGGTCCGGGTGGCGTTCCACATGGTGAGCGGCATGTGGGGCGGCAACGTGCCGGGCTGGTCCGTGGACGACATCGACATCATCGGGGGTACGACGACTGGAGTGGAGCCGCCGAAGCCGCCGTCCGAACACGTCGCCGCGCTCTCGCTTTCGCCGCCTGCGCCGAATCCGGCTCACGGCGCGTTCGCGATTTCCTTTGCGCTGCCGGAAGAGCGAGACGTTCGGATCGTGGTGCTCGAGCCGGGCGGCAGGTGCGTGGCCACCATTGCCGATGGACATTACGCGTCCGGCACACACCAGGTCCGCTGGAGTGCCCCGAACGGAGGCGGCCTCGGCCTGTCCTCTGGCGTCTACTTCGTTCGCCTCATGGCGGGCGGGGAGACCCGCGTGCGGAAGATGCTCTACCTGAAGTGAATCGCCCGGCGACGGGTCGGCTCGTCGTCTACAGGCTGTAGACGCTCATCGCAAAGCGCGGGATTGCGCGCATCGCGCGCGCGTTGATGCGCGGCTTTGCGTGCCCTGGAAGAGCATTCCTCTTCCTGGCCGTAAGTGTCCTTGCTTTCAGGCCGAAGCCCATCCGCAGCGTCATTCCGGGCGACACGTGGATGTTGGGCTTCGCAGACAGGCCCTGTCGTCTCTTCAGGTCATATCCTCCGGTGACCCCGGGGGATCGCCTGCGGTCGCGTTCAAGGCGATCGAAACGCCGCGCTTCTCAATGGTCGCCTACAGTTACACGGGAGGAGCGGGACAATGTTGCGGCGTTGCTTCCGGATAGCCATGCGAAGGGGGCTCAAGACGGACGGCTTCTTGAGCCGCTTGTGGGTGCTCGCCTGGATGGGCTGCCCTTCCTGAATCCGGCGTCCTACCGCATGGACATCCCCGACCGTGCAAAGCCGAACAAGCTCGCGCAGCTTGTCGCCATGTGCGGCGGCCCTCGGGAACACCCCCGCCTCGCCTACCGGAGCGAGGCCATCCGGCGATTGCCCCTCGGGTCCGGGACAGGCTATCCTTCTCCTGGCAGTGAATGGGACTGCTTCTCCCGCAGAGGATTGATGACCGCCACGGTTCTCCATACGGATCTCGCGTGAGGACGGGCGGGCGCCCGTAGGCGTCGATCGCCACGGCGCCCGCTTCGATCGCCGATCCCTGTCCGCGCGCCCCGCCGAGGCGGGCTGCGCTTGCGGCCGGCTGCGTGCGTCGCGAGCCGCGCCGATGGAGGCCGTCATCGTGTACGAGCTTTCTGCCCTGGGCTACGGCCCATTCTTCGCGCAACAACTCCCGTCGTCGGATGGTGGCGCAGCCATCCCCGCCCGCGTCGCGGCCGAGCACCGCGGCGCCTACGAGGTGTGGTCCAAGACCGGCTCCGGCCGCGCGCGACTCGCCGGGCGGCTCCGCCTCGAGCTCGAAGCGGCCGGCCCGCCCGGGGTCGGCGACTGGGTGGTCGTCAAGGACGCGCCCGGACCGGACCGCACCGCCATCATCGCGAGGGTCCTGACGAGGCGCACGGTCTTCACCCGGGGCGCCGCCGGTGGCGAGGCCCGCAGCCAGGTGGTCGCGGCCAATGTCGACCTGGTGTTCGTCGTCTGCGGCCTCGACGCCGACTTCAACGTCCACAGGATCGAGCGCTACCTCGCCCGCATCTGGGCGAGCGGCGCCCAGCCGGCGGTGCTCCTCAACAAGGCCGACCTCTGCGACGACGTGGCCGGCCGCGTCGCCGAGGTCGGGAACCGCTGCGCCGGCGTCCCGATCGACGTGACGAGCGCACTGCGCGCCGAGGGCATCACGCCGATGCGGGCGCGTATCCGCGACGGCATGACGGCGGCGCTGGTCGGCTCTTCCGGAGCCGGCAAGTCTACGCTGGTCAACCTGCTGCTCGGTGAGGAACGGATGCCCACCGGCGCGGTCCGGGCGAGCGACGGGCGGGGCCGCCACGTCACGACCCACCGCCAGCTCGTCCTTCTCCCCGGCGGCGGCCTGCTCCTCGATACGCCGGGGATGCGGGAGCTGCAGCTGGTCGATGAAGAGGGCCTGGGCGCCGTCTTCGGGGACATCGCGGTCCTCGCCGCGCGCTGCCGGTACCGAGACTGCCGCCACGACACGGAGCCGGGCTGCGCCGTGAAGGAGGCGGTGGCGTCGGGCGAGCTTGACGCCGACCGCGTGGGGCACTACCGGAAGCTCGAGCGGGAGGCACAGGCCTTCGAGCTCCGCCACGACGCGCGCAAGCGCAAGCAGGCCGAGCGGGTGTGGGGGCAGCTCTCCGACGAGGTCGCGCGACTGCGACACTGGAAGGGAGGCAAGGAGTAGCTTGAAAGGGTGGCGCATGCCGCCCGGGCGCCAAGGCTGGAGACGCTCATCGTAAAGCGCGGGCTTTCGTGCATCGGGAGCGCCGCGCGCACGTTGATGCGCGGGCTCGGAACGGCCCGGGAGGCCATTCCCCTTCCTGGCCGTAAGCTCTTGTTTCTTCACCCCTAATCGCCTTGCCTGCTCGACCTGCTTGATTCGTCGCACCTGTTGAGTCCTGAGCCTCGCCGCCGGGGCCACGCCCTCGCTTCAGCCTTCAACCCCTGCCAAGCCAGGGGAATAGCCTGCGATCGCGTTCAACGCGATCGCAACGCCGCGCTTTGCAGTGAGCGTCTCCACCCAGAGTCCCAGGAAGCCGAATAGGCCGCCGGATCGCCGTCCGACGGCCTTTCGGATAACTGGCTCCCCATAATCGACTCATTTCGAACTCTGTGTCTGGCGCCGCCGAGGGAGGGTCTCGCGGTTTTCAACGAGTTACAAGACCGGACCTTGGCGAGCTAGAGCGCCGTGGCGCTGGGAATCTCCCTCTTGAGGGAGAAAAGGGCTGAGGCGGCCAGGATGTCTCGGCGATTCCGCGCCGATGATCTCCCCACCGACCCCTACCGCAGCCCAGCAGCGGCGCCTGCGGCGGGCGACGGCAAACCATCCGGGGGACCACCTGGCCCGCTCTCCGGCTATGGGCACAGGCCGAGGGCTCCGGAATCGTCGGCCTCGATGTCGGCAATCACTTCCTCCCCGACGGCGAATCGGACGGGCGCATCGCCGGTGCCGCGCGCAACTCGCCGCGCCTCGCCCGCGTAGGGGAGGTCGCGCGCGAGGTCCGCCCCGGTCGGGTGGCGGCGCCGATAGTCGCATCGCCGCGGTGCCTTTCCGGCCGCTCCCCGACCGGGCCATCCGCCTTTCCGGATTGCGCAGCAAACCGCCCACGAGGAGGTGCGAGATGAGGAAGACGCCCGGTCGCGCGTGGATTTGCCTGTGGCTTCTTGCCCTGGGATTGGGCTTTGGGGCGGCCCCCGGCCGCGCTGCGGCTCCCGAGTCCGCGGGCGGGCGGACCACAGGCCCGGCCGCAGCCGACACCGATGGCGTGATCCGTATCCTCCTCTACTATGACATGGAGGGGACCTCAGGGCAGAACTCCACGCGCTCGGTGAACTTCGGCACGGTGGAGTACGGGTCCGCCCGCGAGGATCTCACGGCGGACGTCAACGCGGTGGTAGCGGGCCTGGCGGCCGGCGGTGCCGATTCCATCGTCGTGGTGGACGCGCACGGGAGCTTCAACCCCGAGCCAGACATCCTCGTGAGCCGACTGGCTCCGCCGGCGCGCATGATCGCCTGGCCGAAGCGATTCGACGTCTACACCGACCTGCTGCAGGAGGGTGTGTACGACGGCATCGTCGCGGTAGCCATGCACTCGCGGACCGGAGGCGGGGGCTTTGCCGCCCACACCGTCAACATCGGGACGGAGTGGATCCTCAACGACATGCCACTGTGCGAGGCCGAGCTGTTCGCCTATTCGTGGGGCCGGATTGGGGTCCCGCTCCTCCTGGTCACGGGGGACGACAGGCTGGCGGAGCAGCTCGCCTGGATGGACTGGCTCCAGTACGTGACGGTCAAGCGGGCCAAGGGCACGCACGACGCCGAGCTGCGGCCGGGGGCCGAGGTGCGCGCTGAGATGCGGGCCAAGGCGGAGCGCGCCGTGAGGCAGATCGCCCACGCTCGGGCAGCGAGGCTCGCCGAGCCGATCCAGGCGCAGATGCGAACGGAGTGGCCGGCCAGCCTGGACGTGCTCGACGGCGTCCCAGGTGTGGATTACCGCGACGGGACCGTCACCTTCACGGCGCCCGACTTCACGACGGCGTACCGTGGCGAGCGGGCGCTTCTGGGGGCGGCGCAGACGGGCTACATGGAGGTTCTCTTCCAGCTCGCCATGGAGGAGAGCGGCGGCGTGATGTTCGAACGGTTCAAGGAGAAGATCCTGAGCGCCTGGGATCCCAAGGGGCCGCCGCAGGAGACGGCCCCGGCGCCCAAGCCGGCCGTTCGCCCCTACTTCGGGGCGAAGTGACGAGCCCCCGCCGGCGGCCCGAGGAACGGGGGCGACCAGCCGATCTGCCGCCCCCATGGCGGGCCGTCTAGCCCTCGCCCTCTTTGCGTGGTGCCTTCTCCTCGGAAGGTCGCCACAGGTCTGAACGAGAGCGAAGTCGTCCTTCTTGGGCCCCGACGGGGGCACGAACCGCTCACGAGACTCCTAGGAACAGGTCGCAATGCCTTGCACCAGGCCGCCTCGTACTGCCTCCTGCGATTGGAGTCGTCCCGAATGCCAAGCGCCCCGGCGATGATTCACCGGGCCTCGATGATGCGGTTCGTACACCGACCAAGGTGGCTCCCCATAGTTGACTCATTTCGAACTCTGTGCCTGGTGCCGACGGGGGAGGTGCTCGCGGTCTTCAACGACTTAGAGAGCCTGACCTTCGCCAGCTAGAGCGGTCCGCCCCCGAAAAGCCCCCTCCACAGGGAGAAAAGGGCCGGGGCGATCACCGCCTTTCCTCGGTTCCCCGCCGAGGATCTTCCCCAGGTCGCGACCGAAGCCGAGCAGCGGCGCTTGCGGCGGGCGATGGCCGCGCATCCGCAGGACGACCCGCGGTCCTCCCTCGCGCTCGCTTCTGACCTGCGGCTGCTGGAGGTCGGCGGTCTCGACGTGGGCGACATCTTCTTTCCCGACGGCGCGCCGCGAGGACGCGTGCGCCTCCGGCGGGAGATCGCCCAGCGGCACCGGACCGAGGACGCGGGGATGTCGGTGCGCGATCTCTGTCGCCGCCGCGGCATCAGTCACGGCACGTACGGCCGAGGAAGCGGCTGTGGGAAGCGTCAATCGGCGAACTGCCACGTCAGGCCAACAAGAGAGAGGCATATCTGCTAGGGTCTTCCCGGGATCGTGTGGGTGATTCCATGCGGCAGGAGCGGGGCAAGTGCCAATCCGGGCGCGCCCAGAGCCGCTTTGCTTGCGTCCGGGGCTTCTCTCCCCGGGGTCGGGGCCAACTGCAACGGCTTCCTTGACGCAAAGGCTGCCCAAGTCGGCAATTAGCGCCCGCGGGCGCAGGTCCACGCTCGAATCGGCCAGCGATTCCAGCCACACGAAAGTCGGAAGCCCCATCTGCTACTATCGCCGCATGAGATATATCCTTGGGTTCCTTCTTCTTCTCCTGGTGGCGTCCGCGCTGCCGGTGAGTGCCGTGTGCGCGGCTTCTGTTGCTGCGGACTCGAGCGCCGCGGGCCCCGTTACGACGGTGAGCTCCGTCGACCTCGCCCGCTACGCCGGCATCTGGTACGAGATCGCGAAGATACCCAACCGATTCCAGAAACAATGTGCGCGCAGCACTACAGCCGAATACAGCGTGCGCGGTGACGGTCAAGTTGACGTCGTCAATCGGTGCATCAAGAATGACGGCAGCGCGGAGCAGGCCGCAGGCGTCGCGAAGGTCGTCGACACGGGCACGAACGCAAGACTCAAGGTGAGCTTTGTGAGTTTCCTGGGCTGGCGTCCGTTCTGGGGTGACTACTGGATCATTGGTCTGGACGAGAACTACCAGTGGGCGATCGTCGGCACGCCGGACCGCAAGTACGGCTGGATACTGGCGCGAACGCAGGCGCTCGACCCCGACACGATGGAAGCCATCTTCGCAATCCTCGAACGCAACGGTTACAAGCGGGCTGCTTTCGCAACGAGCGCGCAGGGCCATTAGCAAACTTCACCGCGTCGCCATGGACGGCGCGAGGGAAGGGATCCACCTAGCGCTTCACCGCTGAGCCGCGAGCGCCGGCTGCCTGCCAGCTCCGTGCGCTACCAGCCGAGATGGCAGGGGCGCTTCAGAAGGCCACGAAGGTACCCCCAGGAGCCCGATGCCCCACCTCTGCCCCAGACCCGTGCCGAAGCTGAGCAGCGGGCGCTGCTGCGAGCGTCAGCGTCGCGTCCGCGGATTCTTGGGCGGGCGATGTTCGAACATGCTGACCCGGCAGTCTCCCGCCGGGGCTCGTTACACCTCGCACACCAAATGAGGCGCCTCCCCCACTGCTCGCAATTGCCTCGGCTCACCGTCGGCCAGCGAGAAGTTCCGCTGTCTCAACTGGGGTCCTGATCCTTCGGGCGCGAAACCCCCTGCACCGGATAACGATGCAGGGGGTTCTCAAACTGGGTCCGCATAATCGACTCATTTCGAACTCTGTGTCTGGCGCCGCCGAGGGAGGTTCTCGCGGTTTTCAACGAGTTACAGAGCCTGACCTTGGCCAACTAGTGCAGCTCGGACCCGAGAACTTCCCTCGGGAGGGAGTAAGGCGCCATAGCGCCCGGTGTCGTTCGCAGGGTCCCCGCCAGCCGTACCGCCCTCCCGGGATGTGGCCCCCGGGTGTCCGCTCCAAGAGAGCCGCCCCCAGGAGGTGACTCCGCTCGAGGCCCTGCGCTTAGAAGTGCCCTGTTGCGGCGCGCCTGGGCCAGGCGTAGGTTATCCCGCTGTCGAGCGAGGCTGCCGTCCCATCATCCCGAGCGTCATCGGCAACTCATGATGCCCGCAGGAGGCCGGAATGGGTGTGACAATCCGCTCGCATCAAGTCGGATGGATTGTCGGCGTGATCATCCTGGCCGCGGCCGTCGCTCCGGTCGCGGCCCAAGACATCACCGGTGCCGTGCAAGGCACGGTCCTCAGCCCGGAAGGCAAGCCTGAGCCGGAGGTGCGCATCACCGTCTCCGGGCCCCACCTGCAAGGCTCGCGCGAGACCACGACGAATCGCGACGGCTTCTTCCAGCTCCTCCTTCTGCCCCCTGGCCGCTACACGTTGAACGCTGCCCGGCAGGGCCTGCAGCCGCTGCAGGTCCGCGAGATCGTGGTGCAATTGGGGCGCACCACTGCCGTCGGCCCGTTGACGCTCGCGACGCAACCAATCGAGTTGAAACCTGTCGAGGCGGTCGTCCAGCGGTTCTTGCTCGACCCTGTGCATACCACGGCCGGTGGCGTCCTCGACGCCAAGGACTACGACGCCTTACCCGTCGAGCGTGACTACAAGGCCCTCATCGCCATCCTGCCGCAGGTCAACGACAGCCACCGCGGCGATCCGCTCAACGTGGCGGGCAGCACCGGCCTCGAGAACCAATACTACATCGACGGCGTGAACGTGACTGACACCCGGTCCGCCGATCGGGCAACCAGCTTGCCCTACGATTTCGTACGCCAGGTGGACGTGAAGACGGGTGGGTACGAGGCGCAGTACGGCCGGGCCCTAGGCGCGCTGGTGAACGCGATCACCTACTCGGGCACGAATGATCTCGAGGGGAATGTCTTCGGCTTCACCCAGCCGGGAGCGCTGGCGGCCGACCCGCGGGTGGCGCCCTCGGTGACCGAAGGCGCGTCGGTCGTCTACGACTACGGTGCGCGCGTCAGCGGACCCGTGCTGCGCGACCGCTTGTGGTACTCGGCTGCATTGAACCCGGGGGTCGACCAGGTCGAGAAAGAGATCACCGGATTCGGCAACTACACCGACAAGACCTCGATCCTGCGCTTCGCCGGGAAGTTGACCTGGCGCGCCAGTGCCGCAACCAATGTCGAGCTGTCCGTGCTCGGGGATCCGACCGACCAGGACGCGGTGAATGCGCCGCTGTCCGGGGTCACCACCGTCCTCAACCCAGATCCGCTCCTGGGACGCATCCAGTCCGGAGGAGTGACCACGTCCCTCCGGGCAACGGTCGCCCCGAGCCGGTCGTTCCTGCTTCAGGCAACCGCCGCGCGATTGCTGAGCCGGAATCTGGAGGACCCCGCCACGGCTTTCGGGCAGTCGGAGCAGCTCGTCTGGGACTACGTCGAGGGGACGACTTCGGGGGGCTATGGTCATTGGAACCACGATGACCGCAACCGCACGAGCCTGACGCTCCACGGAACGCTCCTTCGGGGACCGCACACCATCGCGGGGGGAGTCGATTACGAGGACGCCGAGGTGGTGAGCAGCGCGTACGGCGACTGGATCGAGCGCCTCGATGTCGCAGCCTATCTCCGGCACGTCGAGTACTACAGTGGGACGGCCCACAATCGCAGTCCGGCGGCGTTCCTGCAGGATTCATGGCGACTGGGGGATCGCTGGACGCTCAACGCCGGCCTGCGCTGGTCGGCGCAGTACCTGGTCGGCGCGAGCGGTAACACCGACCAGAGCATCACCGACGAGTGGCAGCCGCGGGTCGGGTTCAGCTGGCAACCCGGCGCGATCGGCGCCCAGCGCGTGTTCGGCTCGTACGGCCGCTATTACCAGACCCTGCCGGCGAACATTCCGGTGCTCTGGTTCACGGACTATCACGCCGACTGGTCCTACTACTCGGTGGACCCGCGGCAGCCGGGCGCAACACCGGACAGCGCGTTCGACTACACGGGCCTTGAGTCGGATGCTCCGCGGGTGAACGACCTCCATGCCGAGAACTTTGATGAGTTCACTGTCGGCTACGAGCGACTCCTGGGTGCCCAGACGAGGCTGACCGTGCGTGGAATGCGCCGCGATCTGCGTTCGAGCTATCAGTGGGGCATCGGGGCTTCCGGCAGTCCCGTGCTCGGCACGCCGGGCCAAGGCACGTTCGACTTCCTGCCGGCCCCCAAGCGCGAGTACACCGCGCTCGAGATCTCCGCCGACGGAACCTGGCGGAAGATCCGATATCGAACCTCTTATGTGCTGTCGCGAAGCTGGGGGAACTACCCTGGGCTGTTCGACTCGGACTTGTCGTATGCGAATCCGGGCAGTGTAACCACCTTCTCGACGCCGAACCAGGCCGTCAACAGCACCGGGTACCTGCCGAACGACCACACGCACGTCTTCAAGCTGAGCGCGGCGTCCACGACGGAATTTGGGCTGGCGGCCGGAGCCTTCCTGACGTTCGAGTCCGGCTCCCCGATCAATGAATTCGCGGGGAGCCAATTCGGAACGTTCTATCCTTCGTTCCTGGTCCAGCGGGGCACGGGCGGGCGGACGCCGGCCTTGTGGAACCTGGACCTGCGGCTGGCGTACGAAGTCATGCGCACGCGCACTCCGCACCTCCGTGTGCAGTTGGATGTGCTGCACGTCGGAAACCCCCGTGGCACCACACAGGTGGACGAACTCCACTACGCGGCCGTGGACGACAACGGGAATCCCACCACGCCAAACGCCAACTACAGGCAGCCGATCGCGTATCAGCCCCCGATGGCGGGGCGGATCGGCATGCAGGTGGGCTTCTGAGGGAGCGCCGGCGGGAACGCGCGGGGCCTCCGCTGCACCCGGGCATTCAGCTTGGAGGTACGGGGCGTGCCGACGCGACCGCGTCTACGAGCGGCCGCGCTCCGGCCGGGCCATCCCGCGGGCGCTCTGGACCGCCTGGCGCGCTTCCTCGAGCAGGCGGCGAATGGCCGGATCGGGCCGGTCCCAGGCCTTCTCCGCCGCCGCGAGATGGCGCTCGGCCTCCGCGATCCGACCCAAGCGCAAAGCGAGGAGCGTGAGTCTCTGGTGCAGGTAGGGGGACGCCCAGTCGGCGAACGGAGAGGACGCGCTCCGCTCAAGGTATGCCGCAGCCGAATCCGGGCGCCCCATCTGCTCGAACGCGTCAGCAAGGGTCCAGCGAACCCAGGCGAGGCCGACGGGGACGATCTGGGGCCATGGCTCCACCTCGCGCACGGCGATCGGCCGGAGCAGACGAACGGCTTCCTCGGGACGCCCCATCTGCAGCTCGGCCCGCGCCTCGATCATCTCGGTGGAAGCGCCGTTCATCCGCAGTTCGCGCAGCGGGCGGGCTCGCGCCTCAGCCAGGATACTGCGCGCAGCGGGCCCGTCCCCCGCGAACGCCGCCCGCAGCCCGCGCGTGAGCAGTGACTCGGTCGAACTATCCCGGACACAGGTGTCCGGCGGCAGCGGGACGGCCCCGCGGCTGAGGGAAGAAAGCGTCATCAGGCCGACCAGGTCCATGAGCAGACCCTGATGGACCTGATGGGCGAACTGGAACCCGGGATCGGTGGCCCTGGCGATGGCGATCGACTGATCGAGGGTCCCTGCCGCGGCCTTCACCGCCCCACGGCCGGCCTGGGCACCGAAGAGGAAGGTACGGTATCCGATCGGCCATTCCCTCGTCATCTCCGGGTCGTCCAGGTGAACGGTCGCGATACTCTCGGCGACAGCGAAGTGGCCGTCAGCCAGTTCGATACCCAGCATGACCCAGGTCTTCCACTTCCCCGTGAGGTGCCGTTGGGACGCCCGGGCCTCGTCATGGCGGCCCAGGCCGACTAGGTCCCAGATCTCGTGGATCCTCATCTCCTCGGTCGGGCCGAAGGGGCTCAACCGCATGGCCCGACGTTGCCAATCGAGCGCTTGTTGGAAACGACCGTAGCCGTAGTACAACAACTCCCAACTCCCATCGAGGACGGAGATGTTCGTCGGGTCCTGTCTCTCGAGTTGCTCGGTCACCATCAGGGCCCGCCGACCGTCGCCCTCGTTGGCGGCGAGGCGGATTTCAAGCATCTGTCGCTGGATATTCGTCAGGCGGCCCGGTCTTCGCAGCGCCTCGGTGATGCAGATGCGCACGGAGTCGTACGTGGAGCGCCACTGAAAGCACCAGCTCATCTCCCCCCAGGCCATGGCGAAGTCCGGGTCGAGTGCCAGCGCCTGGCGGTGCAGGGCGATCGCATCTGTCCACTCACCCGCGCCTTGCTTGCGCATCGCCTGGACGTAGAGTTGATAGGCGGCAAACGAGGGGGTGGCGGCCTCGATCATCGGGCGCGTGGCCGCGAGGGCACGGCGGTTCTCGCCCAGCCCCCGCCGCAGCTTCTTGCCCAGTTCTCCCAGTGCCGGGATGAGCGCGTCGTCGCCCTTCGCCGTGGCGCTCCCGGTGAACAGCACCCGCGCCGTGTCGGCGTCCACCAACCGCACCACGATCGAGTAGCCCGAGCCGAGCCGCCCGATCGTCCCCTCCAGCACCGTGCGCACGGCGCTCCGGTAGGCCAGTTCCTTGGCCAGTTCCGGGGTCAGCCGCGAATCGGGAGGCTTGCCGGCCGTCCCCAGCGCGTACAGGATCTGCTCCTGCGGCACGGTCGCCACCATCTGCGACTGGTCGAGTGCGGCGCTCAGCAGGCTGCGTGCGGCCGGGGCGAGCGTGGAGTCCCCCGGTGGTCCGTCGAACTCCGCCACCAGGATCCAGTCCTTCCTGGCCGGTGGTGGCGCGGGCTGCCCGCCGAACGGCCACCACTCCTGCCAGGCGGCCACGGCGACCAGAGCGAGCACCATCCCGGCCGCGGCGCCCGTGGCGAGCCGCCCCGGTCGCCTCCGCCGCAGTCGCCCGGCGGGCAGCGCTTCGCGGTCCTGCGCCAGCGTTCCCAGGTCGGCAACGAAGTCTGCGATCCGCTGGTACCGCTTGCCCCGGTCCTTCGCCAGCGCCTTCCCCAGAATCCCATCCAGCCCCGCCGGCAGCCCGCTCGCCTTCGTGGCCAGCGGCCCCGGATCCTGATTCAAGATCGCGTAGAACAGCGTCTGCTCGTGCTCGCCTCCGAACGGCAGCCGCCTCGAGATCATCTCGTAGAGCATCACGCCGAGAGCCCAGACATCCGCCCGCTCGTCCGCGTCCGCCCCCTGCACCTGCTCCGGCGACAAGTACGCCGCCGTCCCCACCGTGCTCCCCGTCCGCGTCAGCCGGCTTGCCCCGCTCATCACCGCCAGACCGAAATCGGTCAGCATCGCCCCCGATGCAGTCAGCATCACGTTCGCCGGCTTCACGTCGCGATGGATCACGCCCTTGGCGTGAGCTGCCGCCAGGGCGCCTCCGATCTGCCGAGCGATGGTCAGGGCTTCGTCGAGGGAAGTCGGGCCCGCGCGCAGTCGCTCCCGCAGCGTCTGCCCTTCCAGATACGCCATGGCCAGAAAGGCGTGGCCGTCGCTCTCCGCAACCTCGTAGATCGGGCAGATGTGGGGATGGAGTAGAGCGGCCGCCGCTTGCGCCTCGTGGATCAGCCGGGCGCGGGCTTCCGGATCGGCAGCCAGGTCGACAGGCAGGAACTTCAGCGCCACCTTCCGGCGGAGGGTGAGGTCCTCCGCCAGGTAGACCACTCCCATACCGCCTTCGCCGAGCCGGCTCAGAACACGGTAATGGGAAATGGTCTGCCCGATCATGCGGCCGCTCCTTCGGGCCGGGCGGGACCACAGGCAGCCCCGCCGGACCGAGGGCCCGAGGATAGTAGGCTCCCCCGCTGCTCGCAATCACGGGGGATTGGAGGCAGCCAGCGCCGAGTTCCGCTGGCTCAGCTGGGGTCTTGGTCCTTCGAACGCGAAACCCCCTGCGCCGAACGACGATGCAGGGGGTTCTCAAACTGGGTCCCCATCGTCGACTCATTTCGAACTCTGTGTCTGATGCCGCCGAGGGAGGTTCGGACGGTCTTCGACGACGTGCGGGCGCTGACGTTGGCTAGCTAGGTCGGGCGGGGTCCCGAAATCTCCGCCGGGACCCCATTCTCTCCGGCCGCGCTCAATCGGCGCCCGCGCCCGCCAGCATGGCGAGCCCAAGCGTCGCCAGCACCGCCGGAGGGGCGAGGAAGGAATCGAACCGCAGCCCGATGCTGAAGGAGTTCCGGGCCGGAGCAGAGTCTCGGGTGAACTCGTAGTCCCAGCCGCCCGTGATCGAGAACAGGTCCCAGAAGTTGACTGCGGCAGACGCCGCCAGGCCCTTGAGGCCCATCGGGGGGTCCCCCGGACCCAGCAGCGCGACCCCGGCGCCGGCATCGATCGCCACTCCCGATCCAAGCCAGCAGCGGGCGCGCGGCATGAAGGTCACCAGATAGGTCCCGCCCTCGCTGCTCGTCGTCGCCTGGGCCGCGAGCCCCCAGCCGATCTTCCCCGGTGGCGCGTTCCGAACGAAGCCGAGCGCCACCGCGTAACCCAGCGCTTCGTGATCGATCTCGTCGGTGCCGACGCGCGGACCAGCTTCCGTGATCAGGCTGACCGTGCACTTGGGCGGCGGCGCACCGCGCCAGCGGAAACGCTCGTCCGCATCCGCCCGGAAGGCCCAGAGCGTGGCCGCAAGAACGCCCAGGGCCGGTACCAGGGACCGTATGGCGACCGACGGACGCGGCCTCATGGGCGGCCTACCTCTTGCGGGCCCGCTTTGCGGCCTGACGTGCCCGCGCATTCTCCCGGTTCTGACGCACGCGCAGTCGCGCGATCCTCGCGATCAGGCCGCAGGGGAACCTCTGGGCGAGCGGGAAGGACGACCCGCCTGGAAAGCCGCAAACGAGAGTACACCCCCGGGGGGAATCTTCAAGGTTGCAGGTTCCGATGAGTCTGGCCGCGGCCGGAGTGAAGTTCCGCTGTCTCAACTGGGGTCTTGGCCCTTCGAACGCGAAACCCCCTGCACCAGAGAACCAGGCAGGGGGTTCTCAAACTGGCTCCCCATCTTCATCTCGAACTTGCAAGAAATGGCAGAGAGCTGGAGGAACTGCCCCTACATCCCGAACCTTGCCGACAGCTCGGCGCGGTGGCTGGTTCCGAGATCTTCGCCGGAAGGCAGGTAGGCGTAGTCGAAGCGGAAGTGGCCGGCCTCGAGGCCGAGACCGGCCGTGAAGGGCCCGACGTCGGTGCCCAGGCGCGCGCCGGCGCGCAGCGACACCGCGGACCACTTCACCTCGGCGCCGGCGTGGCCGGTGGTGGCGTCGTCGCGCGCCTTGCGCACGTCGGCGGCCACCGCCCAGGAGACGTCCTCTCCGGCGCGCCGCGCGTACGAGGCCCCCACCTGCGCGGTCAGCGGCAGCGCGACGTCCTCACCCTTGGTCCCCTGGATATCGAACTGGCCCGAGCCGCCCAGGTTGCGCACGGCGGCGCCCAGCGACAGGCCGGGCAGCGACGGCACCGCCCACCCCGCCCCAAGACCGAAGCCCCAGGTGTCGGCCGACGAATCGGCGACCCGATCGCGCACGTAGCCGCCACTCGCTCCCGCGCGCCAGCCGCTCGCGAAGCGGTAGGCGTACGCCAGCCGGATGTCGTAGGAGGTGGCACCGAACGAGCCCAGCAGCGTGCCCACCTCGTCGCGCTGGTCGATGGCTTCGGAATAGAGGGTGTTGAAGCTCAGCCCGATGCTCTCGGCGCGCTTGCCGAGCACCAGCACGACGGCGTCCTGGCGCAGCTCGCCGAAGGCCTCGTGATGGGCGAGCGAAGCCTCGCCGGCCGCGCCCCAGCGGGCGGCCGACTGGGCATTCCCGGCGGGGTCCGCCAAGCCGGAAGGGTTCAGGTGGAACGCCGCGGCTCCCTGGAGGAAGGAGACGCCGGCTTCGCCCATCCCGGCCAAACGCGTGCT
>Ga0315286_10003472_pt1 | contig 14930 bp, 9 predicted proteins | sample YL17G10_0_MG_FD_205038 | JGI IMG/M metagenome (GOLD analysis project Ga0315286, IMG submission 205038) | Sediment microbial communities from Yellowstone Lake, YNP, Wyoming, USA - YL17G10_0 | ecosystem: Environmental > Aquatic > Freshwater > Lake > Sediment | place: USA: Wyoming | collected...
GCAGACCTTGACGGCCACAGGTGGAACCACAGGCCCGGCCACCGCGGCTGTGTCGGGCACGCTCAGCGGAAGCGCTATCGCCGTGACCGCGAACAACGCCTCGGCGTTGAGTGCGAGCAAGGGAGGTGCGAACGCCGATGGCATCGTAACCTTCACCAACAGCGGCAACCAGGCCGCGACGCTCACGCTGAGCGGGCTGAGCGCACCGTACTCAGTGGCACCCACCACCTGCAGCGTTGCCGCAGGCGGCGGCACCTGCGTGGCCACCGTAACCATGACCACGGGTGGAGCATTTGGCGGGCAGGGCGCACAGACCTTGACGGCCACAGGCGCAACCACAGGCGCGGCCGCTGCACCCGTGTCGGGCACACTCAATGGCAGTGGTGTCACGGTGAGTTCGAACGGCGCCTCAGCGCTGAGTGCAGTCAAAGGGGCGGCCGCCGCGAGCGGCAACGTCACCTTCACGAACAGCGGCAACCAGGCCGCGACGCTGACGCTGAGCGGGCTGAGTGCACCGTACTCAGTGTCGCCCGCCACCTGCAGCGCAGCCGCAGGCGGCGGAACCTGCGTGGTCACCGTGACCATGAGCACCGGTGGAGCATTTGGATCTCAAGGCGCGCAGACCTTGACGGCCACAGGTGCAACCACAGGCGCGGCCACTGCACCCGTGGCGGGCACGATCAGCGGCAGCGCTGTGACGCTGACAGCCAACAACGCCGCAGCATTAGCCGCGGACAAGGCCGGTGCGAACGCCAGCGGGACAGTGACCTTCACCAACAGCGGCAACCAGGCTGCGACGCTGACGCTGAGCGGGCTGAGCGCACCGTACTCAGTGGCGCCCGACACCTGCAGCGCCGCCGCGAGTGGAGGTACCTGCGTCGTCACCGTGACCATGACCACGGGTGGGACCATCAGCAGCCAGGGCGCACAGACGCTGACCGCTGCAGGTGCGACGAGCGGCAATGCCGCTGCGAGCGTGGCCGGCACGCTTACAGGCACCGTTGCGACCCTGACGAGTGTGGCGCCCGACCTGGGCAACGCCTGGTACGGCGCGGCCGCACCGAGCGCCAACGTGACGCTGCGCAACGACGGCAACGTGAGCATGACGCTCAGTGGTTTGAGCGGGTTGTCCTCGCGATTCCAGCTCTCGGCCAACACCTGCACGGGCGTTGCCCCGGCGGCATCGTGCACCATGACGATCGCGATGCCAACCTCGACGGCGGCTTCCATGCCCAACGCCGTGACCACCGCGGGCGCAACCGCCAACGCCTCGTTCACCGTCAGCGGAGCGGTCAACTCCGCGGTGAGCCGCTGGGCAAGTACCAGCCTGGCGTTTGGCAACGTCACTGTCGGCTCCTCGAGCACGCAGAACATCACGGTGTTCAACGATGGGTTCGGTGCCAACATCAACTGGGCCGGTGTGCTGTCCAATCTGCCAACTGGACTCAGTGCAAACACGAGTGCTTGTGCCTCAGTGCCGCCGGGAGGCAACTGCAGCGTGGGCATCACGTTCAGCCCCACTGCCGCTCAGGCCTACAGCGGGGCGAGCATCTATCCGTCCAATACCAGCTATACGAGCAACACGCTCACTATCAGTGGAACGGGGGCCTTGCCGGTCGTTTCGGTCAGCCCGACCTCGTTGTCGTTTGGTTCGATTCGAAAGGATTGGCAAAAGAGCCTGACGCTCACGCTGGCGAATACAGGGACGGGCACGGCAAACATGACTGGTTTTGTAGGCGCATATCCGGATCGACCTGACATGGGCGCATACTTTTGGAGTACCACGTGTGGCACAACACTTGGCCCCGGCGGGAGCTGTACGGTAGAAGTCGGCTATTACTCGGGCTGCACAGCTGGTTCAGTGACCGGAACACTGACCACGTCCGGAGCGAATTTCCCCTCGATAGTGACGCAGCTGTCTGCTGGGACCCAAAATGGTCCGTGTTACTGATGAAGGCGTGAAATGATGTTTCGCATGGAGCTGCAAATGAGCTGTGATCAGCGTTGCTCTGGTGCTGCTTCGATGTGGCGGACAACGACCGTTGCCGTTCTTGTATGGGTGTTGGGGACCGCCGCAGCGCAAGCCCAAGGCGTACCGGTTGCGGACCCCTACGACCAGACCCGATCCACCAGCTTCACGTACTACGGCGCTGCCGATGGCGTATTCAACGGTTTGCTCAAGAGTGAGACGATCGAGCCTCCGCCCGGAGATGCGCAACTGTGCGTGACCACGACGTACAGCTACGACAGCTATGGCAACAGGATCCGCGCCAGCACGGCCAACTGCGCCGGGGCCGTGGGACGCGCGGCGTTTGCTGAGCGCGCCGCCTCGAGTGTCTTCGCCGCGCAGACCGTTACTGTGGCCGGCGTTGCCAATGTGCTCATTCCGGCAGGAGCCTTTGCAGTCACCGCCAGCAACGCGTTAAACCATACCGAGAACCGCGAGTTCGACCCGCGCTTTGGCGTCCTCACGCGTCTCACCGGCCCCAACGGCCTGACCACGCGTTGGACCGTGGACAACTTCGGTCGCAAGACCATGGAAGTGCGCGCCGACGGCACGCGCACCCTGAGCGCGTACTGCTACATCAGCGGGCGCATCGACGGCAACCCCCTGAGCAGCAACAGCGCCGCCAGCAACGGTGACCCGCTGAGCTGCCCCAGCCCAGGTACCGACGAAATCCCCGACGGCGCCGTCATGTTCGTGCACACCGAGCCGCACGACAACACTGCCTTGTTTGGCGCAAAGAACGGCCCCTTCGCCCGCGCGTACAGCGACAGAGCCGGGCGCAAGATCCGCAGCGTCACCGAAGCCTTCGACGCTGGCAGCCAGCCCGGAGGTGCGAGCCGCCTGATCGTCCAGGACACCGAATACGACCAGTACGGCGCCCAGACCGTCAGCACCCAGCCGTACTTCCTGGACACCTGTGCCTCCACTGCCGGCGCTGTTGGCAGTTGCCCCAGCGGCAACTCCGGCGGCGGCAACTACGGCATGACGCGCACCGACTACGACGCCCTGGGGCGCGTGATCGCGCTGTACAGCGCAGACGTTACGACGACCGACAGCAACTCCGGAGGCGGCAACGCCGGAGGCAGCCAAGCCGCAGGCATCACCGCTTTCGGCACGCGCGGCAGCAAACAAGCGGCCAAGACCGAGATCACCTACGCCGGTCTCGTCACCACCACCATCAACGACAAGAAGCAGACCCGCACAGAAGAGAAGAACGTCGACGGCAAGGTTGTGCGCGTCACCGACGAACTGCTGGCACAGATCGTTCACCAGCACGACGCCTTCGGCAACCTCGTGCGCACCATAGACGCCCTGCAAAACACCATCACCATCGCCTACGACGCACGCGGGCGCAAGGTCAGCATGGCCGACCCCGACACGGGCCTGTGGAAATACGAGTACAACGCCCTGGGCGAGCTGGTCTGGCAGCAAAGCCCCAACCAGCGCGCCGCGGCCCAGTCGGAGGCGCGGCAAACCACCATGGCCTACGACCTGTTGGGGCGCATGATCAGCCGCGTCGAACCCGAATTCGTCAGCACCTGGAGCTACGACACATACGCCGACGGCACCGCGTGCATGCAAGGGCAGGTTGCCACGCGCGGCGCGGGCAAGCTGTGCGAGAGCGGCAGCACGAACTACACGAATCGCAAGTTCGTCTACGACAGCCTGGGCCGGCCCGTCAACACCCGCGCCACCTTCACCAATGGTCCGAGCTTTGCCAGTGCGGTGAGCTACGACGTCAAGCACGGCCGGCTGGCCAGCATGACCTACCCCACCGGCGTGCAGGTTAACTACAACTACACCACCAATGGGTTCCTGAGCAACCTCGCGCTGGCGCTGGCCGAGAACGCCACCATCACGCCGCTGCCCCCGACTGCGGGGGGTGCTGCCGGGGCCGCGGCCTCGCTGCCCGCCAACAGCACCCTGTGGACTGCGCAGGCCTACAACGCCTGGGGCCGGCTCGAGAAGAGTACCTACGGCAACAACGTCGTCAACCGTGCCACGTTCGACGCCATCACCGGGCGCACCACGTCCATCACGGCGGGCATCGGCGAGGCCACCAACGTCGTCAATTACAGCTATAAATGGGACAGCCTCAACCTGCTCACGCAGCGCAACGACGACAACGGTGACGGCACCATCGGCGTCACCGATCACGACCTGATCTATGACCCCATCGGCCGGCTGACGGACTACACCGTCTCGTCGCCCGGAATCCCCGACCAGAGTCGCAAAGTCTCGCTGCAGTACAACGCGCTGGGCATGCTGCTGTACAAGAGCGACGTGGGCGTGTACAGCTATGGCGCGCCGGCCACTGCTGGTGTGAAGCCCCACGCGCTGCTGAGCGTGACGGGCGCGACCAACGCGAGCTACACCTACGACGCCAACGGCAACCTCACCGGGGCCAGCGCGGGCAGCTACCGCACGGTGGGCTACACCAGCTTCAACCTGCCCGACGGTCAAACCGGCGCGCAAGGGCCTGCGGGTTCACCCAAGTACACCTGGCTGTACGACGAGAACCATGCCCGCGTGAGAGAGACGCGGGTGGTGGCCGGCGTGACGCGCACCACCTGGTCGCTGCACCCTGACAGCCAGGGCGGGCTGGGGTTTGAGTGCGAGTCGGCTGGCGGCAGCCTGAACTGCGATTCGGCCGGCACCCAGCGGCGCCACTACCTGAGCGTGGGAGGCATGAGCATCGGGGTGTTGGTGTCCACCGGCGCCTTGCCCACGCTGCCTGTGGGGCAGATGACGCCACCCACCGTCACCACCACGCTCGCGCTGGTGAAGATGGAGTACTGGCACAAGGACTACCTGGGCTCGCTGGTGGCCACCACCGACCACAACGGCAGCGTGACGGCGCGCTACAGCTACGACCCGTTTGGCAAGCGGCGCCAGGCCGCAGGGCAGTACGACGCGTTTGGCACGCTCGTCATTGACTGGACGGGCAACACCAACAGCGGCACGGATCGGGGCTACACGGGGCATGAGCACCTGGACGACATCGGGCTGATCCACATGAACGGGCGGATATTCGATCCGCGCTTGGGGGTGTTCTTGCAGGGCGATCCGTTCATCCAGGACCCCACCAATCTGCAGAACTACAACCGCTATGGGTACTGCCTGAACAACCCGATGACTTGCACGGACCCGAGTGGGTTCTCGTTTTGGAAAAGTCTCCTGGGTGCAGTCACCGGGACTGGGAAGAGTTTCCTCAATGCAGTCACAGGCCGCCAACTCCTCTCGAGGATTGCGCACACCAAGTATGGGTACATGGTTGGCTCGATTGTCATCGGTGTGGCATCGCTATATTGCGAGGGAGCAGCTGCGGCTTGCAATGGAGCTGGCCAAGCGGCATGGGCGGGCTTCTCGGGGCGCTCGTTTGGGGAATCGGTAAAGACCGGTGTCATTGCTGGGGCGACGTCGTATGCGTTCACGCAGGTCGGGGATTGGACCACCTCGACATATGCCGATGGGGTCACCGGCGAGACATGGACAAGCCAGACCACTGGCCAGCACTTCGCGAATGTCGCCGGGCATGCGGCCGTTGGATGTGCATCGGCAGCAGCCAGTGGAGGGAGTTGTAGCAACGGGGCAATTTCGGCGGGGGTGTCTGCGGCGTATACGAATGTCACGGATGGCGGTGCGTTCAAGGGTCAGGTGGTCATGGGGACCATCGAACATGCCATGCTCGGCGGGTTCGCATCGGTCGCCAGCGGAGGAAAGTTTGCGGATGGGGCACAGCAGGGGGCGTTTGGGTACCTCTTTAATCAGCTGCAACACCTTGAGCGCGGGAATCAGATTCACGAACTGTTTGGTGCAGCGCTTTCGACCAAGTTTGGTCCGGAGAACGTGCGGCTCGAGACGAGCTTCTCATGGGGCGAGTTCCGCTTCCGTACCGACGTCATCCTCTTCAATCAGGATGTGTTCGAGTTGAAGCCGAGCACGTATCAGTTGGCCGAAAATTCGGGTCGCTACTACGACGCCTTGAACAAAGTGCTCGACAACTATGTTCCGGGCTTAAATGCCAAGTACGAGACGACGCAGTTCCGCGCGGGCGACTTCCGGAACTACGCGACCAACGGAAACATGTTCGTGTTGACGGTGGGCGAGATCACGGGGCGACCTGTCCTCTCGGTAACGTTCTTTGCTGATCCGGCCAGACGCAATAGTGGCTTGGTCTTCTACCGACCGACCGACAAGAACGGCCCACACTAGAGCGGCCAAGGCATGAAGACAACCAGCGCCCTTGCACGGTTCGCTTCCCTTCTGGAGCAGCGTCTTCCGTTGATCGATGAGGTTCATCGAGGTTTGCGCGAATCAGGCTTTGCGGCCTGGCAAGTCTTCGTTGATGAGCGCGTGGCTCTTGTCGGTGAATCAGAGAGAGAAGCGGAGTTCAGAAACTTGCTTCTCTCCTGCAGGGAAGAGTTCTGCAACTTCGCCCGCTATACCCGTGACACAGGCGGTGATGCTCTTGAACTGCCGACGCTTGCAGAGCGGAGACGGCAAGCACGATCGGCAATACCAGCCGGGGCAATCTACCTGCTTCGGTCAGATGCGCTAATGCGGGCAGACCCCTCGCTCGCCGTGTGCTATGCGAACGTCACCCGACAAGCAGCGTCCGTTGGACTCGCGGCCGAACGAAATCGATACCTTGAGCCGCTCGCCACGTTAATCGAGTCGCGTCCACCGGCGTCAGTGCGGGAGCATGCGGTTGCCGCCCTCGAACAGCGATTCTCTGACGCGGGATTTGCCTTGCGGGCCGCCAACAACTCGGCAGTGTGCTTCGAAAAGTCACTGGCGACTTCAGCATCGATACTTGCCTGCCTAGAGGATGTTGATAGTTTGGGTGCGGTGGGTTGGCGTGGCGATGTTCGTCTGTCGTTCTATGTTCGACCCGGTGGCGGTCTTGAAGGGCTCTATGCCAAGACCTGCTGCAAAGACTTTGCCGGACTGCCGCTGCGTGTTGGTGCGTTGGTGCCCGGCGCCGACGCATACAAGAGCGCTGGCTACCTGCTGCCATCGAGCAGTCACACGGCCGCCGCCGGCGATGTGATCACGCTTGCTGCATACGAGTGCGCACCAACGTCGCCGAGGGATCAAGCCGTCGTGGTGGCGCAGGCCATCTTGGCTGTCGATTGCTTCTTGACGATCCTCGCGCGTATCGAATCTGCCTTGCTCGCAGCCATCACCGACCTTCATCGCTCAGCTTGAGGAGCTTGGCGCAACGCTGGGGTCACGCAACGCTGGGGTCAGGTCTTGCAGCGCAACACACGGACGCTGGGGTCAGGTCTTGCAGCGCAACAAGCCACCAGCCACCCTATAGAGTTGCGTGATGTCCCGCCCGCTGGGGGAACAATCAGGCGCTGCTTCTTGCCTCGATCCTGTCGACTACCTCACGCGGGGAGTTCGGGGTCAGGTCTCAAATCTGAACCCCGCTGTCCAGAACTCGATGCTCGGAGCGGCTACCGTGCCGCCTCGATCAGCTCGATGTTCTTCTTGAGCAGCTCGTTGACGAGTTGAGCGACCTCGATGCCGCGGGCCTTGGCGCGCTCGGCGAGATAGGCCTGAACCTCGGCCTCCAGGTACACCGGCAGAGTGATTGCCGCGCCGGCCTTGAAGAACTTTCCCCGCGCGCCCTTCGAGAAGTCGATCTCGGCGGGCATGTCGTCGTCAGTTCGTTCGTCGTGGTTGGCTTGCGTTCCCATCGTGTTCACCCGCTGCTTCGCCGCTACCGCGGCCCATCCTCGTACTGCCGCCGCTCGTTGGGGGCGCAAGGGTCAAGTCTTGCTTCTTGCGCCCAGTCTCTCGATCGCCTCACGCGCTGTGATGATCGGAATACCAGCGAAGGTGCCCAAGAGAAGCAGATGGCGTTTGTCGCCCGAGGCGATGAGATCGGCATTGGCGGCCACTGCGGCGGCGATGACGTGATCGTCATCGGGGTCGGTGGGCACCACGCGCGGCGGCACGGCCGGCGTTGACGCGACAACGGCCAGGCGGCGCAACTCACCGACGATGCCCTCGGGCGTGAGGCCGGCTTGCGCGAGCCGCGCGGCGAACTTGCTGCGTAACAGCACATCGAGCAGCTCGGCCAGCAGCACCTCGCTCGTGCAAAGCTCGAACTCGCCGGCCTTGGCTGCATCGACCAACTGCCGAGGCAAGCCACCTGACGAGATCACCCCCGAGACCAGCAGATTCGTATCGACGACGATGCGCACAGCGCTTGGCGCTCAGGTGCCTTGCTTCGCGCGCCGCTCTCGCCGAGCCGCCTGCACTTCGTCCTCGACCTCATCCTCGGACACCGGTGGCAGGTTCAACGCATCGAGCCTGGCCAGCCCATCGGTGAGTCGCTGCGCCGCTGCGGCGCGTTCCTCGCGCGAAGCCAGGAACTCCACAAAGTCCACCACCTCGGCCACGCGGGCCGGCGGCAGCTTCTTCAGCCGCTCGATCAACTGCACTTCGATTGCTGTCATCGCTTGTTCCTCGTGGCGCCTCAGCGCCCTTGCTGCGCGAGCACCGTCTCGATTACCTGGATCACGAACTTCTGCTGCGTCTTGGGCAGTGCGCTGATGCGCTCCATGTGCCGCGCCAGAGTCGGCACCGGGCCGCGCTTGGCGCGCGCCTTGGCCGACTCATCGCCCAACAGCACGTCGATCTCCACCGACAGCGCCTTGGCCAGCGCTTGCAGCATCGACACCGGGATACGCCGCCGACCGACCTCGTAGGAGGCCACCATCTGCTGAGAAATCTCCAGCACCTCGGCCAGCTGAACCTGCGTCAAGCCTTGATCCTTGCGTAGCTGCGCCACGCGGCTGCCCAGCAGCTTGAAATAGTCCTTCTCGTCCTGGGTCATGGCGGCGGTACATGGTGAAAGCGACGCCATGAAGATAACTCCGAGTCTGCGGATGGGAGTTGACTATACGCCACTATGGCGTAGACTTCGATGCAGTTATTTTTTTAACCGCCTGTTTGCCGCAAAGCCCCTGCGCCGCAGTCGGACAAAAGGAGCCCGAACCCATGGCACGCATCCCCGACAGCGAACTCGAGCGGCTGAAGAACGAGGTGCGCGTGCAACGCCTGGTCGAGGCCTCGGGGGTCGAACTCAAGCGCAGCGGCAAGGACATGCTCGGGCGCTGCCTGCTCCACGAGGGCGACAACACGCCAAGCCTGGTGATCTCGCCGGCGAAGAACCTGTGGCACTGCTTTGGCTGCGGGGCGGCGGGTGGGCCGATTGACTGGGTGATGAAAACCCGTGGCGTGAGCTTCCGGCACGCGGTGGAACTGCTGCGTGAGGGGCTTCCTTCTTCAACTGCTGGCTCGCTCGCCGAAACTGCGGCGCCGATCAAGCGCACGACGGTGCGCGCCTTGCCGGCGCCGGTGGCCTTCGATGCCGACGATGCGCAGCTGCTTGGCCAGGTGGCCGACTACTACGCGGCGACCTTGAAGCAAAGCCCTGAGGCGCTGGCGTATCTCGAAGGGCGCGGCATCGTCGGTGCCGCTGCGGCCGAGGCCATCGAGGTCTTCAAGCTCGGCTATGCGAACCGCACCTTGGGCCTGCGCTTGCCGGAGAAGACGCGCAAGGCCGGCGCCGACATCCGCGCGCGGCTCGAACGCCTGGGCGTGTACCGCCACAGCGGGCACGAGCACATGAACGGCAGCCTGGTGTTCCCCTTGTTCGACGCTGTTGGCCGCGTCGTGAACTTCTACGGCCGCAAGGTGCGCCGCGACCTGCGCCCGGGCACGGCGCTGCACCTGTACCTGCCGATCTCGCCGCGGCCGGGGCTGTTCAACCGTGCGGCGCTGATGCCTGGGGCATGCGAGGAACTCATCGTATGCGAGGCGCTGATCGATGCGCTGACCTTCTGGTGTGCTGGGTACCGCAACGTGAGCACCGCCTACGGCGCCGATGGGTTCGGTGTGGAGTTGATCCCGGCCATTGGTGAGAGTGGCGTCAAGCGTGTCTTGATTGCCTTCGACCACGACGACGCCGGCGAGCGTGGCGCGCCCAAGCTGGCTTCAGCGCTGCAGGCTCTGGGCATCGACTGCTACCGCGTCCTGTTCCCCAAGGGCATGGATGCCAACGAGTACGCAGCCAAGGTGACGCCGGCGGCCAAGAGCCTGGGCCTGCTGATCCGCAAGGCCGAATGGATGGGCAAAGGCCAGGCGCCCCGACGTGACAACTTCGGCGATCACACCGAGCCCGAGGTGGTCGCAAGTTGCGACCACCTTCCGCCGGGTGTTCCTTCTTCAGCCGCCGACGCGGTGCAGCCGACGAAGCCAGCGGCTGAAGAAGAAGCTGCATTGCCTGCTGCCGCTGTGCCGAGCGCACCGGCCGCCGATGCTCCCGCGCAGGTCAGCGAGCGCGAGGCCGTCATCGTCTTCGGCGACGGCCGCGATGCCCGCCGCTGGCGCGTGCGCGGCTTGCCCAAGAACCTGGCCGTGGGCGTGCTCAAGGTCAATGTGATGGTGAGCAGCGAGGGTGGCCGCTTCCACGTCGATACGCTCGACCTGTACGCCGCGCGTGCTCGCGCCGTGTTCGTGCAACAGGCATCGAGCGAATTGAGCATCGCCGACGGCGTGCTCAAGACCGATCTTGGTCGCGTGCTCTTGAAGCTCGAAGCCTTGCAGGACGAGGCGATCCGCGAGGCGCTGGCACCGAAGGAGCCGGCCGCGCCGAGCATGACCGAGGCCGACCAGGCCGAAGCGCTGACCATGCTCAAGTCGCCCGACCTCATGACGCGCATCGTCGATGACTTCGACGCCTGCGGCGTGGTGGGCGAAAGGACGAACAAGCTGGTGGGCTACCTGGCTGCGGTATCAAGGCTGCTGGATCGGCCGCTGGCGGTGGTGATCCAGTCATCGAGCGCGGCGGGCAAGTCCAGCTTGATGGATGCCGTGCTCGCCTTCGTGCCGGAGGAGGCGCGCACGAAGTACAGCGCGATGACGGGGCAGAGCCTGTTCTACATGGGGCAGACCAGCCTCAAACACCGCATCCTGGCTATTGCCGAAGAAGAAGGCGCGAGCCGTGCCAGCTACGCGATGAAGCTGCTGCAGTCCGAGGGTGAACTCACCATCGCATCGACCGGCACTGACCCGGCCACGGGCAACCTCATCACGCAGGAATACCGCGTCGAGGGGCCGACGATGTTGATGATGACGACGACCGCCATCGACCTGGACGAAGAGCTGTTGAACCGGTGCCTCGTGCTCACGGTGGACGAGGACCGGGAGCAGACGCGGCGCATCCATGCCTTGCAGCGCGAGAAGCGCACGCTGGCCGGCCTGGCCAGGCGCGAGGCCAAGACCGCGATCCTGGCCACGCACCAGAACGCGCAGCGGCTGTTGCGCTCGCTGGCGGTGGTGAACCCGTATGCCGATCGACTCACGTTCCTGGACGACCGCACGCGCACGCGGCGCGATCACGAGAAGTACCTGACCCTGATCGACGTGATTGCGCTGCTGCACCAACACCAGCGCGAGATCAAGGCTGCCCACGTCGCCGGCCGCAGCGTCGAGTACATCGAGGCCACGCTCGGTGACATCGAGACGGCCAACGCCATCGCGCATGAAGTGCTCGGGCGCAGCCTGGACGAGTTGCCGCCGCAGACGCGGCGCGTGCTGGCGATGATCGTTGCGCATATCAACGCGCGGGCGCAGGCCGGCGCCATGCGGCGCGAGGACGTGCGCTTCACGCGCGCGCAGGTCCGAGCGCTGACGAGCCTGTCGGACACGCGCTGCCGCATGCACCTGGATCGCCTGGCGGCGATGGAATACCTGCTGGTCCACCGAGGCCAGCGCGGGCAGAGCTACGAATACGAGCTGCTGCACGACGCGCCGGCCGGCGCCGATGGGCCGCACCTGGCCGGACTGATCGACGTGGAAGCGCTCAAGCCCACGCCTACAGGCATGACTACGACGGCGAGTTCGCCTACCCCTGAGCCCAAGTTCGCCGGGCCATCGCGCCCCCAACGCCTGCCCGACGCCGGGCCATCGCCTACCGCCAAACTACCCGCAAAGCCAGCACTGGCGCGGGTTCCCGCTGATCCGACCGACGATGACAGCAAAACGCTTATCTCTGGCGCTGCTGCGGCCCCGGTCATGTCGTACCCCAAGGCCGTAGCCGCGCCTTCTTCCTTAGCGGCTTCCTTGGCTGTCGCTGCTACCGCGTGATGAGCACGGCCGCCAGCATCAAGCGCCACAAGCTCGCCGCGCCGGCCGTGGCGCCGAAAGCCGCGCGCCGCCGCCGCGTGAGCGCGGAACCTGCAGCCCTGTCGCACAACGCGCTGACGCGCTACCAAGCCGCCTTCCACGAGTGGGAGGCCGTGGTCGCGTACTCGCCGCGGACCATCGAGGCGCAGCGCCACGCTCTTCGGCGCTTCATCGCCTGGTGCGACGAGCGCGGCCTTGGTAAACCGCAGGACATCACGCGGCCGATCCTGGAGCGCTACCAGCGCCACGTCTACCACCACCGCAAGGCCAACGGGCAGCCGCTGACCGTGTCGGCGCAACTCGGCCTGATCCTGCCACTGCAGGCCTGGTTCAAGTGGCTCACCAAGCAGAACCACGTCCTGTACAACCCGGCGGCCGATCTGGATCTGCCGACACGGCCGAAGGCGCTGCCCAAGGGCCTGCTCAGCATCGGCCAGGTCGAGGATGTACTCAATGGCTGCGACGTGAACAAACCCGAGGGCCTGCGCATGCGCGCGATGCTCGAAGTGCTCTACAGCACCGGCATCCGGCGCTTCGAGCTGGCCGGGGTGAAGCTGTTTGACGTGGACGTCGAGCGCGGGGCGTTGATGGTGCGCCAGGGCAAGGGCGCCAAGGATCGCCTCGTGCCCGTGGGCGAGCGCGCTTGCGCCTGGGTGGACAAGTACCTGCGCGAGGTACGGCCCGACCTTGAGAGCGGGTTGACGAAAGGCGCCGACGACTACCGCCTGTTCCTTGACGACGACGGCCGAGGCTTCACGCCCGAGCGCATCGGCGACCAGGTCAAGCGCCAGCTCGTGGCCGCCGGCATCGAGCACGCTGGTTCGTGCCACCTGTTCCGGGTGGCCTGCGCCACGCACATGCTGGAGAACGGCGCCGACATCCGCTTCATCCAGAGCCTTCTCGGCCACGCCAAGCTCGACACGACGCAGATTTACACCCTCGTCTCGCTGGCCAAGTTGAAGGAGGTTCACAACGCGACGCACCCGGCCAGGTTGCGCCGGCCCGTCGTTGCCGACCAGAACGCGAATACAGCCACGCCAGGCGCCGATCGCGCGTCGGCCGGCACCGACGGTGCTGCCGACGCCCGCGACCTCTTCTTAGCCGCTTTACGGCGCGAGCAGGACGACGATGCCGGCCAGGACGTGCAGGTCGGCGCTGACGACACGCCAGGCGTTGCAGCGGACGCCTTGCGGCGCCGCTGAACTTGGATGCCGCTGACGCCTTCGGGCCCGCTGCCGTCACGCGGCTTGCATGCGCAACCCGCGCGCCGTTCGCTACGCCGTGGCGACGCCCCCGGCGCCGCGCTGGCCAGCACCGGGAAGACAGAAGTCAGGCGCTTGCGCGCAGAGCTACGAGACAAGCCCGGCCGGGCATTGAGCCCGTCCGTGCTTGGCAGTCGCTGCGGGGTGAATTGCTGGCGCAATTCAACATAACGGGCTGTTGCCGCCCAGTGCCGCAGTCGCGCGCGGGGCGCGCTTGGTGCGGCACCGCTGCGCTTCGCTTCGCGCCCTTCGGGTGGGCGGCAACCCCCGTTATGTCTTGCGCCCCGCAGCGCCTGCAGCGCGGCCAGTTGGGTACAACTCGCCGCGCTCGAATACCAAAGCTCGTGCGGCCACGGCTTCGCCGTCGCCGCAGGCATCGAAGCATGGCGCGCTTGCGCGCGCAGTCATCACGAATTGGCCCCGCCCGACCACCCATCCGCCCCCAAGGGGCTCCCCCACTCACTGCCTGTGGCCTTGCTCAGCGTAGCGCCGTGCTCGCCGCGTCAAGGCCAAGCCCTTCGGGCGCGCGTTCCGCGCGGCCTTGACCCGGCTGCGACTCGGCGCTCCTTGAGCCAGGCCACAGGCGTTCGCCGAATGCCGGGCACACCGGAGCAACACCATGGAAGAAACCGTCGCTGTCCACGTCGACCTTGAGCCCGAGCAGGCCTGGGCGCTGGCGCAACTGCTCAAGCGCATCGGCTGGAGCGAGTGCCGCACTCTCGCCGAAGACGCGCAGCAAACCCGCCTCATGATCGCCGCCACCGAGCGCGTGCGCGCCGCGCTGGCAGAAGCGGGCTACGCGCCGCGCTGAAATCCGGGCACAGTGCAGCAGGCGGCTCACGCCGCCTGCATCGGCACGGCCGATGCCGATTCGTTCGCAAGTTCAAATTGAACGACACAAGAGCAACGCAGCTTGGCATGCGCTTGCCTAGCCGCAAGTCTCGGCTTGGCAACCGCACGCGCGAGCGTGTTGTGCTCGCAGCGCGTCAAGGGTGCGCTGCGCCGGCCTGACGGCCGCCCTTGACCCGTCGCAGCGTCGAGGTCCGCGACGCGAAAGACAGCGGCTAAGAGGAAGAGCCTTCCACAGCACGCACGTCGGTTCTTCCTCTTAGCTGCCGGCGCCGCAGGCGTGCATAACTTGAGGTCACAGACTGTGACCTCAAAGCCGCGTGCAACCGTAAAACCGCACTTCGCGCGCGCGGAGCAAACTGCAGCCCCATGCACGCTGCCCCTGCTGCCCGCCAACCCGCGCCGCTGCTGGCGCGCGGGGCGTTGGGGCTACGACGGCGCGTCAGACCCGATGCATTTGGCAATGCGTTGGGCGACAGCCTCGGGCAGTCCGCGTTGAGTGCGTATCGGGGGAGTCAGCAGGGCGGCATAGCCTTTGGCAATGCGTTGGGCGACAGCCTCGGGCAGTCCGCGTTGAGTGCGTATCGGGGGAGCCAGCAGGACGG
>Ga0315286_10003474_pt1 | contig 14926 bp, 15 predicted proteins | sample YL17G10_0_MG_FD_205038 | JGI IMG/M metagenome (GOLD analysis project Ga0315286, IMG submission 205038) | Sediment microbial communities from Yellowstone Lake, YNP, Wyoming, USA - YL17G10_0 | ecosystem: Environmental > Aquatic > Freshwater > Lake > Sediment | place: USA: Wyoming | collected...
CAGAACGGCAACCGAAACTAATGCAATCAGTGCAATGAATGTTTTCATGTAAGTCTCCGCTAGAAAAGCAGATGCAACAGTTTCGTTATCCAGCCCGGGCCCTGGGCGCGGGTGACGACCCCATTCCCCTCGATCACTATCTTCGCATCCGAAATGCTGTAGGAATACACGCTGTTATCCGCCTGAATGTCGGAAGGCCGTATAACCCCGGAAATCTTGATCGTCTGTTCCTCGCCGTTCACGGTGATGGTCCGGTTTCCGCTGATCCACAGAAAGCCGTTCGGGAGAACGGAATCCACGCGCGCACTCAACTTGGCCCGTACAGAACCGTTTGTCGACGTACTCCCCTCCCCTTTGAAAGAGTTGCCGCTATTGAGGCCCAGGTTGATGTCCGGGAGATTGGAAGTCCCTACCTTCCCTGCACCGGCCAGCGAGAGGTTGCTTTCCCGCGACGTGGTGGTCTTCGCGTCATTTGACGCACTCGAAGTCTCGACGACGAGGATCGAGACTGCATCTCCGGCGTGGTTCGCCTTCTGGTCGGAGAAGAGTGACCGGCTCAAGTTCTCGCGAAGATCCTGCCCGCTCGCCGCAGTACACATTGCAGCCACCCCGATTCCAAGCACTATTCCTGCAACGCTGTTTTTCATGATCCTTTCCTCCGTCAGCTCTATTGTAAGGCCAATTCCACGGTTCTTGCATCCTCCACTTTCGCCCTGATCCGCTCATGTGCTCCAAGCTTCTGCACCGTGATGATCTCGCCTTTCCGGCCGTCCTCCTTCGCGATCGCCGGCATCGAGAGCACAACCAATCCTCTCCGAACCTTCAACGTGACGGCGTCCCCATGCATCACGATCGGGAGCGATTCAAAGAGGCTGGCATACAGAACGCTCCCTTTCGCAATCATCCTCCGCGTTCGCATTGAAGTCACGCTCCCCGCCTCGACGAGGAAATCGGAAGGAAGCAGCGTCGTGTCGAGCCACTGGGCCGTGACATCCTCGGGCGCAGGCGTGGCGTGCTGCCCGAGCGGCTTGGAGGCTGTCAGCACCATTGCGTGCGTCCTGACGGTGAACGAAACCGGCACGCGGCATTCAATGCGATCGCCGAATCGTACTTCAAGCATGGCGCTGACATTCCCGCGCAGCCGTTGCGCTCCGTTGACGTCGACATGCAGCGTGTAGCCGGAACCGGAGACACGGATGCTGTCGGGGACACTGGTAAACTCCACGGCGATATCTTCCGGAGTCCCCGTCGTACGGGCCTGAACGTTCTGCATGATGGCATCCTGCATCGCGGCACGCGGGACGAAGGAACCCGCCCTTTCCGGAAAACCCGCATGGAGGACGCTTGACGCGAAACCGTTCAAGGCCGCAGCGACTATGACCATCACTATGGAGCCGGCGCCTGTCATATCAACGCTTGATTCCGTTTGCTATCGTGAGCAGATCTTCGACCGTTTTGATGGTTTTCGAATTGATTTCGTACGCCCTCTGGGCGGTTATCATGTTCACCATCTCTTCCACGACATCGACGTTTGAAGACTCCAGGGAACCCTGCATCAGCTCTCCAAAGCCCTCGGTCCCCGGCGCCCCCTGAATCGGTGCACCCGAGGCAACAGTTTCGACGTAGAGGTTGTTTCCGATGGCCCGCAACCCCGCCGGGTTCACAAATTTCGCCAGTTCGAACTGACCGGCCTTGGATGATCCCCCTCCTCCGGTGGTGGTCACCTCGACCGTTCCATCGCGGCTGATGGTGATGCCATTGGTGTCGGAGGAAAACGTGAGCCCCGGCTCGATCATGTAGCCCTGCGCGGTCACGAGCATTCCGTCCGCCGAGAGTTTCAATGAACCGTCACGGGTGTACCCGATGGTCCCGTCCGGGCGGCGAACCTGGAGAAAACCGTCCCCCTGAATCGCAACATCGAACTGATTGGTGGTCGTCTGGATATCCCCCTGGAGGAACGCCCTCAGGGTAGCAACCGGGACCGACCCGGTGCCCACCTGGATCTCCACCGGCTGCTGGATGTTTGGGTTCTGCGAAAGGCCGCTTGTCTTCAATGTCTGATACATCAGGTCCTGGAATTCAGGACGGCTTTTCTTGAATCCCGTTGTGTTGACGTTTGCGAGGTTGTGCGCAATGGTGTCAACATTGAGTTGCTGTGCAAACATACCCGCCGCCGCGGCACGCAATGCTCTGTTCATGATTTCCCTCCCCTTGCTCGTGATGAATTGTTACACTCGTCCGACTTCCAACGATTTCTCAATCGTCGAATCCTGTGCCGTAATAATCTTCTGGTCGGTCTCAAATCCCCGCGTCAGCTCGACCATTGCAATCATTTCCTCGATCCCCTCCACATTCGACCCCTCAAGGAATCCCTGCTTCACGTATGTTGTCGTGTCTGCCCCCTCCAGGATCCGTTCGGCTCCCGAAGCGGCGAAGAATGACTTCTGGTCTTTCTTCAATGTCCCGAGATCTTCGAAATCGGCGATCCGGAGCTTCGCAATGATCTCCTTGTTGAGCACAATCTCGCCGGTGTCGGTGACGGTGATGACACCCTGCTGCATTCTTTCCTTCTGCGGCAACTGGATCCTCCCCCCCGCACCCATGACCGGGTACCCATCCGCAGTCGTGAGCACGCCGTCTGCCGAAAGCTTGAAATTGCCGTTGCGTGTATAGCGCATCCCCTGTGGCGTCTCCGCCACAAAAAATCCCCGCCCCTGCAGTGCGAGGTCAAATGTATTCCCCGTCTGGTTCAACACGCCATCCGAGAAATCAGTCGCGTGATTGATCTTCAGACCGTCAAGCTCTCCCTTCCCCGACGCCTGGGCGGACGCTGAATCCTTCAGCATCTGCATGAAGAGCAGGTCCTTTTTGAAACCCGTCGAATTGATGTTGGCAAGGTTGTTCGCGATCACTTCGAGCTTCGCCATCTTCGGCCTCATCGAAGCCTCCGAAGAAAAGATCCCCTTGATCATGACAGTTCCTCCTTCCGCAATTTGTGCTGCTGCAACTGCTCGAGATGAAGCGCCAGTTCGAGCTCCCCTCTTCCGACGCCGAGTTTCCTTGCCGCGTTAAGTTGTTGTGCCTTCGACTTCTTCGCGGTGAGCGCCTTCTGCACCTTTGTCGTCCCCACGCTGGCGGCGTAAGCGCCGCGAAGACGCAGTGCGAGGCTGAGTTCGTTTTGCCCGCGTTCAAACCGGCGGGCGAGCTGCATGGTGTCGTCGTCCCTCTCCGGTTCATCGACCTCGGGGAATTCTTCTTCCTCTGCAAATCGATTCTTCACGGGCCGCGCAGGAGCAGGAAGGGCGGGCTCCGGCCCTGGAAGGGATTGTGGTTGAGTCGCCTGAGACCGGGGAGCTGCAACGGTGATCCCCACCTGGCGCCTGGAAGCGACAAACAAGAGCAGACCGGTGCTGAGGGCTGCAATGACCGCCACCGCCAATACCAGGAATACGGGGGAGAGGCTCGTTCTTCCGTTCTTCTCCGCCTGGACCGGGCTCAATTGATTCTCACGGGCCTGGAGATTCTCCTTCTGCGGTTCTGTGTGCGGGGCCGTAGCGCGCTGGCTCAGGTCGACCAACTGCGTCCGCGCGATCGCGGGAATATCCACAAGCGCGGATTTCCTTTCCGCTCCCTTCGCCGATGTCTCCTGCCTGACTGCAGGCTTCACCGGAGGACGGGACGCCACGGCAACAGCCTTGCCTGTGTCCACCGTGACATCCATATAGAGTTGGTTGTCCGCTTTCGGCTGGACCACTCGGTACGTCATCCGGTTTCTCAGCACAATGATCACACGGATGCTGTCGGCAGTGATCCGGTCGATTGTCAGGCCGTGCACGTGTCCCGTTTTGAATTCGAGCTTTGCGGCCCCCGGCGGCGATGCAACCCTGGTGCGCGGGAAACCAATGACGATCCGGTTATCCTGCTGGACTGCCGTGTATTTGATGTCCCCCTGGAAGTGCATGGTCACACGGCTGAACGCCGGCTGAACCACGTAGCGCACATCCTTGAGAACCGAAGGTTCCGACAGTGGACCGGCCGCCGTGGAGTGGCAGCCAACAACGATCGCCAGGAACACGGTCTGCATGAATACCCCTAGTTTCACTTCGGTGCCCTCCAGATGGGAAGAAATATTGTGAACGTTGTCCCCTGCCCCACTTCACTCTCGACTCGGAGTTCCCCCTTGTGCTGCGCGATGATCTTGCTGCATATCGCGAGACCCAGGCCCGTCCCCTTCTCTCCTTTTGTGGAGAAGAAGGGTTTGAAGATTTTTTCCTGGATCTCTTTCGGGATCCCCGATCCCGTGTCGGAAAACCGGATGCTGACGTGATAACCCGTGAGCGATGTCGCAATCCCGAGCTTTCCGCCCCTGGGCATCGCGTCCCGTGCATTGATGAGCAGATTCAGGAAAACCTGCTGAAGGTAGTTTGCGTTGCCGGTCACCGGGGGAATATTCTCCCCATAGGAGAGCTCAAACTCGATCCCCGAGCCGCTGAATTCGTGGTGTACCATCGCCACGATGTCTTCGATCACCTTGTTGAGTTTTATCGGCTCCATCGCGACATCCTCCGACACATTCCGCGAGAAATTCATCAGCCGGAGGGTGATGTCGGAAAGGCGTTTCACCTGCTTACTGAACATGTCGACCCAGTTCGGAAGCGGTTTCCCTGCCTGCACCAGCTCGAGATGGAGCATCAGCACCTGCAACGGGTTCTTGATTTCATGAGCAATTCCCGCCGCAAGTTCACCAATCGCAGCAAGCTTCGCCGCCTGGACCATCTGGGCCTGTGACGCTTTCAGTTCTTCATTGGCCTGCACGAGCTGCCGGTAGGTACGCCAGTGTTCTACGCCGACTGCCGCCTGATTGGCAAGAACGGAAAGCAGTTGCACGTCCTGATTCGAAAACTCCTGCTGCGGCTTCTCGGTATGGATGATGTAGATGCCGATCCCCATGCCGCGCAGGATGAGGGGGACAATGACGAAATTCCTGGCATTACTCCTGGCGAGCATATGCTCGAGATCCGGGATCACAACCGTTTTCTTCTCTGCAATCACCCAGTCCACAATGCCCGCCTCGAGCTGCTGTTCCGCTTCCTGCTGCAGACGGGAGGAACTCTTTGACGACAGAGGAAGGAGCCTGTTTGAGGATGGCTCAAAAAGGAAAATATTCGATTCCAGAACTGGTATCACCTGCCGCGTCAGCTCGATGAGCGTCCGGACAATAAGTTCCGGGTCCGTTGCGGTGCTGATGATATTGGAGAGACTCTGCGTTGCCACCAGCTCATCAATGGAACTGCGAATGGCGAGGTTGTTTCTGTTGTACTGCACGTTTTCGCGTTTGAGTGCCTCAATGGTCTTCTCGAGCGCCTTGATGTAGCTTTCCCTGCTTTCGATAAACTGTTCGAACTGGGGAAGGCCATCCTCGAGCAGCTGCAAACGATTTTTCTTTTTGAGAGGCTTGTCCATGTTCAATGCAAAGGTCCCTATTAGCGTAAGCCGTCGATTTGTGTTACCTGTTCAATATCCGACTGGACGATCGCTGTGTAGTTTGAGATAAATTCGTTGACAACGGTCGGATCATTGAGCCGCAGGCGCGCAAGAGCCTCCTGGTCAAAATCCAGCCCTTTATCGAATTCCACCGGCCGTTCCGCCATCCGGAATGAAAACACATCCGCGCAATGAATCAGCGCCACAAGATCAAGATTCCGTTTCGCCTTCGCCGGCACGTGATGGAGCGAAATCGCTTCCACGAGGTGATCGGGAAGGTTCCAGCGTTCCGCAAGCCAACCGCCCACATCCGCGTGGGTCACGCCGAGCACACTCTCCTCCGCCTCGAGGAACGTGAGATCCGTCTCCCTCCCGATCTCTACGATCCTCTTGTACTCAATCTTAAAGTACCGGTGGAGCACAGAAATCCCCATATCGTGCAACAGCCCGCCGACGAATACCTCGCCGCTGACGCGGTAGCCGAGATCCCGTGCCAGCCTCCGGGCGAGAACTCCGCTGGCAATCGCATGGTCCCAGAAGCCTTTTGCGTCGAAGAGCTGATCCGTCTTTTTCTGCAGCGAGCTCACAAGCGAGATGCTGATGACAATTTCCTTCAAAGCATCATAGCCCAGGACGATAATGGCAAAGTCGACGGTCGAAATTTTCTTCGGGAATCCGTAGAACGGCGAATTGGCGATCTTCAGCACCTTCGCCGTCAACGCCTGATCTGCAGAAATGAGCTTTCCAAGCATCGATGCGCTGGTTTTAGGATTGTCGACCATATCCACCACCTCCACTGCAATTGTCGGAAGCGCCGGAAGTTGAATAATCGACTGGACCTTTTCCTTGATGTATTCGGGTGACATCATTGTCAATCTGCTCTCCACTCACATGCAATCGTGAATGACTCCGGACAGCGCCGTCAATGCGGCGGCGTGAAGTCTCTTGATATCCTCTTCGGTTCCGCCAATAACCCGGCCGATCTCTGCCAGCGTGAGACCCTCCTGGTAGTAAAGCGCCATCACCAGCCGCTCGCTGTCAGGCAACGCACCCATCGCATCGACCAGTGCACGCCGGATGGCATGGACAAGGTCCTGAAACTTCGGGGCATGGGCGACACCGGCGCGGATCAGCAGTGCCTCCTCTCCGGTGTTGTCCAGACTGAGCGTGCTTTCGTCCGCATGCACTATTGCCAGTGCCTCCGGGTCAAAAACCTCAACCGTGTCGAAGAGCGATCGGCCGATGTCCAGCTTGCAGCAGAGAACATCGGCAATGTGGACGGTGGCCGCCAGCGGGGGGTTGAGGCGGGCACTCCCCGGCCCGTGATGGCACCGGATGGCCTCTGCGATTTCCTCCCCGAGGTTCCACTGTCCCGCCAGCCAGGCGCCGATATCTTCGTGAGATTCCCTGGTAACGGAAGACCCACCTTTCCCCGTCACATCGGCACCGAACGCCTCTCCGGTTTCCGGTTGAAGGAGCAGGAATCCGATGTCATGGAAAAGTCCGGCCACAAATGCGCCCTCGATATGCTCCGGCGCGAATCGCCGCGCCAGTATGCGCGAAGCAACACCGCAGCTAACGGCATGATTCCAGAAATCCTCGTACTGGACCACGCTGTTGACCAGCTTGCGGAAAGCGGTATTCACGAAGTAACGAAGCATCATGTCGCGCAATGCGTCAAACCCGAGAAGCGTAATCGCATGATCCACATTTGATACCCTCTGCGGAATAGCAAGGACGGCCGAATTGGCCCTGCGCAAGACCCGGTCACTGAGCGCCCGGTTCGATCCGATTACTTTGCCGAGCCGTGATACGCTCATCGTAGGGTCCTCCACCATCGTCACAACCTCCATGACCAGCGATGGAACCTGGTTCGCTGCGAGAGTCGAACCCCGCTCCCCCCTGCCGATCAGTACCGTTTGCCCCCGTGCTACCATAACTCACCAATGCTTGATGTGATGTGGAGCTGGTCTATCGCTCGTGCGTGAAGAACCGTCACCTGCTCTTCCGAAAGACCCATCACCGAACCGACGGATCCCAGGGACAACCCCTCGTAGTAATGGAGGGCAAGAAGGTACCGTTCGTCCTGCGACAGATCTTCAACCGCCTTGATCAAGTGCTCCCTGAGCACCGCAACCTGCAGCCCCAGTGACGGGACAAGTTCCCCCGCTTGCACCAGATTTCTTTGCCCCACTCCCTGATCGTCAACCTGAGCAAAGCCAAGCATCGCCAGTGCGCCGGCATCGAATTCCGTTGCCCCGGCCTGCAGCGTGGAACCGGCCCCCAGTTTCCGTGCGAGCACGTCTGCCACGTGAACCACCGCGGTCAGCACGGGATTTTCCTTCGCCAAACCCGGCGTGTGATGGAGGTGCACCACCTCGGCAATGCCACGGGGGAGGAATCGCCACCGTTTCGCCATCCACTCGCCCACTTCGCCGCAAAGTGATCCCTCCCCTTCTTCGTCTCCCCCGTTGCCAATACTTCGATACCCTCTTTCGTTCATCGCACTGTCATTGAGAATCAACAATCCGGCATCGTGGACAAGCCCCGCGGCGAACGCATCGTCGGGGCTGCACTTCTTGCATTCCAGAGCGACTGCCCTCGCAAGCAGGGCGCAGGCAATCGAGTGGTTCCAGAGTTCCTCCAGATTCCTGAAGCTGTTCACCATCTGCCGGGCCGCGCTGCTGGCAAGTGCAAGTTTTACGGTCTCCTTGACCTTTGGTACACCCAGCGCTGCCAGCGCAAGGTTGAGATCGCTCACGCGGAGCGAGAGCCCGCAGAAGGCGTTCGCCTTCAACTCCACCGCGCGAACCAGGACCGGGTTCCAACCGATGACCGCACCGAGTTGCGCGACACTTGTTGACGGATCATTCATGACGTCCACCAACCGCTCCAGCACCTTGGTTTCAAATGGAAACCAGGATGCATTGTGTCCTCCCCTCTGGTCGAGACCACTGGACATTGCTTCCTCCTGGGATCCGGTTAATGAAGTCCGGCCAATTTGTGGCGCAAACCCCTCAGCACCTCCGCGTGGATCTGAGACACACGCGATTCCGAGACGCGCAAGACCTTGCCGATCTCGCCGAACTTCAACCCTTCGTAGTAATACAGCGCGATGATTGTGCGTTCGCGTGGCGGAAGTCCGCTGACCGCTTCAACAAGGAAGGTCTTGCTTTCCTCGTTGCTCAACTTCTCAAACGCATTCGCACCCTCCTCCGGAAGATTGTCCACGGCGTCGCCATGTTCATCGTAACCGCCGACAACCCTCCCACCCCCTTCGGTCATGAACTGCCGGTACTCCTCAATCGACATTTCCAACTTCCCCGCGATCTCGACACCCACGGCTTCCCGGCCGCTTTCCTGGGACACCTGGTGGGCCGCACGCTCAATCCGCTTTTTGTTCGCCCTTACCGATCGAGGAACCCAGTCGAGATTTCTGAGTTCGTCAATGACTGCCCCCCTGATCCTCGCGACGGCATACGTTTCAAATTTCACGCCGATGGCGGGAGTGAAGCGGTCAATCGCACTCATCAGCCCGAGCACGCCGAATTGAAGGATGTCTTGCTGTTCCAGCCCGTGGAGCTTCCCCTGGCTCTCGAGGCTGAACCTGCTCACAACGTACCTGACGAGCTCCATATACTGGATCACCAGCTTCCTGCGGATTTCCGGAGATTTCGTCGTTGTGAACTCCTCCCACATTCTCTCCACCCCCGTGTTGTCCGTTTCGTGCATAATTCATCTAGGCCGCGTTTTTTGCTGAGTGTTCCTCTTGAGCGCTTTCCTGGTCTTCCGCTCCGTGCTCACCCGATACGCCCTGGTTCCGCGCCTGCTGCTTGGCAGCCATCATGGAGACCGCGAACAACAGCAGAGCTATGGTGCAGACCACTGCAATGAAGACGATGAACCCGCGTGAAACCGTCTCGAGCAGGTTGTTCCCCTGGATCCCGAAGACCACCGAGGAGACACAGAATGCCAGAAGGCCGATCTGAAAAATTACCTTGTTCATGACGCTGCAACCCTCCTTACGGAAGAATGAAGGGAACGATGCACGATCATCTGGGCTATCGACTGGATCGACAGGGATGCGGCCGAAAGCGGAAATGCCCGCACCACCGGCTGCTGTCCCACCACCGCCTTTGCCACATTGGCATCATATGGCACACTCCCCAGATACCGGATATCACGCTTCAGGAAATTGGTCACCGCCAGTTGCAGCTTTGCCGCAGCTTCCTCCGCTTCCCGCGGGAGCCTGGCATTGTTGAGGACAAGGCTTATCTGCGCATCATTCTTGGAGGCGACGATGACCTTGATCATGGCATACGCATCCATGACCGCAGTCGGTTCAACCCCCGTCACCACAAGCGTCTCATCCGCATGCTCGGTATAACCGATGATCTCGGGGTTCAGTCCGGCACCCGTATCGACGAGAAGCACATCAAAGCGCTCCTCCAGCATCAACAAATCATCGAGTAACTGAGCCTGAAGGGGACCGGTCATGACCGGGTAGTCCACTTCTCCCGAGCTCCCGGCCAGAATCTTCAACCGGGAATAGGGGGAAAAAAGAACATCTTCTATGTCCCGCTCACCCCGCAGGACGTGGCTCAACCGGTAACGTGGAGAAATCCCGAGCATCACATTCAGACCCGCGAGGTTGGCGTCAGCATCGAACAAGAGCACCCTCTTGCCGGTGTCGCACAACTTTATGGCAAGGTTAAGAGCAATCGTGCTCTTCCCGACTCCCCCTTTTCCGCTGGTGATCGTCAGCATATAGGGTTTCGTCGCAAGGGCTGCCTGACGGTAGTGCTGGGCGATCTCTCTCATCCGGGTGGCCTGATCAGGCATGGGCAATGACTCCCGTATAGACCATCGATGCAACCTGCGAGGGCTCAACGGCCAGGATGTCATCCGGCACAGTTTGACCCGTTGTCACATACGACATCGGGAGCCGGTGCTCCTGGGCGACGCTGAGGAGTGACCCGAGAGTCACTGCTTCATCCAGTTTGGAAAAGAGAAGGCGGTTTGGCTTCACCACTTTGAACTGGTTGATGATATCCAGCGAGGTCTTCACGCTCGATGAAGCGCTGAGCACAAGATGAATCTCGTCCGGCTCCGCGGCCGAAACAAACCTGGCAAGGTCCTGCAATTCCTTCTTTGACCGCTGGCTCCGGCCGACCGTGTCAATGAACACAAGGTCCTTGTCCCGGAATTTCTTCAAGGCCGCGCTCATCTCAGCGGGTTTGTAGACAACCTCCATCGGAATATCGGCGATGGCGGCAAAAGTCCGCAGCTGCTCGATTGCTCCGATCCTGTATGTGTCGGCAGAAATGAGTCCGACATCGAGACGATTCATCAGCTTGTTGATCGCAGCAAGTTTTGCAATGGTCGTTGTCTTTCCCACACCTGTCGGCCCGACGAGCGCTACGACGCGCGCCTTCTTCCTCCTCGTCTTTCCCTCCTCGGTCCCCTTCAGGAGGGACGCCATTGCCGAGAGGAGACTCGCCTCCGTCAGCTGTTTGTTGTTCAATTGCTCCGGATTGAGCTTTGCGTACACGGCCTGTACCAGGTCAGCGGCAAGGCGCTCGTCGACGTCGTGTTCGACAAGCGTTGCAAACGCTTTCCGCAGGTGGTCGGGAAGCGACGGCATGCGTGAATATTTCAGCTGATCGACGATATCCTTTAATGTTCCCTTCATATCCAGCATTTCATTCTTGAGCTCGTGGAGATCGGCCGTCTCCATGAGCCGCTTTCCACCGGTGAAGCCGTCTCTCTCGGAAGGAGACCTGCGCTCAAACCGTTCGGCAACTCTCTTCAAACTCTCAATGGGATTGTCTGCGCCGGCGGCCCCTCCGGACTCCTGGATCCGGCGGTCAAACGAGTCCTCCATACGCCGCCTGCTGTAGGAATTCAGCTGTGTCGCGGGCAATTCGTCGATCGCCGCGGTCACTTCGAAGACTTCCTTCCCCAGAAAGTTGAATGCCCCTCCCCTGGCCACCTTGCGGCTGTTCAGGATGATCGCATCGGGTCCGAGATCCTGCTTCATCTGCTCGGTGGCGTCTTTAAGAGTGTGTCCGAAGAATTTCTTAATTGTCATCGTATGCCTCGAGTTTGCCTATGAATTCGACTTCTGTCTCCGGCGGAAGTTCCGTGAACGAAAGAACGACAACATTGGTGAACGACGTGTGAATAAGCCGGTAGAAATACGGACGCACGGTGGCCGCGCAAAGGACAACCGGCGTGAAGCCACCTGCAGCCGCTGCCGCACAATTGCTGGTCAGGCTGCCATGGATCGACTGGATCATCGCCGGCGAGAAACCGAGACTCGGACTCGTTTCACGCTGGTTTTGGAGAGCACTCGTAATCATTTGCTCCAGGTGTGGATCCATCGCAATGGCGTGAATGATTCCATGTGTGTCGGAATACAAACGGGCGATCGTTTCGGAAAGGGAGTGCCGGACGTACTCGGTCAGGACATCGACGTTTTTCGTCACCCTCGCATAGTCCACCAGTGCCTCCAGGATGGTGACCAGGTCGCGCACCGGAATCCCCTCCTTCAAAAGATTCTGCAGCACCTTCTGCACTGTCCCGGTGGGAAGGATATCGGGGGAGAGTTCCTCAACCACCGCCGGGTATTCCTTCTTGAGGTTCTCCACCAGTTTCCTTGTCTCCTGCCGGCCCAGAATCTTGTCGGCGTTCTTCCTCAGCACTTCCTGCAAATGGGTGGAGAGCACCGCCGACGGCTCAACGACAGTGTACCCCAGCAACTCTGCTCTCTCCCTGTCGTGTTCGGCTATCCACAGGGCGGGAAGACCGAATGCCGGCTCCTTGATCGGGATGCCCCCCAGTGATTCCTTCGACGACGAGGCATTCATGGCAAGGAAACGATCCATCAGAAGCTGGTTCGTCGCAACGACATTCCCGCGGACTTTGAACACATACTGGTTCGGCTCGAGCTGCAAGTTGTCGCGGACACGGACCGGAGGAATCACAATCCCGAGGTCCACCGCCAGTTGCTTGCGCATGTTGGTGATACGGGCAAACAGGTCGCCCCCCTGGGATTCATCCACCAGCGAGATCAGGCCGTAGCCGATTTCGAGTTCCAGAGGATCGACCTGCAGATAATCCTCGATCTTCTCTTCTTTGGCCGACGGCTTTGCCGTTTCGGCAGGTCCCGCGATGGCTGTCTCCTTCTGGTCGCGCAGCTTGACATACCCGAGGCCGCCCGACATCATCGACAGGAAGAGGAACGGAATGGTCGGCAGACCGGGAACAATCGCGAACAGGAGCAGTGCCCCCGATGCGATCAGAAGGGTCTTCGGTTTGCCAAAGATTTGACTCCGTATTTCCATATCAAAGGCATTCCCCGCCGCGCTGCGCGTGACGATCATGCCCGACGCGACGGCGATGACAAGCGCCGGGATCTGCGTGACAAGCCCGTCTCCGACGGTCAGAAGCGTGTAGGCGCGGAGCGAATCAGTGAGCGGCATCCCTTTCTGGGCGACCCCGATGATGAAACCGCCTATGATATTGACGAGGTTGATCAGGAGCCCCGCCACGGCGTCCCCTTTCACGAACTTGCTTGCGCCGTCCATTGCGCCATAGAACTCGGCTTCACGGGCAATGTCGGCCCGGCGCTCCCGTGCCTCCTTTTCCGTGATCACGCCGGCATTCATATCGGCGTCGATAGCCATCTGCTTCCCGGGCATGCCGTCGAGGGTGAACCGGGCCGCTACCTCGGCAATGCGGCCCGCACCCTTGACAATCACGATGAACTGGATGATCACCAGGATGATGAAGATGATGAACCCGACAACGTAGTTTCCCTTCACCACGAATGATCCGAATGCCGTGATCACTTCCCCGGCGTAGCCCTCCCCGAGTATCAGCCGCGTCGAAGCAACATTCAGGGAGAGGCGGAAGAGGGTCAGAATGAGAAGGAGACCCGGAAACACGGAGAGTTCCAGGGGATTGGTCAGGTACATCGAGACCATCAGGACCAGAATCGCCATGGTGATATTGGCAGCCAGGAGCACATCGAGAAGGAACGCCGGAATCGGCACGATCATCAGGGCGATAATCAGGATCACGGCGACCGCCAGCAGCACGTCGCTGTTTGCGCCGAGCATGCGGAGAGGCGCAGAATTCAAAATGCCGGACCTAGGTGTCGGAATTACGGCTTCCATACGTCAATTCAAACCAAAGCGTGAGTGTGTGTTTTTCAGCTTGTAAATATACGCCAGGACCTGCGCAACGGCCTGGAAGAGTTTTTCCGGGATTTCTTCCCCTATTTCGACGGACTTGTAGAGAGCGCGGGCGAGCGGTTTGTCTTCGAGAATCGGCACGCCGTGTTCCTTCGCCAGTTCCTTGATCCTCAACGCGATGAGATCGGCACCCTTCGCCACAACTTTGGGCGCGGCCATCTCCTCGGAATCATACTTGATCGCCACGGCAAGATGCGTCGGGTTCGTCACTACGACGTCGGCTTTGGGAACCTCGTGCATCATCCTTCCATAGGCTATCCTCCGCTGGACTGATTTGATGCGGTTCTTGACCTGGGGATCGCCGTCCGTCGACTTTTCCTCTTCCTTCAACTCCTGTTTCGTCATGCGCATGTCGTGTTCGTACTCAAACCGCTGATAGAGGTAGTCGAGCACGGCAAGAGCGAGAAACGCGAGCCCCGTTTTGAAGCCGACCGCAAGCGAGGCTCTTCCCATGAAACCGAGCATGGCCTCGGGATCACCATCCATGAGCGTGAGCGAATCCGACATCGTTTCGCGAAGCGCATAATATGCGGCAAGCCCGACAATCAGGATTTTCACAACATTTTTGAACATCTCCACCATGGAGCGGCGCGAGATAACCAGTTTCCTGATCCCCGTGAGCGGATTCAGCTTTGCGAACGACGGCGTGATTGATTCAAAGGAAAACACATACCCGACCTGCGCGAAGTTGGCGCCGATACCGACAAGCATTAGTCCCAGGACAACCGGCGCAAGCATCGCACCGACCTGGAAGAACGCCTGGGCCACCAGGTGGACAGCACTTGCCTGGTTCACCTGGAGGGTCGATGCCTGGCTGAACATTGACCGGGCGACTCCGGCAAGGCTGGCGGCAAGCGCGGAACCGCTGAAATAAAGGATCATCAGACCGAACACCAGGATGAACGCGGAATTCAGCTCGATGCTTCTGATCACCTGTCCCCTCTTGCGGGCCTCGTCTTTCTTCTTCGAGGTCGCCGGTTCGGTTTTTTCCTGGAATGACTCTTCCGCCATGGCCTCACATCACCTTGATAAGCTCCAGGACATTCCTTTCAAATCCTGAGAGCAGTTTCTTGAACACGAAGACCATCATTGGGCCGGCGGTCATCAGGACCAGCAGACCCACCCCGATCTTCACCGGGAAGCTCACCACGAAGACGTTGATCTGGGGCGCAACACGCGCACGA
>Ga0315286_10003476_pt1 | contig 14919 bp, 8 predicted proteins | sample YL17G10_0_MG_FD_205038 | JGI IMG/M metagenome (GOLD analysis project Ga0315286, IMG submission 205038) | Sediment microbial communities from Yellowstone Lake, YNP, Wyoming, USA - YL17G10_0 | ecosystem: Environmental > Aquatic > Freshwater > Lake > Sediment | place: USA: Wyoming | collected...
GCGGGTGGTCCTGGGTGATCCTTCCGGTGATGGCCCCGTCCTCGACGGACCAGTAGGTCATGTCGGCGGCCTTCCAGCCGTCGAGCGTCTTGCCGTTGAAGAGGCTCTTGAAGCCGTCCGCGTCTTCCGCCGCCGCCTGCGCGCACCAGCCAGTGGCCAGCGCCGCGATCCCGAACACGGCGAGAGGAAGGAGTCGGCAACGCCGTAGTCTATCCATCTTCTGCCTCCACGTGTACCGCCCTGGGTTTCTTGGACACGGAACTGACGGCAATCATGCCGCGACCTCCACGGCCAAGCAAGCGTCTTTTCGGGCCTGGGCCGGTGTCCGGTAGCCCAGGCGCTGGAGGATCCACTGGTCGTTGTACTGCCGCTTGAACTCCAGCAGCGCCTGTCGCAGGTCCTCCACGGTCTCCGAGGTCCGCACCCACAGGAGGTTTTCCTTCAGGGTCCGGATGAAGCGTTCCACGCAGCCGTTGCCCTCGGGCTCCTGCACTACGCCTGGGGCTCTTGCCCCCTTCGCTCACTTCCTCGGCTTGAACGGCTTCGGGAACCGCTGGATCGCCTCGATCTCCGCAGGACGGTAAGGCGTGCCGTCCGCCTGGAGAAGGTCGTGATGCCACGGTTCGGGCTCCGGGGCGCCCTTGGGCGAGCCCCAGGGGTAATAGGTCTGGGTTCGTCCCCGGACGAGGCCCCACATGTACCAGCCAATCCCTTTCTCCGCGAAAGCCGGAAGCACATTGTCGAACCGCGAGCCTGCGCCCCGCGCGATGCACTCGGTGCACAGGGCGGGCCGCTCCGCCACCAGCCGCCCAAGGGCTTGCGGGTTCGGCGCCCCGTAGTCGTGGAAGGTGAGCACGTCCGAGAGGTCCTCGGCTTGCCAGCAACTGGTCAGGGGCTGCGTGGGCTCGGCGGCCCGCGCCCAGGCGAACGCCGCCGCCACCAGGGGGCGGCTCGCGGGCGCGGCTTCGTTGTAGAGGTCCCAGGCGAGCACGCGGCGGTCTCGGGCAAAGTGGCCCACAACGCCCTTGATGTATTTCTCGAGTGCGGGCCAGTTCTCCCGGCGCTTGCGGGTCTGGCCGGGGCTCGAGGTCCACTGACTGTTGTGAACGCCCAGGACGGGGTCGGGCTGCTTGCCGAGCTTCGGCTCCGGCAGAAAGCAGTCGTCGAAGAGGATGACCATCGTCCGGATCCCGTGCTTGTCGGCGATACGGAGGAACTCGTCCATCCGCTTGACGAGGCCCTCCGGATCGGCCTCGTAGACGATGTACTGGACGAACACGCGGACGCCGTTCATCCCGATCTTCTCGGCCCAGCCGAGCTCTTGGTCTATGGTCTTGGGGTCGAACGACTCGGCCTGCCACATCTCGGTGGTGTTGACGGCAGTGCGCGGCAGATAGTTGCAGCCTGAAATGGGGCCCACCTCGCCGTACCATTTCCAGGCCTTCTCGGGCAGCCAGCGCGACGCGCGAAGCCGCTCAATGAGAAGAAAGTCGTTTGGATCGACCTGCAGCGCGGGTTTCTCCTTAGAATCGAGCACCAGGCCCAGGTCGATGTACTGGCCGCCGGTCGTCTGGCGCACGTGAACGGCCACCAGGTTCTTCCCAGGCTTGAGGACCTCGCGAAGCCCCCTTGTAACATCGTAGGCCGTGGGCGCGGTGTTGAACCCCGGGGCGGCTAAGACCAGTTTCCCGCCCACGTAGATCTCAACGTCCTCATCGTGGCGGACCGTGAGGGAGGCTGTTTGGAACTGGAGAGGCGACGGCGCCTCGATCTCCTTCCGGAGCCAGATATCCGCGGTTTTCCAGGGCGTGCCGATGACGCTCTGTGGCGTCACTTGGTCCGTGACACCGAATCCGGCCTTGCCCTCAGGCCAAGCCTTGTCATCGAAGCCGGGCTGGTTCCATTCCGTCGGAGGGGCGGTGGTGGTGTAGCGCCATACGGCGGGCTGATCCGTGGCCATGGGGATGAGGACCCGCGGCTCGGCAACCGCCAAGCCCGCCATCGCCAAGGATAGACCAAGTGCTGCCAGGGCTGCTGGGTTCACTCCACTTCTCCTAGACCGGGGCCGAGGGGGAGGCCCGTTGTCGCGCCGAACGTGCTCAGCAGCCCGACCGCTGCAACGGCTCGGCACCCTCCTCGCCCTGGTCGAACGGGCCGTTCAGCACTCGTCGGGCAGCAACTCGTGGGCGTGTTCCAGAAACGCCGCCAGCAAGGCGATTGTAGCCTCGATGTCGTCGGCGTGACACAGTTGAGCCGTGGAATGCATATACCGGACGGGTGCTCCGATCGTCGTGCTCAGCGCGCCGGCTTTCGAACGCTGAATGGCCGAGGCGTCCGTCCCGCCGCCGATATTCCGCTGGTACGGGATGCGGCAGCGCGCACACAAGTCGAACAGGAACTGCACCAGCCGCCGGTCGCCCAGGGTCAGGCCGTCCATGAGGTAGATGCCCGTGCCCTGGCCCATCGCGCAGAGGTTCTGATGCTCCGGAATGTAGCCTCCCCAGGTGAGGCTTCCGTCGAGGGCAAGCCCGATGTCCGGCTCGATGGCGTAGGCCGCCACGGACATGCCGCGAACGCCGACTTCCTCCTGCACCGAACTGACTGCGTACACGTCGACCGCCGTAGGACCAGTACGCCGCATCGCCTCGAGCAGGCAATAGACGCCGATCCGGTCATCGAAGTTGCGGCCCACATAGACCTTTTCGTTCAGTGCCGCGACGTCCTGATCGAACGTGATGACATCGCCCACTTCCACCCGCCCCTCCAAGGCTCCCCGCGGCAGGCCCGTGTCGATCAGCAACTCGTCGAGGGGTGTAACCTTTTCCTTCCGGTCCGGCCTGAAATCCGGCACGATCACGCCGCGCACTGGCTGCTTGCCGTGGATGACGACTTGCTGCGACATCATGGCCTGCGGCACGAGCCCGCCGATCGGCTGGAAGCGGATCATGCCCTTGTCGTCGACGTGCTTGACCATCATGCCGATCTCATCCATGTGCGCCGCCAGCACGACGCGCAGGGGCCGCTTGCCGCCGACGGGCGGGCGGACGGCCTTCTTCAGCCCGATGACGTTACCCATCCGGTCGCGGCGTACCTCATCGCAGACCGCCCCCAGGACCTCCAGGGCAATCTTCTGCGCCTCGTCTTCGTATCCCGACACCCCGGGGGTATTGCAGACGCGTTCGAGCAGCTTCACATCCATGGTCATCTCCGGCTCCGTGGTAAGTGGCTATGGCCCGCCGTTGGCCTTTACGGGGAGCCAACCGGCCGTGTCGTTGTAAACCTCGAATGCACCGATAGCGGGATTGCCGCTGTCGGTCCGCATGATCCGCAGCCGCACCTTCTTGGTCCTCCGGCTGACGATCGGCGCCACGAACTCGGGGCCGATGTCCCGCCCGTTGAAGCAACTCACCCACCGGGAAGCCTTGGCGTCCCAGCACTCGATGACATAGCGGGTTACCGAGGAGGACGCGTCCTCCTTGATCTTCAGTTCGTTGACCGTCTGCGGGCTGGCGAAGACGAGTTCGAGCCACTGGTCGGTGGCCGACGTGGCCTTCCAGCAGGTGGCCTGGTTCTTGTCGATGGCCTTGGCCGCCTCGTACCCGGGCTCCTCTGACGACGCCGAAGCGGTCGCCTTCGCCGCCAGATTCGGCGTGCCACAGGCGTCGCTCAGGTTCTTGACCAGGCAATTGACGAAAACGGACTTCTTCTCCTTCTCGGGGTCCATCACCTTCATGAGGACTTCCCCCTTCGAGAGGTAGAAACGGCAGTTCCTCCACATCGCTTCATTCCAGTCCGTCGTGTTGACGATTTCGCACCTGGGCAACCGGATGGGGCGCTTGGCCTTCCCGTTCAGGACGCAGTTCTCCATACGGATATCGGTGTTAGGCTGCGGTCCGGAGGAATAGCAGCACAGCAGGAAACCGGGGCCATCGGTGTCATGGAAGAGGCAATTCCGCATGGTCATGTGGTCGCAGTTGCCCTCGAAGTCGAACGCCTCCCCGTCGCCGCTGCCCTGCCCTATGTCGATGAACCCCCACTCGCTGTCCTCGAAGACCCAGTTCTTGCAGCGGAAGAACATGGCCCCGGCTACGCCGTTGAAAGCCCGGAACCCCCGGCCGATATCGTGTGTGACGCAGTTCCGGACGGCCCCGCCGGCCACCCCGCGTATCCCCAATTGCCACTGAAAGCCCTCTTCGAACAGGCAGCCTTCGAAGGTCATGTTCCCGAAGTTGTAGATATAGGGCGCGTTCTTGTTGAAGTTGTCCGGGTTGTTGGTCCACACGCCGGAGGCCAGCCGTCGGAACACGCAGTTCCTGATCGTGATATCGGCCAGCACGATCTTGTTGTCGCGCTCATGCGAGAAGAAACAGACGCCAAGGCCGATCTTGCGATTGGGATAATCCTCGTAATGCTGGTACAGCAGCGAATCGCGGAAGTAGCAGTCTTCGATCCAGATGAATCGCCGGGTGGGGGAACCGTCGGAATACTCCCCGTAGATGCCGGTCATGCAGTTGGCGAATTCGATCCCGACGATCTTGTAGCCTTCCTGATCGGCCAGGTGAATGCCGAACAGGTCCTGCCGGTAATCCTGCCGGTCAATGACGGGCTTCGTGCCCTCGCCATACGAGCCGATGAGAATGGGCTTGTCGGGCGTTCCGTTTCCCTTCGGGTGCAACTCCTCGTTCCAGGTATCGCCGCACTTCAGCAGGATCCGGTCGCCGGCGACACCGTCTATCGTTGAAGCCTTCGCCAGCGTCTTCCAGGGGCCAGTGGTGCCGTCCGGACTCGCGGCCTGGCCCGTCCCACTGTCGTTCCCCGAGGATTGACTCACATAATAGGTGGCGGCCTGCGCCGACATCGCGCCGAGTATGAGGACGGCCGCAGCCGCCGCAATGACGAAGAACTTTCCCAGGCCTTGTGCTGCCGTCATTCCTCTGCACTCGCTTTCGTGTCCCGCTCGGGAGATCGGCCCTTTCACATTCCTTTTGATTTCAGTTCGAACCCCCGCACCGCCACTCCTCTTTGAAAAGGGGCCGACACTCTCAGCGTCTGGATTCCCTTATCCAGTTTCACATCCACGGCTTCAGTCGTTCCCCACAATCCTGCCGTGTTGGGGACCTTAACGGTCGCCAGCTTGTTCGTATCCGAGCCGATGTCCAACACCTGGTCGAAGTTCGGGGTCGCAACTCTCATCTGCAGCGTATACGTATCGGTCGCGGGCACGTCGAGCGTGTAGTCGACCCAGCTGCTCGGCATGTTCTTCTGGAAATTCACCTGTTTGCCGCCCGTGAAACAATCGTAAACGCAGACCCCCGACATGCCTGAGAACGCCGCCGCCTCAACGCGTGTTCCGCCAGGCGACACCTTGACAGGCGCTGGCGGCGTGGTCGCCGGCGCCTTCGCTGCTTTGGCTTCCGGTTGCAGTTCCTTTTCGGCCTCCGCCGCCTTCTCCGACGCCGTGAGATCCGTTGTGGCCGGCGCCGACTGCTGGATCTTGCGGGCTACTCCCATGACCGCGTCGGCTTGTTCTTTGGACGCAAGTGCGGATGCCAGCCACCGCAGATGCTCAACCTGCGAGAACTCCACCACCCGCGACCGCTCCTCCACTCCGGCAAGAAAATCAGGGCCCGACAGCCCTTCGAGCTTGGACACCTGCCATCCGCGACCATAGGCGACCTTCCAGACATTGCCGGGCTGCGGCTGCAGAGAGGGATCACACGCCTTATAGGCCACGCAGGCATGAGCCGGCTGTCCGACCCCGATGGCCGGGATGCCGAACGCCTGGCATATCATGACGGCCCACGATGATCGGGGGCCGCATTTTCCGCCGCCTGCCAGCACGGATTTGAAACCGTCGGTATAGGGAAACGGAGAATTCCTGCGCCACACTTCGCTTGTCGAGTTGACCACCTGCTCGTGGATTCTCAGGTCGGGCCGCCATGTGTTGATCATCTCCCTCGCCCAGGCCAGATCACTGTCTGACGCGCAGGACGAAACGACCTTCTGGTATTCCCAGACGGTCAGATGGTCGAAGCTGGGAAACAGTTCCTTGTTCTTGTGCGCCGACTTGAAGTGCTTGTACCGATCCACGGGATCCGCGAACGGTTCCCGCTGACCGGCGCCCCTGTTGCCGCTGCCGGGAGGGGCCACGGCCGTCGCGATGGCAAGCCTCAGATAGAGGCCTTCCTTGGAGTCCGGATCGGCATCGAGGATCCTCTTCCAGATATCCAGTGCGGCAACGGGAAGCGTGTAACTGTTCCGCTCCCTGGCGGCGATTCCGGTAGGGACGACACTCTCCAGGTACAGATCCATGGCCTCCGTGTGGCGCAGAAGCCACGCCAGGAAGGTCCTGTTGCCTTGATCCGCCTGCGCAAACGCCGTGATCGGGGCAACACCATGTGCCGCCATGAGTTGTCGTTGGTTCAGCGTGTTACGGAAGACGGGATCCTTGAGGAGCGCCTTCATGGCTTCCTCGGATATCCGATCCGGCTCGGCCGGCGCTTTCTGATTCAGCCAGGTCGTGATCGTGCCGACGTATCCGCCGAAATCGCCCGAGGTGATTGCCGCGTCCAGGTCATTGGCGTTGGGCTCCCAGGCATAGAGGCTCACCTGCCCCACGGCCAACAGACCGACCGCCACGCCGACGACGATATGCTGACCGATTCTTCCTGCCCTCATGGCTTCTCCATTTCCAGCCCCTGAATCCCGTCAGGGAGTTCTCCCTGGTCCCGCAATCCCTGTCCGAGGGTTTCACACCGGGCCATGGTGTTACCCCTTATCGTTTCTATCACAAGCCTGGCGAACTCGATGGTTCGTCGACCCACACCGTCATCGCGCCCTCTTCTCTGTTCGCCCATGCGTAGTACGGCACGGCGGTCAGCGTGACCGGGCGCTCTGCGTCGGCAAGAGCGTTGCCTTGGAGGACAGTCACGCCGCCCAGCAGTCCTGCGCGATGCTCCGCGCGCAGGTCCGCCTCCCGCGGCAGGGCCAGGCGGAAGAGATCCACGCCCGGCTGATCGACCGCCTCCAGGCAGTACACGATCGGGCCGCGCATCAAGGCCACCTTATTCTGGTCATCCTGAACCTTCTCGTGCGCATAGACGCGATGAGCCGGCATCGGCAAGTCCAATTCCACCACGTCGCCGGCCTGCCAACGACGTTGCAGGTGCACGTAGCCGTCATCCTTCGGCGAGGGATCGGCCGCCTGGCCGTTGACCTTCAGCCCGACGGGAGGGACCTTGGGATCGGCGAAGCGGTACAGGTCGCCGGGGACAGGCCGGCCCAGCGCCCAGCCGGGGATGCGCAGACACAAGGCGAATTCGGACGCCTGATCCGGGGTGACCGTCAGCCGCACGCGGCCGTCCCACGGATACTCGGTCTGCTGGGCCAGTTTGACCGTCACGCCGTCGTCCATCTTGAGCGAGGCTTCCCCGGCCACGTAGAGGTTGACATACACCTGCCGCTTGCCGCAGGCATAGGCCAAGCCGCCGATCTGCGGGATGATGCGCGTGAGGTTCGTCGGGCAGCAGGCGAGTCCGATCCACGAACTCCGGCGGCCGCCGCCCTTGCTGGCCAGCGGGTTCTGGTAGAAGAACTTGTCGCCGGAGATCGAGATCCCGGAGAGCAGACCGTTGTAGAGGGCCAGTTCCATCACGTCGGCGTACTTCGCCTGCGCTTTGAGCAGGTTCATCCGGTGCTGCCAGAGCACATGGGCGATGGCCGCGCAGGATTCGCAGTAGGCCGACTCATTAGGCAGCCGGTACGGATCGCCGAAGCCTTCGTCATCGTACTGGCCTGTGCCCGTGCCGCCGGTGAGGTACATCTTACGGCTCACAACATCGTCCCAGATGTGATCCAGGGCCCGCTCGTAGCCGGGAGCCTCCATGAGGCGGACGATATCCGCCATGGCCGAATACATGTATCCCGCCCGCACGGCATGGCCGACCGCCTCAAGCTGATCCACGACCGGCTTGTGGTCCTGCATCCGGCCATTGCGCCGTCTCAGTTGGGCGTGCCAGAACTCACGTTGTTGCTCCGGCGTCAACTTCCCTTCGGGCTTTACCGGCGCGATGACTGTTCTGGGGTCGAAGGGCTTGCGTTCCGCGCCATGAGCATAGCCGCGCTCGTCGAGGAAGAACCGCGACAACTCCAGGTAGCGCCGCTCGCCGGTGGCGCGGTACAGTTTGACCAGGGCCAACTCGACTTCCTGATGTCCGTCAACGTCATAGCGTTTGCCGGGGCCGAAGAGGCCGTCGATGTGATCGGCAAACCGCTTCGCCGCGTTGAGCGCCTTGGTGTCGCCGGCCAGTTGAGCATGCGCGACGGCCATCTCGAAGAAATGGCCCGCGTTGTACATCTGGTGCTCCAAACGCAGGTCTTCCCACCTCTTATCTTGCCGCTGGACGATGAAACAGGAGATCAGGAATCCGTCCTGTTGCTGCGCGGCCAGGATACGATCGAGAATGCCATCGACGCGCTGGCGCAATCGGCTGTCGTCGTAGTGTTGCAGGGAATACACCGCTCCTTCCAGGGCCTTATGGAGGTCCGAGTCGAAAGCGTGGTGCCCCTGGAGCGGGCCGTCGAATGCGCCCGCGGCCTTGTCGAAGTTGGTGACGTGCCCGTCCTTCTCCAGGCAGTCGAGCGCGTGAGGAATGGTCACCTCGTGATGGGTCTTGAGGCGCGGGCCCCAGAAGCCGCCGCGCAGTTCCACCCGCCCGTGATTCACCTCGTCCAGCCCATGCCGTGGCATCGGATTCCCTGCACGCTCGCCAGATCGCAGCGCCGTCCCGGCACAGCCGCTCAACCCGAAGGCCAGCGCCGCGGCGCCACCCTTGAGGAATTCACGCCGATCCATCGAGGTTCTCCGTGGCTCTTCCGCCAGCGGTTCCGCCCGCTGCTTCTTCCGTTCAGGCCGCAAGCCCCCACTACGTGCTTCTTCATGAGACCTCCTGTCACTTCCCCTGATTGGCCTTGGGCAACCGCTGCGCGATGCTCCGCAACTCGGGCTGCGTCGTGGCGGCTTCGATGGCCTTGATGGCTTCTTCGACGGCGGACACTCGCCGGTTATTGAGCTCGCCGGCGGGGAACTCCCCCTTCTTGCACTGATCGTTCAGGGCCACGATCAGCTCCTTCAATCCCGGCACCGCTTCGCGGGCGGCCGTGCCATAGCTCACGATCCCCTTCATGATTTCCCCGGTTCGGCTTTCGCTGCCGTGGCCGCCCTGGGTTTGCGCGAAGAGGACACCCACTTCGATGCCTTCTTTGAAGTGATATTTCGTCAAGGCTCTGAATCCGGCCATGCGGATCTCATTGCCAAACATCGTGTCCGCCGGGCACCGCGTCTTGACAGCAGCCAATATGTCCGGCGCCAGGGCCTGCACGTCCTCGAGGGTCAGGAGGTCCGTGAACGTATGAGTGAGCTGGGCCCTGGCCATGCCATCCGCGTTCTTCGCGATGGCCCGGATCGCCGGGTAGAGCAGTTCGGGATCGATGTCCTTGATGGAGGTCCGCAACAGTCCCTTGAACAAGGCCGCCGCCAGCTCGCCATGGGTGAGCTGGATGGGATCGTCCCATACCACCGGCTGGAGGGGCTCCGCGGTCTGGGCGACCGCCTTGAGCATGTCGGGAACGACGGGTTTCGCCGTATCGCCCATGTTCTTGAGGGCGTTCGCGGCTTTGACCCGCAGCCAGCGGTCCTCGTGGGTCAGCAGCTTAACCAGCACCGGCAGCGATTCGGCGCTGTTGATGTACCCCAGGGTCTCCGCGGCGCCCTGACGCTTTCGGGCATCGGGCCCCGCCGCCATCGCGATGAGCGGGGCGACCAGTTCCTTCCGGTTGGGGCGCCGGCCGAGTTCTTCCGCCGCCCAACCGCGGACGATCGGAGACCAGTCGCCCAGGGCCGCAAAGAGTTCCTCCGTGTTTTTCGTCTTGCGGTCCAGGTCGAAGCGGCCGGAAGTGATGGCCTCGGCCACGTCCTTCTTGCTGAGCCAGTTCGCCTGGTTCGCGTCCTTGCCAGTGATGCAGAGCTTCTTCAGCGGCAGGGAATAGGTGAGGACATACGTGGCCGTCGGACTCAGGCCGTAGTAGCCGCTCTTGCCGTAATAGGTGTTGTCGTCCGTCTTGCCGGGGCCGTACTGTTCGCCGCCATCGTAGGTGAACGATCCATCGCAGCGCCGCACGAGGTCAAGGTGCCATGAGGCCTCCTTGAAAAAAGCCGCCGCCGCGGCAGGTCCGCCGGTGTTGGCGCCCAGAGCGCCCCACAGATAACTGAATCCCTGCCCGGTGTGTCCGTATTCACGGTTCCGGTAGGAAGCGGTGACCGTCTTCGCGAAGTATTGGGTTTCCGCGATCCGGCTTCCCTGAACGGCGAACAACATGGCGGCCATGGCGTTCTTGCCGTTATTGTCGTGGTACGGCCACGGCATGTGCTCGCCGTAGGGGATCGCCCCCTTGTCCACGAAGTAGCCGAAGAACCTCGAGGCCCTGTTGATGGCGGGATCGATTTCCGGATCCTTCACGCCGCACTTCTTGCCCATCACGATCACGAGATTGGCCACCAGGCCCGTCGCGTTGACCGGGCCGTAGGGAGGAATCGATCCGTGGAGTTTACCCTCGGGAGTCGGGGGGGCTATACCGTGCCCGAAGGTGCCATACAGGCTCTGCCCCTTCGCAAGCGAGACCGTGTATTCATGGATGGCGTGCAACACCTCTTTGTCGCCGGTGAGGAGGTAATACTCGCAGAGGAAGAGGTTCCGGTATCCCCAGTCCCACGTCACCATCCCGTCCTTCAATTCCAGCTTCAGCGTCGGCGGCGCCATCTTCCGGGCGAACTCCCGCACCCGGGGCAGGTAGTCGGGATTGCCGCTGGCCATCAGGGCGAGGCCGTTCACCGCGCCCCAGATATCCTCGTTGAGCGGCTCCTTTTCCAACACTTTGCAGGCGTCCTCGAAGATCAGCTTTGACTTGAGGCAACTGTAGGGCGCGGTGTCGCTGTAAGTCCCCATGACTCTCAGCTTGAGCTGCACCTCTTCGGTCTTGCCTGCCCGCCAGCGGGTCAGCTTCAGGACGCCTCCATGGGCGGCCTTCTCGGCTTCCTGAATCGCCACGGCGATGCTCTTGCGGGCGTCGTCGGCGAACCGTTTGCCGCCGGCGCCGAGGATCACGTCGTCCACTTTCATCACGCCGTCCGCCGGCGACTTGTCGCCGACGTGCGTGACCAGGATCTGGCGGCTGGCCGTCGTGGTCCGGCCTTGCACGCCCTCCAAGAAGTCGGCGGGCTTGGTGTAAATCCACCCGCGAAGCCCCGTGGCGCCGAGATTGTAGGTCAACGCGCGATCGACCGCGCTCGTCTGCGTAAGATCCGGCGGCGCCGGCGGCGGCGCCGCGGCGACCAGCGGACCGCCGGCCGCAAGCGCGATGGCGACAACGAGGGCGGCGACACACAGAGGCGCATTCGGCATCTTTCGCATGACCCTTCTCCTATGGGTTCGTGTCATCCCGTGTGCTGTTCCTGCTGGAGCACCACTATACATCCTCAGGGCGAGGGTTCTTGCGGAAGAATCGGAACATCGCAGAAGGTAAGCGCCGCGATGCCGTTTTCTCCGTAGAGCAGGTTCTTGATGTCCCACTTCCGGTCGACCAGGTACGTGATCGCCTTCGCGGACTCGCTCGCAGCCAGCTTGAGTTTGACTATCTTTCCGGACGCGGCGCCCGAGGCCACCTTGCCCTCTTTCCCGTCCAGGTAGAATTGACTGGTCAGGGCGTCGCTCCAGGCCATCGGTTGGTCAAACTCCAAGGCGATCTCATCCTTCTTCTCACTCGTAAAGTACGCCTTCTTCACGTCGGGGGCCGTGATGGGCTTCTCGAAGACCTTCCCGTAGTTATCCCGCTCCACCAGAGGGGCGATCAACCCGGCCATGACCGCGTAGCCCTCGGGAGGAAAATGGGCGAACCCGGGAGGCCTGATGCCAAGGGTGGACATGCTGCTCGTATTCGAGTAGAGGCGAGGCAAGGTCCGCTGCACATCCCTCAGCTTGTCGCTGTTCCAGTTGCCGCCCATGGAACACGAGTTCGGCCAGATCTGGAAGATGTAGTAGTGCTGGATATTGGGGTAATCCTGTTTCCAGGCCCCCGTCATCTCCACGAAGTACTGCTCGTACGTCTCCCAGCCGTAGCCGCCGGTCGCGCCCTGCGTTCCCTGGTTGTTCTCGCCCTGGTGCCAGAAGGCGCCGCGGATGCCGTGGGTCAGCCTGGCCCGCTGGATGCGATTCAGCAGACGCCCGTAGATCGTCTCCCTATCGGTCGGATTCGCGGGATGGCGCTGGTGCGCCTCGATCAGCGTACCTCCGACCGCGCCGTTCATCATGCAGATCGGAACCTTCTGACTCTCCACCAGGCTCTTGGCGAGATCCATGCCCCAGCACCCGATCTCCCAGGCGCCATGGCGGCGGACCGCGTTGCCCCATCCCTTGCTGATGTCCCCGTCATTGGAGCCGAAACTGCGGACCCACTCGCTCGTATCCGGGCGTTCGCCCTGCCCCCAATCCGTTGCCAGCGCGTTGGACTGGCCGTCAATCAGGTACGCATCACCGCAGACGAGGTTGGTGACCGTATTCTGGACGGTCTCGGTGTTTCCGCTCTTGCTCCCGAACTCCACCTTGTACTTGATGAGACCCGGCTTGAGCTTGACGGTGAACGCATACGTCTTGTCCGAGCCGGGTTTCCGGTTTTCGGTCCCGACGAGCGTGTCGTCGGCGTAGACCTTCAGGAACACGGCGTCCGCCGCATCGTTGAGGGTCCCGTTGTAGTAGAGGGTGCCCTCATTCTTGTCGTCCCGGGCATAGAACTGGTTGTTGACGGGTTTCTCGTCCTTGTCCGGCGTCCGCTGTACCCAGGCATCCTTCTGCGGTTCCTTGACCGTCATGGTGGCCGTGGATGAAACCGCCTCGCCGCCGTTGCTGAGGACCAGCTTGACGTTCAGCGTGCCGCTGTTCTGCGCACGCGTGAGCAGGAGCTTGCCGGGCGCGATTTCCTTGATCACCGCCAGGCCCGAAGCGGCCCAGCGATACTCGAGTTCGCCCGCGCCCTTGGCCTGCATCGCCTTCTCGTTGGAGATCTGCGCCACGACTTCGATCGCTTTCCTGCCATCCCAGTGGGCCGGCGCTTTCAGGGTGAAGACCGGATCAGGGATTTCCTCCCGGATCGTTACCGGGACATCCAGTGTTCTCGCCTCATTGGGATAGACTGCCTTGAACTGGAGGGTGAGCGACTGGTCTCCCGCCACTCGGCCGGCATCGAAGGTGAAACTGAACCGGTCCACGGCCGCAATGGTTTCTTTGCCGCCCCTCTTCAGTATCCAATAGACCTTCTGCGCGCCTCCGGCCTTGGCCGACACCGTGGCGCTCTTGCCCTCCAGGACGGTGATCTTCTTCTCTGAGACCGAGAAGTCGGTGCCCGGCTGCACCAGTGACCCGACCAGGGTCTGCAGAGGATTCTGGTTCTCGTATTGCAGCCTCACCCAGTCGGCGGATCGCGTGACCTTGGAAATGCGCACCTCGTCGATGTCGCCGACGAAGTTGAAGTTGTCGTACCAGCCGCCGACATACATCCGGGCCGGACTCTTGATCGCCAGCGGACCTCCTCTGGAGGTATTGGTGCCGTCGAGCACTCCGTTCACATAGATACGCGACTCCCCACTCCTGTAGGTGTGAACCACGTGCGCCCATTGGGCCATGGGCATCGTGGTGCCGCTCGCGACGTTGCCGCCGGAGAAATAGCAGTCCATATTGATGTGCGGCGGGCTGGCGAACTGCATCACCACCTTGCCCTGGGCCTGCTCGTTGCCCCACCCCAGGATGGTCGCGTTCGGTTTCTCGGCCCTGAGCCACGCTTCAGAAGAATGGGGACTGGAGCCGGAAGGGTAGGCTGTAATCTTCTCCCCGCCGTTGATCCCCTTGCCTACGTCGAAGTGCCGGCTTTGGCCGATCATGCCGGGAGAGGACGTGGTGCCCGTATCCTTCGATTCGAGCGTGCCCACTTCATCCTTCACCGGATCGCTCATGTGCCAGACGGCCAGGTATCCGTTCGACTCGTTGAATACGGCCGCGCCGCTGGATTCGCTGGTCGCATCGGCCTTCCCCCAATACAGTTTGATCTCCTGCCGCGCGTTGCCCTTGATCGTGGGTACTCGCACCCAGATGCTGGCCGTTCCGATGGCCGCATCCCATTCCTCCACCTGGCAGGCCAGGGGCGTGCCTGTGCTGGTGGAGAAGCGGATGTCCTCACCCTGGGCCTTGGCCTGGCTGAAGTTAAAGAAGTCCTTGTGCAGCCGCACCAGCAACGGGAAGCCGTCTTCCGAGGCCGATGCTGGCAGATTGGCGCCTTCGGGCGTCGTGAGCAGGTAGATGGAACCGGAATGCTGCCAGCCCGCATATTGGGCGGGGGCCGTTCCAGCAAGAGCCAGGAGGACGGCCATGCCGACGATCACTTGCTTTGTCATAAGCTCTCTCCGTGTCGGGTCCGCGGCCAGGGGTTCGCCGTAAAGACCCCCTGGCTATTCTCCGCATACGGGCCCGGCAAACAAGGTCTATTTCAAGCGTCCGGATGGACCGTTGTTGGTCATCGGGAAACCCTGGCGGTAAAGGCAAAACGCGGACCGGGCCTGGCAAAGTGAGAACGTAAGGGGCTGGCTCAAATCCACTCCGTCTGGCGACGAGGCCTCTAGTACTACAACGCCACTTGTTCCCAAGAGCCGCCAGGCGAAAACTCAAGCGTACGCCGCTTTCAGGTTGTAGCGCGGTCGCCGCGGCGACCGCGCCTTGCTGCGCGGGGCACAAGGCCCCGCGCTACGGCGCGTAAGTCTGGTTGCGGCAAGAGGTTACGTTCATTGCCAAGTGCCAAGTAGCGTTGTAGTACTACTCC
>Ga0315286_10003478_pt1 | contig 14916 bp, 27 predicted proteins | sample YL17G10_0_MG_FD_205038 | JGI IMG/M metagenome (GOLD analysis project Ga0315286, IMG submission 205038) | Sediment microbial communities from Yellowstone Lake, YNP, Wyoming, USA - YL17G10_0 | ecosystem: Environmental > Aquatic > Freshwater > Lake > Sediment | place: USA: Wyoming | collected...
ACACCAAAAGTGCAGGCTATTTGCAACGCCGTTTGGCAATAAAGGAACTGTAGATGACAACGCTTACCCCGACACCCAAGCAGCAATTCCTTGATGCCAACGGCAACCCACTATCCGGCGGCAAGGTCTATGCCTACGCCGCAGGCACTACCACGCCACTGGTAACTTACACGGATGCTGGCGGCAGCACGCCGAATACCAATCCGGTAATTCTGATTGGCGGGTCTGCTGTTGCAGACATGGACGCTGCGGATACCGCTAAACTTACTATTGAAGTCACTGGTGTCGGCGCAAACTCTGCTGATATTATTGCCAATAACTCTTACTTTTCTGGCTGCTTGGTGGGCTAAACATGACTATCACTGTAAAAGTTTTGATTCCTGCAAAGCAGTCAGAAAATACGCAGACCACGCAATACACTGCTTCTCTTTGCAAGACGATCATTGATAAATTTACTGCAACGAACACCAGCGCATCAGTGGCAACTCTATCAGTAAATTTGGTGACTAGCGGCGGCAGTGCTGGCGCATCTAATTTGATTGTTGATGCTCGCTCAATTGCGGTTGATGAAACTTATACATTCCCGGAATTGATCGGGCAAAGTCTTGAGTCTGGCGGCTTTATATCAACGATTGCTAGTGCAGCCACCTCGATCACCATTCGTGCTAGTGGCAGAGAAATCACTTGATTTCTTGAGGTATTGCGGTTTTGTGCGACAATTCATTAAGCTGAGAAATGACGGGCGACCAGCGGCCACCATGTCAAAAATGGATCACGGCCAATGGACTATGCTTTTTGGTTGCGTAAAAACTTAGAAGAAGCCCTCCATCTTCCGCCCGCTGCGGTTGATTGGCTGCTTTCGCTTTACGACGCCTTCCAATTTTTTGATGACGTTGCCGATAAAGACGAAATAACCCGCGAATCCTTTGATAAGGTTTTGTGGGGCGTTTTTGTTGCAATGCCTCAAAACCCATTCTTCATTAAAGAAGCGCACCAGTTGATTCCATTGGTAGGCGCTCAAATCCTCAAATGGCAAGCCTCAGACAAAGCAGAGCGAGGCAAAAATGCCGACGCAAAATCCTTTGTTTGGAGGGCAGGCTACTTTGACATCGTTTTGTTTTCCGTCGCGCTTATTCATGGGCCGCAGGCTGCAAACGCAGTCTCTGAAAATGTGATGCGTTTATACGGGGAAACACTCGAAGATTATCTAAAGGAGTTTGAATAATGCCAGATCCAATAACTGGGCTAATAGTGGGTGGCAGTGCGCTCGCCGGTAGTGCTATTTCATCAAGTGGAGCGCAAAAAGCCGCCGGCCAACAAGCCGCCGCAGCCGAGGAAGGTGTCGCTGAACAAAGAAGGCAATTTGACGTTTTAACCGAATTGCTGCGGCCATACGTCGAAGCTGGGCGGCCCGCCTTGCAACAACAACAAGCACTTATTGGGTTGAGAGGCGCGCCAGAACAGCAAGCTGCAATTTCCGGTCTGGAACAAAGCCCATTTTTCCAGTCGGCAGTGCGACAGGGCGAAGAGGCATTGTTACAGCGTGCCTCGGCAACTGGCGGGCTGCGTGGCGGCAACATTCAAGCGGCACTCGCGCAATTCCGGCCGCAGATGCTCGAAAGCCAGATTGCTCAGCAATATGAGCGACTCGGCGGGCTTACCTCATTGGGGCAATCTTCAGCGGCAGGACAGGCAAGCGCCGGAATGCAAAGTGCTGGAGCAATCGGCGAGTTGCTCGCTCAACGCGGCGCGGCACTTGCAGGCGGGTCGCTCGGCAGCGCAAAAGCGTATTCTGGCGCACTGAATTTGCCTTCAAAAATCCTCGGAATGCAATACGGGGCCGAGGGAAAGCTAGGTCTTGGCTTCGGCAACATTTTTTAGGAGGGTCTCATGGTTAAACCGTATGATTACAGCATCGACGTGCCTGACCCTTTACAAGCTTTCGGAGAAAGCTATGCACTTGGGGCAAAGATTGCTCAACTTCAGTCTGCGCGAGAGGCTGCACAAGCAGAGGCTGCAATTAAACAGCAGCAACAACAAGCCGCCATTCGAGCGCAACAAGAGGTTGATTCTCTTTATACAAACCCTAATCCGCTTGCGGCCGACTTTGCTCGTGTTAGTTCATTGCTGCCAAAAGACCAAGCAGAAAATTTGCGGAAAAGTTGGGAAATATTAAGCGACGAAAAAAAACAAACCAAGCTTGCGCAATCTGGACAAGTGTTTTCGGCGTTGAGGGCAAATGCGCCAGATATTGCAATAAAACTTCTTGAAGAGCAGGCGACTGCGAATCGGAATTCAGGGCGTGAGGAAGAAGCAAAAGCGGCTGAAACCTATATTCGCATCATCAATGTTGATCCGAAACGGGCCTTCGACAATATAGGCACCATGCTTGCCGTTGTTCCCGGCGGTGAAAAGATAATCGAGTCTGCGGCAAAATCTGCTGAAATGCGGCGAGCCGAAGAGATGGCCCCAATTACCCTGCGCAAGGAAAGCGCAGAGGTTATTTCTAAAGAGCTTGAAAACAAGTTTAAGCCTGAGAAATTTGCTGCCGAGCTAGGGCTGACACAAGCACAGACGGAGCAAGCAAAAGCCTCCGTTGCTGCATCACGTGCTGCCGCCGCACAGTCGGGCGCAGCTGCCGCACTTGCGCAGGCCGAAGCCCGCCAAATGGGTGCTGGAGTGATTCCGCTTGATAAGCGCCCAGAGGCAGAGTCAAAATTCCGAAAGGAATACAGCGACCAGACGAAGGGTTATCAGGAGGTGAAGTCGGCATACGGACGGATTTTGGCTGTGTCTGATCCAAAGACTCCAGACGAAGAAGCTGCGGCAGACTTGGCATTGGTTTTCAACTTTATGAAGATGCAAGACCCTGGCTCAACGGTGAACACTGGTGAATTTGCTAACGCACAAAATGCTGCGGGTGTTCCTGATCGTTTAAGAAACGCGTACAACAATTTAATCACAGGTGGAAGACTAAACCCAACGCAGCGAAAAGCCTTCAAAGGTCAGGCAGAAAACCTTTACAAGGTTGCAGGACAACAAGAAACCACTGTTCGCACAGGAATCGGTAGAATTGCTACGGGTTACGGGCTGAAAACAGAGAATATTTTTTACACGCCGACTGAAGTGGCCCCGGCCGCGCCTGCAACAGTGCCAGCGGCCGCAGCAACGCCAGCAGCCACACGGCCAGCGCAAGACCGCATCAATCAATTGCTGAAGCAATACGGGCCTCAATAATGGCAACAATTCGAGAACTCGAACAAGCGTTGATCAATGCTGACGCGGCCGGCGATGTTGCGGCAGCGCGAGACTTGGCAGCAGCAATCACTTCGTTCCGCGCCACGACCGCAGGCCAGATACCAGGCGAACAAGTTGTGCCGGCTGTAAGCCAGCCGATGGAACCTACACTGGCCGAGCGCGCAGTGGGCGCAGGTGAGGCCGCGCTTACTCTTGGCACTGGTGCTGTGGGCGGCACGCTTGGCATGGTTGGCGGCACCTTAAAAGGGCTTGCAGAGCAAATTCTCAGCGGGCAATTCGGCACCCCGCAGGCTGCTAACTTAGTGGAACAATCAGCGGCCAAAGGTGCTCAGGCATTGACCTATGCGCCACGAACACAGGCCGGGCGGGAGCAGGTGCAAGCCGTTGGCAAGGCGCTTTCCTTTCTTCCTCCCGTTGTGCCTGTTGTTGGCGCTCCTGGCGCAGTGGTTGGCGGCGCAAGACTGGCGGCCCCGGCAGTTGCTGAAGCGGCGCGCAAGGCGGCCCCACAAGTGCAAGCAGCCGTTCAAAAAGTGGCAGCCCCGGTTAAAAAGGCCGCGGCGGCTGCGGTTGAGATAGTGCGTCCGACAAGGCCGGAAGAAGCCGTCAGGGTTGGCGCTCGAGAAAGCGTTGGGGCAGCAGCTACCCCGATCGAAATGCAGCGTCGTGCTGTCGCAGAAACAATGCCGGTGCCATTTGAAAAAGGCGCAGCATTGACCAAGGGTCAAGCCTCAAGGGACTTTGCCCAGCTGCAATTCGAAAAAGAATCGGCAAAACTTGCCGAAACCGGGCAGCCATTGCGTGAGCGCGTTGAAAACCAGACGGCTGTTTTCCTGCAAAACTTCGATGCAATGATTGACCGGGCCGGCCCTATTAACGTCGACCCGCGTGATATCGGGAAAGTGGTTGATCGTGCATTGGTCAACAAGGCAGAGGTAAAAAGAAAGCAGATCCAAAAGTCCTACGAAGCGGCAAGGCAGGCTGGAGAGCTTGCACAGCCTGTGGAGATGACGCCACTTGCGGCAATGCTCGATGATCTGACCAAATACGAGAAGCTTTCTCCAAACATTGGCGCGGTTCGAAAAGAAGCGGAACGGTTAGGTGCTGTTGCAACCGATGAAACAGGCGCGCTTGTGCCGAAACAAATTACTTTGAATGACAGTGAGACATTGAGGCAATTTGTGAATGTGGCGACCGATTGGACAGACAGACGAGAGGCGCTGTTTGGTCGAAGGATTACTTCCGCAATTGATGCGGCAACACAAGACTCTGGCGGCGACTTATACAAAAAAGCCAGAAAAACGCGTGCACAATTTTCCGATGAGTTCGAAAACGTCGGGCTAACGGCTAAACTGCTCGGAACAAAGGGCAAAACAAACGAGCGCGCCATTGCGTTTGAAGATGTGTTCGACAAGATTGTTCTTGTTTCCCCCGTTGAGGAAATGAACAAGGTTAGAAAAACGCTGATTACCGCGGGGCCAGACGGCAAGCAGGCATGGTCAGACCTCAAGGCTAAGGGCGTCGATTACATAAAAGACGCGGCGTTTTCTAAAAGCCAGCAAGATGCAGCTGGAAATCCTCTTTTGTCGCCAGACAAATTGAATCGTGTTGTTAAGTCGCTGGATCGAGAGGGGAAGCTTGAGTCGTTGTATGGTAAAAAACAAGCTCAAGTTTTGCGCGATCTTGCGGAACTGTCGACGGTGATTTATACGGCACCACCTGGCGCAATCAATACCAGCAACACGGCGAGCGCATTGCAAGTGGCGCTTGATAGTGTGGCAACATTCGGGGCCACTGGTTTGCCAGTGCCGGCCGTTACCGCACTCCGTGAAGTGGCTAGATTCTCAAAAAACCGTAAGCTCAAAGCCCGAATCAATGAAGCATTGAAGGAGCCCAAATAAATGCCCGCGATCGCCGTCAATCCACCTTTTCCGCTTTTCACCGATGCCGATGGCCAGCCGCTGGATGATGCCTATATCTACATCGGCACCGCGAATCAAAACCCGGTATCGAATCCGATTACTGTTTATTGGGATTCTGCACTGACCATCACGGCAACCCAGCCAATTCGCACTAGCGGCGGTTATCCTGTTTATAACGGCAGCCCTGCGCGGTTTTACACAAACAGCGATTACAGCATTCTGTTGCGCGACAAAAACGGGGCTTTTATTTACACCTCGGCAAGTGAGACGGATTTTATTTCGAGCGAATTCGTGACGTTTATCCAGTCCGGCACCGGCGCAGTCGCTACGACTGTTCAAACTAAGCTGCGTGAAACAGTATCAGTTAAGGATTTTGGTGCTACGGGTGACGGAGTAACGGACGACACCGCCGCTATTCAAGCCGCCGCAACGTATTGCTCGGCTAATGCCAAAACACTGTATGCGCCTACGCCTGCATTTCAGTATTTAATTACATCTACTATAACAATCAACAGTCCGTTTGTTGGTGAGTGGGCCAGCGGCCTTGGAAGTGGTTCAATTGGCCCGTTTGTAGCTCGGTCAAACATCACTGTTTTTAAAGTTATTGGCTCGCGCCTGAACATTGAAAACATTGGCATTCATTTCGATTTGGGCGCGCCTGCCACATCGAATGCAATTGGTTTCTTGTTTGGCGACTCGACGACACAATTCAGCAATAATTTTGTCCGTAATTGTTACGTTCGATACGCCTATAACGCGTTCAAGTCGAATAGCGCCGGATCGGGAACGCTTTGGAATAACACCTTTACAAACTGTCGTGGCGATCTTTGCCAACAGTATGCTTGGTATTTTGACGCGCTTGTTGGCTCTACCACTCAAACGTGGATTGATTGCATGAACGATGGCGAACCAACCGCTACCGCTGGCGCAGGTTGGTATGTCAACAATGTTGATGACGTTGCGTTTATTAACTGCCAGTCAGACGATTGTTATGACGGAAATGCCATATACGTAAATTTGGCATCAATGGTAACAATCAAGAATTTTCGATCTGAAGGTACTTATTTTCGGACAAATGCTTCGCAACTTATCTATTGCAACGCTACGGCGGATATTAGCAACGTCAAACTGCAATCCGGATTTATTCAAGTTGGCGCTGGAAATCGCATGAGCATTGTTCGCTTTGGAGCAAGCGCAGGCGGCGGCGTTATCGGGGATATTCTTTATCAAACCAACGCGATTACTTCCGGAACAGTTTATCGCTTAGATACCAATGGTTTGCAGTTTGGAAAAGGCAGTGCCGTAATAACCGGCTCAAATATCAAATTGGCAGATGTTCGCCGTGATGATGTTGGGGATAGAACAAGATTTGCTAATAAATTTGGCCGTATGGCAGCGAATAACGCTGCGCCAACAGCGGGTACGTTTGAGGTGGGGGACCAATATCTAACCACAAACGTTTCCGGAACAAGAAGTGACTTTGGTAAACTCTGTATTACATCCGGGACGGCAGGGACACTAAGCAGCGTGACTGGGGGCGTTACCTCTGGTGGCCGGTTAGTTACGGTAACCGGCACCGGAAACATCCCTGAAGGCGGATATATCACCATTGCGGGCGTGTCTGGTGTTAAGCGCGTTGTCCATGTCTATGACGCTACGAAGCTGTACATCGACTCGGACGCGGACGCTACCGTTAGCGGGGCAGCCGTAGCCTTCTCTTCCCCTGCGTTCAAATTGATTGGCGGTGCTGGAAAAGGGACTACAGCGCAAAGACCGACGCCGGGTGCAAACGACTACGGCGCAATCTATTTGGACACAACCCTTGATGCCGATGGAAAACCTATTTGGTGGAATGGAACCGCTTGGGTTGATGCTACTGGTGCAGTAGTCTAGGAATAGTATTAAACTAAAAACCGTACTGGTCCGGTAGATCAGGGATTCCACAGGAATCAACCATGACTGAAGAAGTATTAGCGGAAGTGCCCGCGCCGGAACAGGTTGAGACGGCCTCACCTGAACCCGAAGTTTCGACGCCGGAAGTTACCGAAACAGTATCCAAGACTTTCACACAGGAAGAACTGGACGCGGCTATCGGTAAGAGGCTTGCAAGAGAACAGCGCTTTTGGTACATCTGGCAACTATACGCTTACACCAAGTGTAGATTCGCCTATACAACGACAAGCGGGCGCGCTTACAGCGGATATAACTGTTGATATGGCCTCGTCAAACGTATATGACGGCGCATATTTCAAGATTATCCGCGTAGGAAGCGGGGCGTTTACTTTTACGGTTAACATGACTGGCGGCGGCGGCAGCGCCACGCTTACGCAAAATCAGTTTCTTGAAACTGTATACTCTGCTCAAGCTGGTGCTTGGGTGCCAATTTCCAAAGGTTCAATCGTTTAAGGACAAACCATGACAATCACCGTAAAAGTTCTGATCCCGGCAAAATAGTGGTTTATGGAAACCTCAAAACTTAAAGACAATAAGCTCGTGAAATTCGACTCCACGATCAATCTAGGCCACGTTCTAACCTTCATTGGTTTTATGCTGACGGGTTTTGGGGCGTGGTCTACTATTGATCGAAGGCTCACGGTTCTTGAAGAATCTCGCCGTGTTCAGGCGCAGATTGACCAGAATCAAGACGAGCGAGTTAATCAGGCAATGGGCCAGATCAAAGAAACCCTCGGCGATATTCGGCGCAATCTTGAAAAGGTGTCCGACAGACTCGACAAACGATGATAAACAGCCGCAGCCTTGCAGACCTTGTGCCGGAATGTAAGGCAAAGGCAGAAAGCTTTCTTAATCTCGCCAAGGATGCCGGCATTGATTTGTTAGTGACCAGCACCTATCGTGACAATGAAAGCCAGGCTGCGCTGTTTGCGCAGGGCAGGACAAAGCCGGGCGTGATTGTGACCAATGCGCGGCCAGGGCAATCGTGGCACAACTGGCGGTGCGCGTTGGACGTGGTGCCATTGCGTAATGGAAAGCCGGTATGGGGCACAACGGGGCCGGACGGCGACCTGTGGCGCAAGATCGGCGAGCTGGGGGAATCAGTCGGGCTGGAGTGGGCGGGGCGTTGGAAGGGCAAGCTGCGCGAAATGGCGCATTTTCAATTTACGGGCGGGCTTACGCTTGCCGAATTGCAATCAGGAAAGGTGCCAGCATGAGAGGTTATAAAACGGCAGTATTTAACGGCGCGCTTGCTGCGCTCCCGATTATTGATTGGCTGGCGACTAATGGCACGTTTTTGACGCCAGTGCTTGGCGCTCATGCTGGCGCTGTGCTGTCGGTCGTTGGACTTGCAAACTTTGTGCTGCGTTGGGTCACTACCACGCCTATTTTTAAAGCTGAATAGATTCGCGAATAGATTTGCGAATAGATAGGTGGGCGGATTATTCTCCGGCCCCGCCGCCACAGATCACATAAACAATCAGGGCAATCCCGCTGGCAATCATTGCATCGTCAATTCCAAGCCATGCAAACATTATTATTCCCTTAGTGGATTGTTTTTTTATTCCTCCTTGCTTTCACTTTATGCAAAGCATTGTTGCTTTGCAATAATAATTTTTTATCATTAGCGCGGGTCATATTGACTCATTTCAACTGCCCGCTCAGCTCGTGCGCGTGCCATTTGTTCTGTCGGCTTCCCGCCAAGCAGTACGCAAGTGATTGCAAGTGACGCCAGCACAGCGGGCGCAATCAACCAAAGCGGCCCAAAAGCCACGCACGCAAAGGATGGAAGCACCGCGACACCGCAAACCATTGAGATTGTATGCATCGTGTTTTTGTAGCATCCAACAGCTGTATCGCTGCAACCCTCTGTTTGCACTGGCTGCGCAACCCGCGGTGCCACCGTTGGCATGCTTCTTACTTTCCGCTCAAGCCTCAATGCCTCAAGTGTTGGCTGTAACGTGACTGGGCCTGCCGGGTCGTAAATTCTAACTTTCACGACCGGATCAAAAGTCACATGCCTATCTGCGCTTGCACAAACAGCAGGCCCGATCCTCATTTCTTTTTCTGTAACTTCAAAGCTAACAACCGGCGCATAAATTCAGCCTCTCCCATCCTGTGTGGCGGGCGCGTGCGAAGAAGCTCAAGCACAGCATCAATTGCGTCATTCCAGGTCTTGCGCTCTTCTTCAGTCATCTTTTCCCCCTGTAAATCGCACGACGTTGGTCATGCGCACCCCCTAATAAGATTGGCTACCAGCTCATAGCTCAAGAGCATTTGACGGCGCAAAGGGTCGGCCATGTATCGATCGTGCAATGTGTCCCATGCTTGGGCTATTTTTTCTTGTTCGGCAGCCGCGACAAGGGCGGCGAAGCGTTCAAGAAAAGCCTTGTCTGACGGCAATGTGTGCTCCCGATCATCTCCAGCTTCCCGCGCCATGCGGATAATATCTTCGCGGTTCATGTGTTGCGCTCCTTCAGCTTGGCTTCGATAGCGCGGGCAATAGCTAGTCTGAAGTTGTCATAGGAAATCTTGTAATCAACAGACCTCCAGGCTCGGTCAATCTCATCTTCTGTTAGCGGCTTGCGCTCCATCTCCTGTTGCACGTCCGTCAGCCGCTGCATAGCACCCTCCGCAAGCGCAGCGCGCAGACGATGAATCTCTATCATATGCTCACGCAAGGACTCTCGCAGGGCTTCGAGTTCATCCCAATCTTGAGTGTCAATCAGTCGTCGCATAGCACCCTCCGCAAGTGCTGCGGGCAGCCTGCGAACTTCATCCATGTTCCTGCGAAAGGTCTTGCGTAGGGTCTCAATCTCATTCCGGTCTTGCGTAGCGGCAAGCCTAGCGTGAAATTCATCGCAGAACTCCTTGGCCGACGCCTCAAACTCATCGTGTGTCATTTCGCACCCCTAGCTCGAATGGCGGCGGCGCATTCGCTGGCGGCGTATCTCGGTCTGTCGTCTACCCATTGCTCAATTTGTGCTTCTGCCACCTTCGCACACGCCTCACGCTCGGCAGCAGCGACTAGGGCGGCGAATCTAGTGAGTTCTACACTCCAATCAGTCAGGGGATCATCCCCCCACAACTGGTCAATCTTCGCTTCCCGCGCCATGCGGATAATATCTTCGCGGTTCATGTGTTGCGCTCCTTCAGCTTGGCTTCGATAGCGCGGGCAATAGCTAGTCTGAAGTTGTCATAGGAAATCTTGTAATCAACAGATCGCCACACTCGGTCGATCTCCTCATCCGTCAGCCCCTTCCACTCGCGGCGGGGTGGGTGGGTGTAGACTGGTTTCCAATTCGGGCCATACGTTCCGTTCATGAAAGAGATTGCGCCTCGTTCTTTATCAATCCACGCCACTGGCTTCTGCTCCATCTCCTGCTGCACATCCGTAAGCCGCTGCATTGATGCCTCGTCTATTGCGGCGCGGAGGGCGGTAATGGCTCTGCCCACACTGCGAAGTTCAGTCATGTTTAATGGGGAGTTAATGCACTCCAACGCTTCAAGCGCAAGCTTCATGGCTTTAATCATTTCACTTTCTTCGCGCATTCTGCGCACCTCCATCGTTTAACAGGACTTTTTGACGCTTTGTAACTGCCGTTCCTCATCCGTCAGCGGCTTGCGCTGGGGTGGGTGAGTGTAAAGTGCTCTGTACGACCAGCCCGGAAGTAGCCTGTCGGATGGCTCTTCGTATGTAATGTCATCTTCCTCGCCAGAAGCACATATGAGCATCCACGCCACCGGCTTCTGCTCTGGCTCCGCAAGCCCAGCGCACAGCCGACGAATCTCGGCCATATGCTCACGCAAGGACTCGCGCAGGGCTTCGAGTTCGCACCAGTCTTGCGTATCGACAATATGGTCTGAGGGTGGTGGCAATTTGCCCCCATCCTTTTCGTGACCGTTTATCGCAAGCTTGATTTCGTCATTCAGGCTCATTTTTTCCCCCAATATCGTGCTGGCTTTCCCATGCTTCCACGTCCTCAATGCGGTATCTGACAGATGCCTTCTCGCCTTCACCAAGCTTAAAATATCTCGGGCCTTTATTTTCCATGCGCCACTTCCGCAAGATCTGGTCTGTCATTTTCCAGCGACTGGCGAGTTCCTGACTAGTTAGGATCATTAGGCACCTCAACCGCTTCGAAAATATCGACTATCGGCGCTTCAGGCTCGCCCATTGAAGCCTTAAGCCTGGACAGCGGCGATTGCTGTTGCTCCGGCGCTGGCGTGACATTGACCGGCTCGCGGCGCTCAACTTGCACAAAGTTTTCGTTGTCATGGTCAAGCACCTGATCAAGATCCGCGCTCGAAGGCAATCTCTTTGCCAGGCGGCGGATAACAGTTTTGCGGGCCATTTCATCCCACCAATCAACCCACGGGCCGGCATCGCGGGCTTTGCTGGCGGCGCGCACCTTTTCAACGTCTGCCACGCTCATCACTTCGCGGTAAATTGCGCCGTCCTTGGTCTTTGCGATTGCATACGCAGCAATCGGCTGGCCGCGGTCTGCGCCGAGGAACGGCTTGTGCGCGATTTGCTCATCATCACCCAGCTGGTACTCAAACTGATCGCGCTCATACACTACATGCGCCCCGATGCTGGCCAGCTCGCCACTGTTGCGGATCTTCTTAAGGATGCCGCCGACCATCGGCATGTACTGCACCTTGGGGCCTTCCTTGGTGCGATACACAACCAAAGCAGCCTCGCGCCCGTCACACAGCAAACCGTCTTGTGCCGCCTTCATGGTGCTGGCCAACAGGCTGCGTTTGTCGGCATTCAGCAACCCCGGCTGCATCTGGATTGCCGTCATGGTGGTGCGGATAAACTTTTCCACCGGAATCTGCGGCGGCAAGGCAGCCTGAAATTCAACAGTCATTGCCTTAAGCGTGCTGCGCATGCTGTCAATTGCCGTGATTTCGTTTGACATTATTTAACCCTCCAGCAGCGTGACCCTTCGCCGTCGGCGCGCACTACAAAGCGGGCCTCCCCGTTGTTATCCTTTGCCCACTTGCGAGCTGCTACGTAAAGACCTGCCGGTTTTACGGGTGCGGCAAACGAATCGCCAACAGCCATTTTCTCCAACGGATATTTGCTTGTTTTCTTTGCCTTGCCGGGAATCGGCACGTTTTTTTGAATCTTGATTTCCATGATTACTGACCTTTCTTGCTGTTGAAACGAAACGACCGATAACCTTTCCGGCCGCTGATTGTTTGCCCGACCATTTCGGGCGTGATAACGACCGCGGGTGCATCTTGCACTTGCCCACATGCCAATGTGCCGAATTTGGTAAAAACCCGGCTTGCGGTGCCGATTCGATCAATGATTTCTGCCTTGCGCTTATCCTTGATCTTTTCGAGGTCTAAGCACTCACGTGCCGCGAATTGATAAAGCCGAATCAACTGACCAAGACCTTCATCGGCCTGCATTTCCTCGCCGTCATTTGCCCGGCTGCGTTTAATGATGTACTCAGCATCTCGCTCGTAATCAGGCGCTGGTGCCTGCCCAGTTTGCAGGCGATCCCAAAACGCGATAACCTTGTCTCGCAACTTCGCACCGATTGCATCGTCCCGATTCCGCAGGACTATCTTTTGCTCGTTTCCGCCAACCAGGGCAACCAGAGCGCACCAAGAGCGGCCTGTCACGGCCATTTGATGCTGGCATTGCAACTCGATATGTTCCGGGGCTTCAATGTTCCCTTGGCCATCATCCAGCCAGTTTTGTCGGTATGCCAGGCGATCCACGTTTTTAACTTCCAAGATGCCGGGGCCGTCGCTTGAGCTTAGGATCTCGAAGTCAAAGCTTGATCCCATGCGGGCCTTTTGATCGCGGATATAAACATCCATCTTGGCAATCTTCCAGCCCATGTCCTCAGCCGCACCGTAAGCGATTGCTGACTCCAGCCGCTGGCCCCACTTTAAACGTTCGTTTTCCTGAATCGTGACGATTACCTTGTCGCGCTTTTGATGGTACAGCTCAAACTCTGTCATATAGGGCGACAGTCCGAAAAGAGCGGACACTTCCGTTGAAGTTATGTCTTTTGCGCGCTCGGCCAACCATTGCAACCGGCTGGTGATTTTTATGAGTTCTTTCATTTTCTGTGGATTGTTTTGTTAATTGGTTTTTGTTTGAGTGGCCAGATACAGTTCCTTGAAAATGCCGTCCATCATTTGCTTGACCGCAGAAACGTGACTGACCTTTTCAATGACGATTTCATCTGGCTGGCCTGGTCGCTGAAATATCAGTTTTGTTTCGACCATCCCAGGCGGCAACGCTTCTGTCACGTCAAGTTTGAGTGAGTAAATGGTTGTCTTTGCTTCGATCAACATTTTTTTTTGCTCTCCACTTCGTCAATGAATTCGGCAGTCATCCAGCCAACTACCAGCAACAAGACCATCAATAAAACGCATGTTTGTTGAGTTTGCGTCCCAGAAAAAAAAGCTGTCAGTACGAAACAAATCGCGCCTAATACGCCAAACATAAACAACCACAAAAAATAAATCATTGATGCCTCCAAAAAACGGCGGGTTTCCCCGCCTTGTCTGTTAATCAGTCAGTTGACCATCCTTTTTTACGTTCTTCTGCAATTCGCTTGTCGCCAATCGAACCATCAAAATATCCGTTCATCGCCCGATGCACGTCAAGGCCGAACCACATTTCAAGTGCGTACATCGCACTTTTCTGTTCAGCAACAGGCAGGGCGAGAATTTCACGACCTTTTTGTTGCACTTTCCAGGTGTATTCTAAGCGCGAGATTTCTGCCTCGAAATCAGTAGCTGTTTCATTCAAAATTGCGGCAACTTTCGTTGCCCATTGAAGTTCTGCATTGCTCATCTGTGTTTCTTTCTGTGATGTTGTAAATTGTTTTGTGTTCTTATGTGTTCATTGTGCAACATGCTTTTTAATGTGTCAATGTGTTTTTTTATGTGTTTGTGTAAGATATGTAACACCTCACAACCAGAATCAAAAAATGCAACCAATTGAGCTAGATCTGCCGTGGCCGCCGAGCGTTAATCAATACTGGCGGCACCCGTCAAGCGGGCCACTTGCTGGCCGTCATTTGATCTCGGAACAGGGTAGAAAGTACCGCGGTAAAGTGCTCAATCAACTGACCGTGGAGGGTCATCAGCACAAGCTTGCAGACCGGCTTTCCGTGGCCATCCTGTGTTACCCGCCAGACCGCCGCCGCCGCGACCTGGACAACGTTCTAAAGGCGGCACTTGATGCTCTGGTGTTTGCCGGTGTAATGCTTGACGACAGCCAGATCGACCGGCTGGCAATTGAGCGTTGCGCAGTGCAAGCACCCGGGCGACTTGAAATTACTATTGAAAGGCTCTCCGATGGCATCAAAAAAGACGCATGACCTGAAGGTAAAAGTGGGCGAATACATTGATTCGAGCGGGGCAAAAAAAGGCCGCTGGATGACTGTTGGGCGTGTGATGACAGGCGATGACGGTAACGAGTTTTGGTTGCTCGACAAGACCTTCAACCCGGCCGGAGTGCCCGATTTAAATGGCAAAGGAGGGGACAGCGTGTTGATCAGTAAATTCGCGCCCAGAGATGCCCAGGCGGGGCCGGGACAGCACCAGCAAGCCAAGTCAAACGGGTACGCGCCACCGCCAGCCGGCGATCATGGATTCGGCAATTTGCCCGACGATTTGCCTTTCTAAAATTTATAAAAAACCCGGTTGCAGCCGTTATAATTTTTGCTATAGTGCATGAGATGTGCAGTGCAGCAAACAGCGGAGGCGACCGGAATGGATGCAGTACGTTTGAAGGCAGCAAAGCAGC
>Ga0315286_10003480_pt1 | contig 14911 bp, 13 predicted proteins | sample YL17G10_0_MG_FD_205038 | JGI IMG/M metagenome (GOLD analysis project Ga0315286, IMG submission 205038) | Sediment microbial communities from Yellowstone Lake, YNP, Wyoming, USA - YL17G10_0 | ecosystem: Environmental > Aquatic > Freshwater > Lake > Sediment | place: USA: Wyoming | collected...
GTAACCGCCGGCCGCCGCGCGGGCGCGGAGTTCAACAAGTGTCTCCTCGGGGACGGCATGGGGCCCCGCGCACTCGGTGCAGACACGGCGGGCCAGCCGCTGCGCCACCACGCAAATGAGCGCCTCGCTGACCATGAACGGCTCGCAGCCCATGTCCACCAGCCGCGTGACAGTGAGAGGCGCCGTGTTGGCGTGAAGTGTGCTCATGACGAGATGACCGGTGAGTGCCGCCTGGAGCACGATCTCCGCCGTCTCCAAATCGCTAATGGCCCCCACGAAGACGACGTCCGGGTCCTGGCGCATGAGCGCCCGCAGACCTGCCGCGTAGGTGAGCCCGACCCTGCGGTTGACCTGGACCTGTGTCGCCTTGGGGAGGGTCATCTCGACGGGGTCCTCGATGGTCACCGTCTTCTTCTCCGGGGAGAGGATGGTTTGCAGCCAGGTGTAGGCGGTCGTGGTCTTTCCGCTTCCCGTCGGTCCCGTGAAGATGATCAGCCCGCTGGGCTGGCGCATGCAGGCGGCGATGCGCTCGCGCTCTTCCGCGGCGAAGCCCTGCCGCTCGATACTGGGTAGTTCCGATGAATGCGACAGGATGCGCACCACCAGGCTCTCGCCATACACGGCAGGCACGAGGGCGATGCGCAGGTCGTAGGCCTTTCCGGCATATTGCAGGTGGATGCGGCCATCCTGCGCGAGCCGGTGCTCCGGCACGTTGAGGTCGGCCATCGCTTTGAGGCGCGAGATCAGCGGGCCCTGCAGCGACTTGGGCATTTCGCGCATGACGTGCAGCACACCGTCCACGCGATAGCGCAGAATGAAGGCGTCGCGCGTGGGTTCGAGGTGGATGTCGCTGGCGCGGCGCGCGATGGCCGTCTTGATTACCAGGTGGACCAGGCGCGTGACCTTCGCTTCGGCCTCGGGCTGGTCCGTGTCGCGCCCGTCCCAGGCCTTGCGGTCCTCCTTGGCCAACTCGGGGCCTGCCAACTTGAGCATGGCCTCGATCTCGGCGTCAATCTCCACGGGCGCCTCGGTGATGGTTGCGCCGCGCTCCTCCATGAAGCGCTGGAGTTGACCCGGCCGGAAGCGCCACTGGCCGCCCACCTTGAACCCGGGCAGCGTGCCCGCGGCGAGCCAGCGGTAGAAAGTCGTCTTGCTGACCTTGAGCAGGCCAGCCGCCTGTTCGACGTCCAGGAGTTCCGGCGCCTGCGCGGCCTGCACGGCCTCAGCGGCCTTCTTCGCCTTCGGCTTGCTCGGCGGCCTCGGTGCCTTCTTGCGCGTCATGACCGTCTCCTCTGCTCCGCGCTCTGGCCGCGGCGCTTCTTGTTATTCACTATCAAACCAATCTTGCCATATTTTGGTAAAATGTCAAGGCCTGGGAGTCACTTTTTGGCCCAGCCAGCGGATGCGTGGCCGGCTTTCTTGGGCATGGTGACCGGCCAACGTAGGGGAACACCTCTGGTGCCCCCGGGTTCGGGCCGACCGCCCTTCAGGACCCTGAGGTCCTTCAGGACCGAAGGGGAGGTCGGTCCCTACGGAGTCCGAGGGGCCAGGCTTGCATTCTCGCGGGGTCTTGTCTATAATCGCCGCGTTGTTCGATCGCCCCTAGGACCGCCCTGGGGCGAATTCTTTGCCACGACCCGGTCGGGGCGGGAAGGAGCCCAAGAGTGAGAATCGGTGTGCTCACCGGCGGGGGAGACTGCCCGGGGCTGAACCAGGCCCTGCGCGCCGTGGTGATGCGCGGCATGGACCACGGGTTCGAACTCATCGGCATCAAGCGCGGCTGGGACGGCCTGATCAAGGTGGATACGGTGCCGCTGCGGCTGGAGGACGTCGAGGACCTGGTGGACAAGGGCGGCACCATGCTCGAATCCTCGCGCACCAACCCCTTCAAGAACGAGGTCGATTGTCAGAAGACGCTCGACAACATCGAGAACCTGAAACTGGATTGCCTCTGCGCGCTGGGGGGCGAGGACACGCTGGGGGTGGCGAGCAAGTTGCACGACCTGGGGGTGAAGACCGTCGGCATCCCCAAGACCATGGACAACGACATAGATGAGACCGACTACACCTTCGGTTACGATTCCGCGGCCCAGGTGGCGACCGAAGCCTGCGACCGCCTGCGCGACACCGCGCGCTCCCACCGGCGCCTCATGGTGCTGGAGGTGATGGGGCGGAGCGCGGGCTGGGTGGCGCTGGCCAGCGGCGTCGCCGGCGGCGCCGACTGGATCCTCATCCCCGAGGTGAGCCTGGACCTCGAGGAGATGTGCGAGCACCTCACGCGGGTGTATGAGCGCGGCAAGCACTGGGGGCTGGTGGTGGTCTCCGAGGGAGTCGAGATCCCCTCCGCCGACGAGGAGAGCGTGGGGCGCGATGCCTTTGGCCACGTGATCCTGCGCAAGCGGGGCGTGGGCGAGTTCATCTCGCGCGAAGTCGAGCAGCGCACGCCCTTCGAGGAGACGCGGCTCTCGGTGTTGGGGCACATCATCCGCGGCGGCGCGCCCACCTCCTTCGACCGCTTCCTGGCCACGCGCCTGGGCCTCAAGGCCATGGACCTGGTGAAGCAGGGCGAGTTCGGCAAGATGTCCTCCATCCAGTGCAACCAGATCACCAGCGTGTGGCTGCGCGACGCGGTGCACGAACTGAAGCGCGTGCCGGTCGAGTTGTACAACGAAATCAAGGCCCTCTTCAAGTAGCGCCGCCTCCGAGCGAGGTCACCCCTTGCCCGACGCCATCTGCCTGGGCGAAGCGCTGATTGATCTCGTCGCCCTGGAATCCGGAGTGACGCTCGCCGGCGCCTCGGGGTTCGCGAAGGCGCCGGGGGGCGCGCCCGCCAACGTGGCCGTGGGCCTGGCCGGGCTCGGGGTCGAGACGGCGTTCATCGGCAAGGTGGGCGACGACCCGTTCGGCCATTTCATGGCCGACACCCTGCGCGCGCACGGCGTGGAGGTGTCGCGGTTGCGCTTCAGCCGAGAGGCCCGCACCGCCCTGGCGTTCGTGGCGCTCACGGCCGCGGGCGAGCGCGACTTCGTCTTCTACGGGCAGCCCAGCGCCGACATGCTGCTCGAGCCGGGCGAGATCGAAGAGGACTTTGTGGCTTCAGCGCGCGCCTTTCATTACGGGTCCATCACCACCCTCCGCGAGCCGGCGCGTTCGGCCACGCACCGGGCGGCGCGGGTCGCGCGCGACGCCGGGCTGCTGGTGTCGTATGATCCCAACCTCCGCGCGGACCTCTGGGACCGCCTGGACCGCGCGAAGCAGGAGATCATCGCCGGCCTGGACTACGCCGCCGTGGTGAAGGTGAGCGAAGAGGAACTGGAGTTCATCACGGGCGCCGGCGACCTGTCCGCCGGGGCGCGCCGGCTGCTCGAGTATCCGGGGGTGCGGCTGGTCGCGGTGACGCGGGGCGCGGCGGGGTGTTTCTTCAGCACCGGCGAGTGCCAGGGGTCCCTGGCCGGGCTCCGGGTGCCGGTGGTGGACACCACGGGCGCGGGCGACGGTTTCGTGGCGGCGCTCATCGCGGGCCTGCTCGAAGCCGGCGCGCCCGGGGCGCTGGGCGAGTTGGGCGCGGAGGACCTGGAGCGGATCTTCGCCTATGCCAACGCCGTGGGGGCGCTCACCTGCACCAAGAAGGGCGCCATCCCCGCCCTGCCGAATCGGGCAGAGGCCGACGCATTCGTCGCATCACAACAGGGAGGCGGCGCATGAAGACGATCGCGGTGCTCACCAGCGGCGGCGACAGCCCGGGGATGAACCCGGCCATCCGGGGCGTGGTACGAACCGCGGTGGCGGCGGGCATGGAGGTCATCGGGGTCCGCCGCGGCTACGCGGGCCTGATCGAGGGCGACCTGATCGAACTCCGCACCACCTGGGTGAGCGGGATCATCCGCGAGGGCGGCACCAAGTTGCTCACCGCGCGCAGCGAGGAGTTCAAGACCCCGGCCGGCCAGCGCAAGGGCGCCGAGACGCTCAAGGCGCGCGGGGTCGAGGGGCTGGTGGTGATCGGGGGCAACGGCTCCGCGCACGGGGCCTATTGCCTGCATCAGAAGTTCGGGATCGCGACGGTGCTGGTGCCCTCCTCGATTGACAACGACCTGGCCGGCACCGATGTCTCCATCGGCTTCCAGACCGCGGTGAACACCGCCGTGGAAGCGATAGACAAGATCCGCGACACCGCGGTCTCGCACGACCGCGTCTTCGTGGTCGAGGTGATGGGGCGCGAGGCGGGGTTTCTCGCCCTGGAGGTGGCGCTGGCCGGCGGGGCGGAGCACGTGCTCATCCCCGAGATCCCCTTCAGCCTCACCAAGATCGGCATCGCGATCAAGGAGGGCCACGAGCGGGGCAAGGTGTCGTCCATCATCGTGGTCGCGGAGGGGGCGGCCAAGGGGATCGCCGTGGCGGCGGAGATCGAGGCGATCACCGGGGCCGACACCCGCGCCACCGTCTTGGGCCACGTGCAGCGCGGCGGCTCGCCCTGCGCCACCGACCGCATCCTCGGGGTGCGGCTGGGGGCGGCGGCGGTGGAGTTGCTGGCCAAGGGCCAGAACGGCATGGTGGGAATCAAGGGCAGCGAGGTCGTGGTCTCGCCGATCGAGACGGTCTGGAGAAAGAAGAAGACCATAGACAAGGATCTCTACGAACTGGCAAGAACGCTGTCCCAGTGACGACGATGCCAATGTGTGTCCAACCAGGAGGGAAAGACTGTTGACGTCCGGCATGTTCGCACTGATCACGCCCCTCGTCGCCCAGGCAGGGCCCGAGGCGGTGAGCGAAGCGCAGATCAAACTGCCGGCCCTGGGGTCCGGCGAGATCACCTTGATCTGGGCGGTGCTGGCGACGGCCATCGTGGGGTTGCTGTACGGCCTGTACCTGACGATCAAGGTGCGCCGCGCCGACCCGGGGTCCGAGGCGATGGTGAACGTCTCGCGCGGCATCCAGGAGGGCGCCATGGCCTACCTGGGCCGCCAGTTCCGCGCGCTCATCGTGCTCATCCTGGTGATCACCGCGGGCCTCTACTTCATGTACATGGGCAGGTACCCCGATCAGAAAATCCCGCTGGGCATCGCCCTCGCCTTCCTGATGGGCGTGTTCGCCTCCTACGGCGCGGGCTACGTGGGCATGGGGCTCGCGGTGCGGGCCAACGTGCGCGTGGCCAACGCGGCGCTCACTTCGTTCAAGCGGGCGCTGGAGATCGCGTTCCAGGCCGGGACGGTGTCGGGGATGTTCACCGTGGGCCTGGGGCTGCTCGGCGCCACCATCATCTTCCTGGTGTTCCGCGAGGACGCGATGAAGGTGCTGGTGGGCTTCGGGTTCGGGGGCTCGCTGGCGGCGCTCTTCATGCGCGTGGGCGGCGGGATCTACACCAAGGCGGCCGACGTCGGCGCCGACCTGGTGGGCAAGGTCGAGGCCGGCATCCCCGAGGACGACCCCCGCAACGCCGCGGTGATCGCCGACAACGTGGGCGACAACGTGGGCGACTGCGCCGGCATGGCCGCCGACGTCTTCGAGTCCTACGAGGTGACCCTGGTGGCGGCGATCATCCTGGCCCACGCCGCCATTCCCAGTTTGCAGCGCACCTTCGGGGCGTCCGGCACGGCGTTTGGACTGAAACTCATCATCTATGCGCTCCTGGTGCGCGCGGTGGGGGTCTTCGCCTCGATCATCGGAACCTGGATGGTGCGCGGCAAGGACGACGAGCACATGAACCCCATGCGTCCCATCAACGTCGGCTTCTGGGTGTCGGCGCTGCTGGCGGCGGTGGGCTTTGGCCTCATCAATGCGATCTATCTGAAGCGGCCCGACACCGGCGCCCCGGACTTCCGGTTCTTCTGGGCCACCTTCATGGGCATCGGCCTGGCGCTGGTGATCGGCCGGCTCACCGAGCACTTCACCGCCGTGGACAAGGGCCCGGTGACGGAGATCGCGCGCGCCACGCGCACCGGCGCCGCGACCATGCTGCTCAGCGGCCTCGCCGAGGGCATGGAGAGCAGCGTCTGGGCGATCCTCGCCATCGCCGCCACCATCTTCGGCTCGATGGCGCTCTTCGGCGGCGACCCCGCGCTGAGCGCCTTCGGCGTGGCGCTGGCGGGCCTGGGGCTGCTCACCACCACCGGCTACATCCTGGCCATGGACACCTACGGCCCGATCTCCGATAACGCCAGCGGCATCTTCGAGATGTCCGGCGCGCTCAAGGAGGGCGACCAGAGCAAGCAGGCGGCGCACCGCATCGTGGCGCGCCTGGACGCCGTGGGGAACACCACCAAGGCGCTCACCAAGGGGTTCGCCATCGCCACCGCGGTGATCGCGGCGGTGTCGCTCTTCCGGTCGTTTGTGGGTGAGGCGAACCTGATGAGCCTGCGCGACCTGGTCCCGGGGCGCATGGAGAACATCGGCATCCAGGTGAACGTGACCCAGGTGTTCATCGGGCTCCTCATCGGCGGGGCGGTTCCGTTTCTCTTCTCCTCGTTTGCGATCCGCGCCGTGAGCCGCGCCGCGGGGCTGCTGGTCGAGGAGGTGAGGCGGCAGTTCCGCGAGATCCCCGGCATCATGGAGGGCACCGGCCGGCCTGACTACGCGCGCTGCGTGGGCATCGCCACCGCCGCGGCCCAGAAGGAACTCATCGGCCCCGGGCTGCTGGCGATCGCCACGCCGGTGATGGTCGGCTTCGGCCTGGGCGCCGGCGCGCTGGGCGGCTACCTGGCCGGCGCCATCCTGGTGGGCCAACTCCTCGCCGTGTTCATGGCCAACACCGGCGGCGCCTGGGACAACGCCAAGAAGAAAATCGAGGACGGCCTCTACGGCGGCAAGGGCACCGAGTTCCACAAGGCGGCGGTGATCGGCGACACGGTGGGCGACCCCCTCAAGGACACCGCCGGGCCCGCGCTCAACCCGATGATCAAGGTGATGAACCTGGTGGCGATCCTGCTGGCGCCCTTCGTGGCCGCGGGAGCGCTTCAGGCGATGTCGGGGCTGGTGCGCGGCGTGATTGTGGCCGTGTCCTTCCTGGCGCTGGCGACCGCGGTGTTCTTCAGCAAGCGCACCGGCGAAGCCAGCCTGGCCGGCAAGGAAGAGCCCGCCGCACCGCCGGCCGTGGGCGGCCGGGCCGAGTAGGGCCGACCAGCTCTTTCTCTCCGCTCGGAGTCGTTGGGCCGGCGTGATCGGCGAGTGTGCCATCGGCGCACAAGGCCGCGGGGCCTGACATCGCGAACCACGACCGCGTGACGGCCCCCGGTGACCAGGCGGCGGGTTCGTACCGATGCGCGTGCGGTCGGCCCTCGCAGGGCGGCGCGACGGCGCGGTGCGGACCGGGCGCCAGGGCTGGTGAGGCTGCTCCGGTCCCCGAGGGGACCGTCCGTCCGGGGTCCGATGGACCGCCTGCCTGGGAGAGGGCAGCATGACCACACCTGGTTCGGCCGTGAGGCAGGCCGCGCGCCGGCACTTGCGCGTGAGACGGATCGTCATCGTCCTCTTCCTCATCGTCATCGTGGAGGCCGCCAGCGTACTGCTGGATACCCGCTACGGCGACCGCATCATCCCCATCTCCTATCTCTACGTGCTGCCGGTGCTCTTGGGCGGACTCTACCTGGGCTACGCCGGCGGCATCGGCGTGCCGGTTTTCTCCATCGCCCTGTACCGCCTGGAGCAGACGGCTCTCGCGCACCGCACCTACGGCGAGGCCGATTTCCTCCTGCTGGCCATCCTGGTCATCGTGGGGCTAATGACCGCCCGCGTCCAGGCCGACCGCCGCCACCTGCGCCGGTACAGCCTCGAATTGGAGCGCCTGGGCAGGGCCAGGGAAGAACTCACCGCCCTCATCGTCCACGACCTGCGCACCCCGCTGGCGGGGCTCACCATGGTGCTGCGGCTGATCGCGGAGCAGAAGCAGTTGGCGCTCCCCCAGGCCTACAGCCAACTGGTCGAGGTGGCCCTGGCCACCGGCGAGGACATGGCCGGGATGATCGGCGACCTCTTGCACCTGCACGCCATGGAAAGCGGCGCCCTGGAGTTACATCACGGGCAGGTCGGGGCTGCTGAGGTGGTGCAGGCCGCGGTGGGGCAGGTCGAGCCGCTGGCTCGCCAGCGCCGGGTGCGGATCGAGGTCGGGGTCGAGGAGGGGCTGCCCCGGCTGCCGGCCGACGAGGTGATGCTGCGGCGGGTGCTGGTGAACCTGCTCGGCAATGCGCTCCGCTTCAGCCCGGATGACGGAACCGTCCGGGTGGGCGCCCAACGCTCGGGGGCGGACCTCCTCTTCAGCGTGGCCGATGAGGGCCCCGGAATTCCAGAGCCGCTGAGGGAACGGATCTTCGAGAAATTCGCGCGGGCCGACGAGGAGGTCGGCAAGCACGTCTCCTCGGGCCTGGGGCTGGCGTTTGCGAAAATGGCGGTCGAGGCCCACGGGGGCCGCATCTGGGTGGAGAGCCCGGCCCCTCCGGCCGAAGACGGCAAGCCTGCGGGGGGCAGCCGGTTCGCCTTCTCGCTTCCCCTGATCCGCTCGCCCGGGGTCGCCCCGCCCTAGGCGTCGTGGCGGATGGGGCTGATGAGGTCGTCGGGGACGTCGCCGCCGGTCCAGAGGCTGACCTGGTTCTTGCCGGCCTGCTTGGCCTGGAACAGGGCCCGGTCGGCCTTGCGCATGATGAGGGTGGCGGAGGGCTCGCGGCCCTGGGCGGCCACCCCGGCCGAGAGCGTCACCTTGTAGATGGCGCCGTCGGTGGTGAAGAGCCGTTCGTTGAAGCGCTTGCGCAGGCTGTCGGCGACGGCGTGGGCGCCGCGGTCGTCGGTGTGGGGGAGCAGAATCATGAACTCGTCGCCGCCGTAGCGGCCGGCGACATCCTCGGCCCGGATGCTGTCCTTGATCACCGTCGCCAGGGTGCGCAGCACCTGGTCGCCGGCGGCGTGCCCGCAGGTGTCGTTGCAGGCCTTGAAGTCGTCAATATCCAGCAGCACCAGCGACAGCGGATGGCCGTGCCGCTCGGCGCGCTTCACCTCGGTCACCAGGCGCTGATGGAACTCGTTGCGGTTGAGCAGCCCGGTGAGGGGGTCGGTGGAAGCCGCGTGGCGCAGTTCCGTGCGCAGCCGCGCATTCTCGACGGCCACGGCGACCTCGGCGCAGAGCGCGGCCACCAGGTCCACCTCCTGCTTGCTGAACGGCTTCTCCCAGGCGCTCCACAACTGCAGCACTCCCAGGGTCTCGGCGGCGGACTGCAAGGGCACGCACAACGCCGTCCGCCAGCAGCGCGGCTTCGCCTCCGGGCTGGGAGGCGCGGTCTCGACCTGGGCGACGGGGGTTCCCTTGCGCGCCTGCGCGGCCAACTCCCGGTCGAACGCGGCCTGGGGGAGGCCTTCGGGGGACTGCGGGGGCGTGAGCGCGGCCGTCACCTGGAGTTCGCCCTCGCCGTCGCGCAGGGCGATGAATCCGCCCTCCGCCGAGACCATGCGGCAGGCCTGGGCCAGGAGCGCGTCCAGCACCTCCTGGAGGGTATCGGCGTTGTTCGCGGCGCGGGCCACGTCATAAACCGCCCGCAGCGATTCGATCGCCTGTTGCAGGCTGGCCGCCAGGCGCCGGTTGGTGCGAGCCTCGCCCGCGAGCAGCGCAAAGAAGACCGCCAGCACCAGGGCCGAGGCGCCGAACGCCGCCACGCGCAGGAAGGCGCTGGTGATGATCGGCTCATCGAACCCCGAGGAGACCCCGACGAAGAGATAGCACACCGCGGCCAGCATCGAGGAGGTGATGGCGTCGCGGAAGTTGAGCCTCAGGCTGGCGTGGAGCACCGGCAGGTAATAGAGCAGGTAGTACTGGCTCTGCATGCGCCCGCCGAACCAGATGAGCATGGTCACGAAGAGAACATCGGTCGCCACCATGAGGCCGCGGCTCCGCTCGGTCGGGAGCAGCAGCCGGTGGGGGAAGAAGGTCGTGATCAGGATATAGAACGTGCCGGCCGCCAGCGTGATGTCCATCCCCAGCGACCCTTCGCCGCTCAAGCGGACGACCTCGCTCATCACCACCACGGTGAGCAGCACCACGCAGCGCACCGTGGCGGCGACGCGCTGGCCGGTGTCCGACTGCGCAGGCCTAGGGTTCACGGTAGGCTCCCGCCAGCGCAGGTTCGCTGGCGACCGTCAGGTTGAAGTCGCGCGCAAACAGGTTGGAGAGCATCTCCGCCGCCGCGCACACCATCCCGCCGATCTCGCGCAGGCGCTCGTCCGTGACGCGACAGGCCGGGGCCATCACCACGACGCCGCCGAAGGGTTGGCCGTGGGCGTCGGTGACCGCGGCGGCCACCACGCCGACTTCGTAATCGGCGTACGCCCTTGCCGCGTAGCCCTGGCTGCGGATGGTGTCGAGGTCTGCCAGCGCCTCACCGACCTCCTCGGTGGGCAAGCCCGTGGCCTGCGCCCAGCGGTGGGCCGTTTCCGTGGCCTCGGCGTCGCTCGACTCCGCCAGGCAGGCCCGCCCCAACGGGCTGCGCAGGGCGGGCAGCGGGCAGTAGGTGGGTGGCACGACTCGCACCACGCACGGCGGCTCGACGTGCGCGACCGAGGCCGCCGTGCCGGTTCGCGAGTCGAGCATCGCCAGGAGCGCGGTCTCGCCGGTGCGCTCCGTCAGCCCCTCCAAGATGGAGCGGATCGCCGCGAAGCGCACGTGGGCGGGTCGGCAGAGGTTGGTCAGGCGCAGCAGGCGCAAGGGGTCCAGGGCATAGCGGCCGGTCGCCTCATCCAGGCCTAGATAGCCGCGCTCGAGCAGGGTATCCAGCAGGCGGAGTAAGCTGGGCTTGGGGCACTTCATCCGCTGGCTCAGCTCGTGAAGCGTCAGGCCGTCTTCGTGGCCGTAGAGCGTCTCGAGCACCGCCAGGCCGCGCGACAGCGTTTGCACGAGGCAAGTTTTCGGCGACCGCGACATGGTAGTCTGACCCAAGGTCGGCAGGCGGCGGCCTGCTGCCCGGATAGGCAACCGAATTGGAACGCCGTTCCAAACTATTCCACATTTCCAGCCCAGCCTACAGCAAGCCGCGGCCCAATGTGACGCGCACGGCCGGCCAGAGGAGTGCTTCCCCTCGGAAACGAACTATCCCGCGCGGAGGTGGCCTGTTTGCCGGCTGATTCCCCACCCGGCCCCCCCGCGCGCCTGCTGGCGCTGGCTGCCGTGGTCTACGCGGCGCTCGCCCTCTGGGGTGGTCCGCGGCCTCCTCGCCGATCCGTCGCACCGCGTGCTGGGCTGGCCTGGCGATAACTTCGCCTACCTGTGGCGGCTGTGGTGGTTCAAGCGCACCCTCTTGGGGACGCGCTATCATCGCAAGCGCCTGCTCGGCGGGGCCGAAACCTTCATGCCCCCGGCCTTCGAGAGGCGCTACCACCTCATGGAACGCTTCCCCGACCCCGCGGTGCGCCGGATGCTTGCCGACTGCGGCGTCAAGTACCTACTCCTCGACACCCAGGTGTGGCGCGGGGGTCCGGTGAAGGTGCCGTGGCTGCGCGAGGTGGGACGCGCCGGCAAGATGGTGATCTACGAACTGCGGCCGCCCTAGCCGCCGACCTGGCACATGCTGCCGAAGGTGTCGTGCGGGATCTCGTCGGGCCGCGCCGGCGGCTTGCCGGAGATGGCGTCCACGAGCGCGGCCCGGAGCGCGGCGTCGTCGCTTCGGGGGCGCAACAGTGGCCGCAGGTCGTAACCGTTGGCGGAGAACAGGCACGGCCGCAGGCGCCCGGTCGCCGTGAGCCGCAGGCGATTGCAGGCGTCGCAGAAGCACCGGCTCATGGGGGCGATGACGCCGACCGTCCCCTCGGCGCCCGCGTAGCGGAACGACCGCGCCGGCCCGCTGCCAACCGGGCCGGAAACCGGCTCCAGGTCGCCGGCCCGGGCCAGGATCTCCAGGATGCGCTCGGCGGTGAGGTGGCCGAGCGACCCGGGCCCCAGCACCGGCATCGCCTCAATGAAGCGCACGTGCAGCGGCCGGCTCCGCGACAGCGCGCCCAGGGAGGCGATGTCGTCCTCGGCCCCGGTCACCGCCACGGCGTTGATCTTCACCGGGTCCAGTCCCGCCGCCAGCGCCGCCTCGATGCCCCGCAGCACGGAACGCACGTCGCCGCCGCGGGTGATCTGGGCGTAGCGCGGCGGGTCGAGGGTATCCAGGCTCACGTTCACGCGGCGCAGGCCGGCTCGCGCCAGGGCGGCGGCCTGGCCGGCCAGGAGCGTGCCGTTGGTGGTGAGCGAGAGGTCGCCGATGGCCGGGATCGCGGCGATCAGGGCGACCAGGTGACCGAGGTCGCGCCGGCGGAGCGGCTCGCCGCCGGTGAGGCGCACGCAGGTGATCCCGAGCCCCACCGCCGCGCGCACCACCTGGGCGATCTCCTCGAAGCGCAGGATCTCGCTCGCCGGCAGGAAGCCGACCCCGCGCGCCGGCATGCAGTAGCGGCAGCGCAGGTTGCAGCGGTCGGTTACCGACACTCGCAGGTAGGTGACGGTGCGCCCGCAAAGATCGCGGGGCGCTCCCCCAACTCCCACCTCCCCCCTGCGTGGGGGAGGGTAGGGCGGGGGGCACGGTGGGCGCTGCGCGCCCACGTTCACCCCCTCCTCAATCCTCCCCCGTCAAGGGGGAGGTCAAGAAAGGCCAAAGGCTCATTGTGAGACAGCCACCTCATTCCGCCCCGTCGAGCGTGTAAGGGCGGTTCGCGAACCGCCCCTACTACGCGCCGTAGTGCCACTCGAGTGGCTCTTCTTTCAGCCTGGACTTCAAGAAATCAATGGGCACGATCGTCACCGGGTCCACGCCGTTGAGGAACGCCAGGTAGAGGCTCATGAAATCGCCGAGGTACATCGCCGAGGCGACCTGCGCCAGCCGCGACCGCCCGCGCGCCCCCTCGATGTACACCGGCGCCTTGTCGCCGATGATCTCCTGGGTGAGGGCCAGCCGCCGGCGCATCCGCGGCGGATCGCTCGGCGATGCGATCACCACCACCACCGGCTCGTGGAGCAGCGCGGGGCCCTTCTCCCAGCCCACCACCTCGTTGTGGTTGAGTTCGGGCAGGTGCTGGCACATCGCCAGCGACTTGCTGTTCTCGTTGATCTGCGTGCGCCAGCGAAAGGCCACCGGCGCCAGCATCGGCGTCGAGGCGTAGAGGATGGGGAACTTGCCGTAGAGCGTGCAGGCCAGTTGCTTGGCGCGGTTGTCGGGCAGGGCGCTGGTGGGGCCGAGTTCGTCGCTCAGGGCTTCGAGGAGGTCCAGGGTCTCGCGGCATTCCTGCGCGATGTCACCGACCAGCCCCAGTTGGCCCAGCAGCGCCACCATGGGCATCAGCAGGTAGCCGGTGGAGGCCCGCGGCGGCTGGCCCCCGGGGACGATCGCCACCGGCGCCTCCGCCTCCTCGCAGAGGCCGCGCAGGGCGCCGCCGCTGCACACTCCGACCAGTCGGGCCCGGCGCTCCAGCGCCTGGCGCGCCGCGGAGAGCACTTCTTCGGTGTTGCCGGAATAACTGGCGGCGATCACCAGGGTGCTGCCGTCCACGTGGCGCGGCAGTTCGTAGTAGCGCACCACGCTGATGGGGCAGGGCGCGCGGTCCTCGAAGATGCCGGCCAGCAGGTCGCCGCCGATGGCGGACCCGCCCATGCCCACGCAGACGATGCTGCGCAGGCCTTCGCCCCAGTGCGGCGGAACCCGGGTCGCCTCGCCGATCTCCAGCCCGCGGCGGCAGTGCGCCGGGAACGCCTGGGCCAGGCGGAGCATGCCGGCGCTGTCGAGGTGGCCGAAGGTGGAGGTGTCGTCCAGGTCTATCGGCAGGTCAGGCTGGTGAATCCGGCAGTCCGACACGCCGCCTCCTTGCCGGCTAGCTGCCGGCGACGAAAGGCAGGAGCGCGATCTCGCGGGCGCGCTTCACGGCGCGGGTCATCGCGCGCTGGTGCTTGGCGCAGCAGCCGCTCTGCCGGCGGGCCTGGATCTTGGCCCGGTCGGTGAGAAAATTGCGCAGTTGATCTATGTTCTTGTAGTCCACGTGCGTGATCTTGTCCACGCAGTACATGCACACTCTCCGCCGCGGCCTGCGAAACCGCGACGGCCTGCGATCCCGATCCCGATCCCGTCCGCCCATGCTGCCTCCTTGTTATTCCGGAAACGGATCGTCGGGCAGAGGGCCGAGGTCCTCGGGCTCCTCTGCGGCCGTCTCGGCCGGAGCCGGCGCACCCTCGGCCGGCTCGCGGCGGCCGATCCCCTGCACCCGGTCCGCCACCACTTCCACCGAGCGCCGCCGCTGGCCATCCTGGGTCTGCCAGGAGCGCACCTGGATCCGCCCCTCGATGGCGACGACGCGGCCCTTGTTCAGGTAATTCGCCGCGAACTCGGCGTTCTGCCGCCAGGCGACGATGGGGATGAAGTCCGCCTCGCGCTCCCCCTGCTGGTTGGGGCGGCCGCGGTCCACGGCGATCCGAAAATTCGCCACCGCCACGCCGCTGGGGGTGTACTTCAACTCCGGCTCGCTGGCCATCCGCCCCACCAGCACCACCCTGTTGATCATGGCGCTTTGACCTCCGGCGCCGGGGGCTTCTTCTCCTCCTCCTGGCGCACCACCATGTGCCGCAGCACGGGCTCGGTCAGTTTGAGCACGCGGTCCAGTTCCGTGATCGCCGGCGGCGATGCCTGCATCCGCGTGACCACGTAGAAGCCCTCGCGCTTGTCCTTGATCGCGTAGGCGAGGCGGCGCTTGGGCCAGCGCTCGGGGTCCTCAACCTGGGCGCCGCCGCCCTGGGCGACGGCGACGATCCGGTTGATGGCGTCGGTGACTTGCTCCTCGGTGAGGTCGGGGTCGAGGATGTAGATCAACTCGTAATCAGGCACAGTGCGGGTCTCCTTCCCACGGTCTGGGCGGCCCCGGCTCAAGCCGGAGCAGGAAGGCGCTGGCGGGTCACGCCAGCCGCCGGGGCGTTCCC
>Ga0315286_10003484_pt1 | contig 14905 bp, 13 predicted proteins | sample YL17G10_0_MG_FD_205038 | JGI IMG/M metagenome (GOLD analysis project Ga0315286, IMG submission 205038) | Sediment microbial communities from Yellowstone Lake, YNP, Wyoming, USA - YL17G10_0 | ecosystem: Environmental > Aquatic > Freshwater > Lake > Sediment | place: USA: Wyoming | collected...
CTTTAGGCAGCTCCTTGGGCGGCTCGGCCTCGGCGGCCGGGGCCCAGGCGGAGAGAGCGGCCAGGATAGCCGCCAGCACGAGACGCTTCATGGTCATTCCCTCGCCCGTCATTATAGCCGTGGCGTCCGGGGCGCAAGGCTCCAAGGCGCTAGCGCCGCAAAAACTCCGGGAGCTCCTTGGCCGAGCACCGGCCGCAGACGTATTCCTGGCCCGTCTGCATGTAGCCGCCCTCGCTGAGCACGATGACCTTCCCGCAGCGGGAGCACTTGGTGGGCCGGTACTTGGGGACCTTGGCCAGCTTCTCGAAGTTGTACTCGTTGGTCCCGTAGTAGGCGTAGCTCTCCATCTCGCCCTCGAAGTTCTTCCGGCACTTGGGGCAGTCCTGCCAGTGCCCGGGGTGGTCCTCGGTGTGGTGAAAGCCGCAGAGGGTGAAGCGCCGGTGGTTGCGCGAGCAACTGTTGCGAGCGTAGGAGAAGGCTACGTACTGATCCTCATCGTCGCAGATCCAGTTGCCGCAGCATTCCGTCTTGGTCAGCTTGCCGGTCTTGCCGCAGAGGCCGCACCGGGGCCCTGAGCCGGACTTGCCGGAGCCCCTGGAGCCGGCGGCCTTCGGCCCGCCCGGCACCGCGATCCGCGGCCCGCCGCCCGCCGGCCGTTCCGCTTCCTCCTCCTCATCGTATGGCTCACCAGATGCGTCCTCATCCTCGTCGTCATAACCGTCGGCGTCGCCGTAGAGGGACTCGCTGAGCGTCTGGTAGTAGTTCCGGCTGGTCGGGCCGAAGCTGAAGGTGCGGGCCGAGCGCGACAACCGCGCGGCCACCGCCTCGAACTCGGCGCGGCTGGTGTCCCGCAGCGACAGGCCCAGCCGCGCGGCGGCCTGGAGGTAGGAGAAGAGCGGGTTGGAGTCCTGCCCGTCGGGCCGGCGCTTGAGCTGGCGGTAGAGGCGCTCGAACTCGTTGTCCGGCTCCACCTGGCCGGTGACCGTGCAGTAGTCCACGGCGGTGAACTCGATCAGCGCGAAGAACCCCTCGAACTCCGGCGTGGGCCCGTCCTCGAAGTCCGGCGGTGCGGCGCTGCCGACGAAGAGCTCGGAGAGCTTCTTGAGCCTGACCGTCGCCCGGGACTCCCTGCACGTCACGGTAACTTCTTCCCCGGCCGGGCGGACCTTCTTCTGGTCGTCGAATTGAACCGACACCGTCAGGACCAGCTCCTTCATGGAGGCATCCATGCCGGCGGCTTCAAGCTGCCTGACAAGCTCGTGATCCACGGCTGCTGCTCCTTGCCCCCCGCCTGGGCCTCTCAACCCGCGGCCAGGCGCGCGAGCAGCCCGGCCAGCTCGGTGTACTTGAGCTTCCCGGCCGGGGCCGGGAAGTCCGCCGGGAGGACCAAGGCCGCCGCGCCGCCGCCGGCGCGCCCGTGGGTGCCCTTGACCAGGCCCGCGTCGCGGGCGGTCCCGCGCTTGTCGGGGGCGAAGAAAAGCTCCAGCGGGTCGTAGCCGGGCTTGTTGTGGATGTCCACGGTCCGCGCGTAGGGTGGGGCGTTGGCCTCGTCAGTCCACCAGTCGTAGGCGAACCAGGCGCCCGGCGCGGCCTCCAGAACCACGTCGCCCGAGCGCGGATGGTCCAGGCCCAGCGCCGCCTGCTGCTCGCGGTCGAGGACGCGGCCCACGCCGGGGATGTCCCCGAAGCCCTCCATGATCGCCTGCGGGTCGAGACCGTTCTGGCAGCAGACGTGGGCGACCTGGTGGTCGGCCACCGCGAAGGCGAGGCTCGTGCCGAAGTCGGGCAGTTCGAAGGGTCCCACGCGGCGCACCGCGAGCAGCCCCGCCTCGCGCAGCGCGCGGTTGGGGAAGATCACCGAGGTTGCCGGCTCGATGGCGTAGTCGCCGGCGATGACCAGGGCGTAGCTGGCGCTCTCGGCGACCTCGGCCAGCCGGTTGAGCAGCCCGCCGAGCTCCTGGTGCGCCTTGGCCGCCTGCGGCGAGTCCGGCCCGAAACGCTGGAGGTCGTAGTCCAGGTGCGGCAGGTAGACGTAGGCCAGGTCCGGCGCCCCCCCCCGGCAGAGCTTCTGGATCCCGGAGATCCCCACCGGCAGGTCGGCGAAGGGCGGGGCCCCGGCGGCGTCGCTCGGCGGCCGGGAGAAATCGGGGACGCTGGCGCCCAGCGTCATCGCCGTGGCCGCGGCGATCCACTGCGAGGCGGGCAGGCCCGCCAGCGGCCCCCAGTAGTGGTGCAGCGGGAAGGGCCCGAGCGCGCCTTCGAGCATCTGGGCCAGCGCCGCCGGCCGGGTGTAGCAGGCCGGGATGGTCCGGCCGTCGGGGGCGTGGACCGGCGCCGGGGTGACGATCACGTCGGCGTTGGCGCCGATACTGTTCTGGAAAAAGAGCAGCGCCGAGCTCACCGCGCAGCCGCTCTCGCGCTCCAGGCGCTCCCAGGGCCGCTCGCCGGAGACCAGCGCCGCGGACTGCTCCCAGAAGAAAACCCGCCGCAGCTCCTCGTGGAAGAACCCGTTGCCGACCGCGCCGGTCTTGGCCGGCGGCAGGCCGGTGAGTAACGCCGCCTGCGCCGGGATGGTCAGCGCCGGGAAGACCGGCTCGACTTCCAAGAGATTCCCCAGGCGGTTCAAGCCGGCCTTGCGCGCCTCGGCCGCGCCCAGCGCGGCGCAACTCGCCACCAGCAGCTTCTTCACGGCCCGGCGGGTTCCGCCGGAGGCTCAGGCTCAACCACGTCCGACCCGTCGGATGGAGGCCCGGCCGGCGCGGCGCCTTCCGCCCCGGGCGCGGCCGGCTTGGCCGGCTTGCGCGCAAGCTCCACGGAACGGGGCAGGTCGGCGATGGACTTCAGGCCGAAGTGCTCCAGGAACTCCTGGGTGGTGCCGTAGAGCAGGGCGTTGCCGAGCTGGGCGCTCCGGCCGGCGATGCGCACCAGGCGCTTGTCCAGCAGGCCGCGGAGCATGTCGCCGCAGTTGACCCCGCGGATGCGCTCGATCTCCGCGCGCGCCACCGGCTGCCGGTAGGCGACCACCGCCAGGGTCTCCAGGGCCGAGCCGGAGAGCTTCTTGGCCGAGGCGGCGCGCCTGAGCCGCTGCACGTAGGGCGCATACTTCTCGCGGGTGAGCAACTGCCAGCCGCCGGCGATCTCGAGGAGCCCATAGCCGCGCTCGGAGTCGGCCAGCGCTTCGGCGACGGCCCCGAGCTGCCTGCGGACCTCCCGCGCGCCCACGCCGGCGGGCAGCGCCCGGGCGATCTGCGCGGCGGTCAGCGGCCGGTCGGCGGCGAAGAGCAGGGCCTCGACGGCGGCGAAGACCTCCGCGCCGGAAAGCTGCGGCTCGGCGACGACCACCTCCGGGCCTTCCGCGGCGGGAGGCTCCCCGCGCCTCTCGGCACCGGCCAGGCCGGGGCGGTCTGACTGGTCGGATTGGTCCGACAGGTCCGACCCGTCCGACGGATCAGCCGGCGGCGCGGCCGGCTCCGGAGCATCCTCCGCGGGGGCTTGCGTCCCTCCGTCCCCCGCCGGCTGCCGGGCGGCCAGCCGCGCGGCGATGGCCGCCAGGTCCAGCCGCTGATCGGCAGCCGGGCGGTCGGCCCCGGCCGGGTCCTGCGCGGGCGCAGCGGGCTCGGTCACTTGGCGGGCCCCCGGCTCATCCGGCGCATCTGCCGGAGGGCCTGCTGAATGCGCTTCTCGTTTTCGACGATGGCGAAGCGCAGGTAGCCTTCGCCGTCCTGGCCGAAGCCCACCCCCGGGCTGGCGGCCACACAGGCCCGCTCCATGAGCAGCTTGGCGTACTGCATCGAGCCCGTCGGCCGTACCGCCGCGGGCAGCTTGGCCCACACGAACATCCCGCCCTTGGGGACGTGCAGCTCCCAGCCCAGGTCCAGGAGCCCCTTGCAGAGCAGGTCCCGGCGCTTCTGGTAGATGCCCGCCTGCCGGGCGGCATCCTTGTCGCCGTGGCGCAGCGCCACGATGGCGGCAACCTGCACCGCCTGGAACAGCCCGTAGTCGAAGTAGCCCTTGATCTTGCCCAGGAGCATGACCATCTCGCGGTTGCCGACGCAGAAGCCGACCCGCCAGCCGGCCATGTTGTAGGGTTTGCTCAGGGTGAAGAACTCGCAGGCCACCTCGCGCGCGCCGGGGAACTCCAGGACGCTGGGCGGCTTGAAGCCGTCGAAGGCGGTCTGGGCGTAGGCGAAGTCGTGGATGATCACGAAGCCGTGGTCGTTGGCCAGGCGGATGAGCTCGCGGTAGAAGGGTGCGGTGTAGACCCGCGCGGTGGGGTTGTGGGGCGAGCAGGCGATCACCACCTTGGGCCGGGGGCTGATCGAGCGGCAGGCGTCGGCGATGCCCTGGAGGGTGCGCGCCTGGCACTCCTCGTCGTCGCCCTCGCCCATGCTGATGCCGATGACGTTGGCCCCGGCGATGATCGGCGCGTAGACGTGGATGGGGAAGGCCGGGGTGGGCACCAGCGCGCTCTCGCCCGGCCCGAGGATGGCCAGGCACAGGTGGCTGAGGCCCTCCTTGGAGCCGATGGTGGCGATGACCTCGCCCTCCGGGTCGAGCTCGACGCCGTAGCGCCGCGCGTAGAAGCGGGCCGCCTCGCGGCGGAGATTGTAGACGCCGGCGGCGGCCGAGTAGCGGTGATTGCGGGGGTCCTGGACGGCCTCGCAGAGCTTCTTGACCACCATCTCCGGCGTGGGATCGGTGGGGTTGCCCATGCCGAAGTCGATGATGTCCGCGCCGGCCTTGCGCCGCTCGTGCTTGAGGCGGTTGAGCTCGCCGAAGATGTACGGCGGCAAGAGATGCATCCGCGCGCTGGCGATGGCGGGCAGTTGGGCCGTGACCATGAACCGCTCCGTCCCCTCCGGCCAGGGCCGCCCGAAGCGGCCCCCCAGCCGGCGCAGATTATAGCGGCCCCGCCGGACCGCTTTCAAGGGCCGGTCTTGAACCCTACCGCTCGGGCTCGCGGACCGAGAGCCGCACCCGCTCGGCCCCGGCGCGCCTGAGCACGTCGAGCACCCGGACGGCCTCGCCGTAGGCCGCGGCGCGGTCGGCGTCGAGCGATATCCTGATCTCGGGCTGCTCAGCCACCCGCGCGCGCACCGCGGCAGCCAGCTCCTCGGCCGAAACCGCCCGGCCCTCCAGGAAGATGCTCCCGGCGCGGTCCACGGTCACCGCCAGGTACTCCTCGCGCTCCAGGACGGCGCTGGCCGCGCCGGGCAGGTCCACGGGCAGCGCCCGGTGCACGGTCATGGTGGTGGCCGCGTAGACGAAGCTGACCATCAGCAGGAACATCAGGTCGATCAGCGGGACAATCTCGATCCGGGCGGGCTTGGCCGCCGCGCGCGGGATCTTCACGGCCGGGCCGCTCCGGCCGCTTCCGGCTGGTCGCTGACCCCGTGGGCCGCGTTGCGGGCCAGGCAAATCTCCAGGCAGGAGGCGGAGGTTTCCATCTGCGCGGCGGCGCGCTCCGCCCGCCGGCTGAAGAAGTTGTAGGCCAGCAGCGCCGGGATGGCGATGATCAGTCCGGCGGCCGTGGTGATCAGCGCCTGGGCCAAGCCCTTGGTGGCCGCCGCGGGGTTGGCCACCCCGGCCTCGCCCATCAGGTTGAAGCAGTTGATAATGCCCGTGACCGTGCCGAGGATGCCCAGCAGGGGCGCCACGGTCACCACCGTGTCCAGCACCGAGAGGAAGCGGCGCATCCGCTGGTAGGCGTCAGCGGCGGCGGCCTGGAGCGCGCCGGAGGCCGAGTAGTTGCGGTGCACCAGCCCGGAATGCAGCACGCCGATCACGTAGTCGCGCGAGCCATGGGCCTCGCGGGCGGCCTGCTGGTAGCGGGCCTGCTCGGCAAGCTCCAGGAACCTGGCCGCCAGGGCCGCGTCGCGCCCGGCGCGCACCCGCGCCCAGAAGATGGCCCGCTCGATGATGAAGGTCAGGGCCACCAGGCTGGTGGCCAAGAGCGGCCACATCACCGGCCCGCCGCGCTGAAAAGCGTCAAACATCCTCTTCCCCTCTCAAGCGCAGCGGACCTACCAGCCGGTGATCTCCAGCATCCTTGTTCCCGGCGCCGCGCAGGCCACCAGGATCGCGGTCTCGACCAGCTCGCTGGCCGCGCCCAGCAGGTCGCCGGTCACCCCGCCCACCCGGCGGCAGCACCAGAGGCCGAAGGCCAGGTCCAGGATCACGCCGGCCGCCAGCGCGGCCGCGGCCCAGGGCCCGACGGCGGCCAGTCCCAGCGCCAGGGCCAGCCCCAGCGCCGCTAGGCGGTGGCCGCTCCGCGCGCCGAGGACGAACGCCGCCGCCGTCCCGCCCTCCGCCCGCGCGTAGGGCAGCATCACCGCCAAGTCCACCTGCGCGGTCCGCGAGATGACGCAGGCGGCCACCATCCAGACCGCCGCGCCGCTCTCGGCCAGCCGCGCGACCGCGGCCCACTTGGCCAGGAGCACCCCGACCAGCGCCAGGGTTCCGAAGGCCCCCACGCTGGGGTCCTTCATGATCCGCAAGGTGCTCTCCCGGTCGCGGCCGCCGCCGAAGCCGTCGGCCCAGTCGGCCAGCCCGTCGAGGTGCAGCCCGCGGGTCAGGATGATGCCGCCCAGCACCGCGGCCAGCGCCGCCCCCGCCGGCCAGCCGCCCGGGAGCTGCCCGCAGGCCAGCACCAGCCCGTAGAGCGCGGCCCCGATCAGGCCCCCGACCAGCGGGAACCAGGGCAGGGCCGCGGCCAGGTCCTGGGCGTCCCGGCCGGGAACCGGCAAGATGGTGAGCGTCCGCAGCGCGGTGACCAGCCCCCGGAGCATGGCTACTCCTTGTTGCTCACGCCCGCCGAGCGGAAGGTGGCCATCTGGTTGTAGATCTTGACGGCGGCCTCGATGATCGGCATGGCCAGGGCCGCGCCGGTGCCCTCGCCCAGGCGCAGTCCCAGGTCCAGGAGCGGCTCGGTTTCCAGGTGCCGGAGGACGGCGGCGTGGCCGGCCTCCTGCGACCGGTGGCTGAAGAAGAGGTAGTCCCTGACCGGCGGATGCATCCGGCAGGCGACCAGCGCTCCCGCCGAGGAGATGAAGCCATCCACCACCGCGGGCACGCGCCGGCTGGCCGCGCCCAGGATCAGGCCGCCGATGCCGGCGATCTCCAGGCCACCGAGGGCGGCCAGCGCCTCCAGGGGCGAGGAGAGCTGCGCGCGGTTGATCTTGAGCGCCTGCTTGATGACCCTGACCTTGCGCGCCAGGGTCGCGTCATCTATGCCCGTGCCGCGGCCGGTGATGCGCTCGACCGGGCAACGCAGCAGCGCCGCGAAGAGCGCCGCCGACGGCGTGGTGTTGGCAATGCCCATGTCGCCGGTGCCGATGAGCTGCACGCCCTCGGCCGCGGCGGCCTGGGCCAGCTCAATGCCCACCTCCACGGCGCGGACGGCCTCGGCGCGGGTCAGGGCCGGCCCCTTGGCAATGTTGGCGGTGCCCCGGCGGATCTTTCTCCGGATCAGGCCCGGCGCGTTCTCCAGCGGGTCGTCCACCCCGATATCCACCACGCAGACCTCGGCCCCGACGTGCCGGGCGAGCACGCAAATGGCCGCCCCGCCGGCCAGCATGTTCCGGACCATCTGGGCAGTGACCGCCTTGGGATAGGCCGAGACGCCCTCGTCGGCCACCCCGTGGTCGCCGGCGAAGGTGAAGATCTTCTTGCGGCCCAAGACGGGCTGCTGCACTTCCCCGGTGATCAGGCAGTAGCGCGCGGCGATGTCCTCCAGCCGCCCGAGGCTGCCCGGCGGCTTGGTCAGGCCCTCCAGGCGGGCGCGGGCCGCCCGCTCCAGCGCGGCCTCGACCGGCCGGATTTCGCCCAGAGTCTTCTCTAGCAGACTCATGTTTGCGTTCCTTGTCCTTTTCACCGCCGAGACGCGGAGGCCAATGCAGAATGATGAATTATGAATGATGAAATCGGAACCGGAAGGCCGCCGCCGAGTCCCTTTCTGCATTCAGCATTCATCATTCGGCATTCTTTTTCTTGATGACCACCGCTATGCCGCTGACCACCAGGACGACCTCGTCGGCGGCGCGGGCCACCTCTTGGTTGAGCCAGCCGGCCTGGTCGCGGAAGGCCCGCGAGGCGGCCGAGTCGGTGGGGATGATGCCCATGCCCACCTCGTTGGTGACCACGATCAGGTCGCAGGGCGGGCGCTGGAGCGCCTCCACGAAGGCGTCCAGCTCCGGGAACTCGCGCGCGCCCTCGCCGTGGTGGTGCAGCAGGTTCCCGAGCCAGACGGTCAGGCAGTCGATGATGGCGACCCCGGCGCCGGGTCCGATCCGGCGGATGGCCCCGGCCAGGTCGCGGGGCTCCTCGAAGGTCTCGAAGCCCGGCCCGCGCTGGCGCCGGTGCTCGGCGATGCGCGCGCGGGTTTCGGCGTCGAAGGGCTCGGCGGTGGCCACGAAGACCTTGCGGCCCGGACAGCGCGCCGCCCGCTCCAGGGCATAGCGGCTCTTGCCGCTCCGGCCGCCGCCGGTCACCAGGAGCACCCGGCTCACCGCGCCAGCCCCTGCATGACCGCCAGCGACTTCTCCAGGTCGGCCAGGCTGAAGACCTCGATGGTGACCACCCGGTCGCGCGCTCCGGCGCCGCTGGCCAGCCGCGCGACCAGCCGCGAGAGCAACCCGTCAGCGAGCCCCGCCAGGTCGCAGTGGTCCCGGCCGTTGAGGATGCCGTGGAGATGCGCGACGCGGCAGCGCTCCAGGTGGCGCTCAAGAAAGGCCTCGGGCGAGTGCCCCGCCAGCAGCAGGTGCCCGACGTCCATGCAGACCGCCAGGTTGCGTTCGAGCACCACCGGCTCGACGAGTTCGAACGGATAGGAGAGGGCCTCGACGCAGAGCGAGCCGGCCTGGAGACCGGAGGCAAGCAGCTCGCCGACGGACCGGGACAACCTCCCGCGCCAGCCCGACAGGTCGGCCGGCAGTCCTCCGCGGCCGTCCCAGTCGAAATGGATGACGTGCGCGAGGGGCGCGAGCGGCCGCATCCGCTCGGCCGTCGAGAGGCACTTCTCCACCGATCGGCGCCTGACCGCCTCGTCCGGGTCCCCCAGCCGGATATCGAGCGGCAGGTGGACCGTGTAGCTCAGGGCCTTGGCCTCGGCCAGCTCCCGGAGCTTGGCCACCGTGCGGTCGTCGGGGAGGTTCGAAACCTCCTGGGACTCGAACAGCACCAGCTCGATGTCGTCCACCAAGCCAGCCAGGAACTCGGCGTTGGGCAGGACCTCCGCGGGGATGATGTACGAGGTGGTCCCCAGCCGGAAGGGGAACCGGCCTCTCAGGCTGCGGCGGGGGGCGAGCGCCTCCGGCATCCGGGGATCCCTCAGAAGACCACCGTGTAGCTGACCCCGCCCAGGAAGGAGCTGCGCGTGCCGGTGACGCCCACGACCTGCTCGATGCGGGTGTCGGTGACGTTCTCCCACCGGCCGAAGAGCTTCAAGCTGTGCCCCTTGGCCTTGAAGATTTCCCAGTTGAAGCCCGCGTTGTACTCGGTGAAGTCAGGCAGTTCCACGCGCTTGTAGGCGTCCCAGTCCACGTCCACGGACTCAGCCTGGTGGACCATCTCGCCGAAGACGGTCAGCCGCTTGGCCCAGTCGGGCATGGCCGCGGAGAGCGCCAGCGGCTCGACCTCCAGGACGGCGCTGGCCACCTGCTCCGGCCGGCGGATGAGCGCCTTGCCGTCCTCGAAGTTGAGGGCGCTGTCGTCGGTGAAGGCCCGGGTATGGGTGATGGTCAGCGTCCCGCGCGCGCGGGCCCATTTCACCGGCTTGAGCGCCAGCTCGTACTCGATGCCCTCGGCCTCGGCCCGGCCGGCGTTCTCGTAGGTGCTGGTCGGGAAGTCGAACTTGAAGTTGATGTAGTCCTCGAAGCGGTTCTGGAAGACGGTGATCCCGGCGACCACCGCGTCGGCCAGCAGGTGCTGCTCGATCCCGGCGTCGGCCGAGGTGACCTGCTCGGGCCGGAGGCGGGGGTTGCCGACCGTATAGGTGGTGAACCCGCCGATCTGGTAGTAGGAGTTGTCGAAGTTTTCGAAGAAGGTGGGGCTTTTGATGCCCTGGCCCCAGGAGGAATGCAGCCGCGTGCCGGAGGGCTCGACCCAGAGGGCCGCGGCCACCCGCGCGGAGGTTTCGGTCCCGAAGGTGCTGTGCTCCTCGGTGCGCGCGCCGGCGTCGATGGTCAGGGCCTCCCAGAGCTCCAGGCGCTTCTCGGCGTAGACCGCGCGCGCCCAGCGGGTGCGGTCGATGTGGTTCTCGGAGATGTACGCTCCCGAAGCCTGGGCCTCGGCCCGGCCGAGCTCTTCCTCCCAGGCGACCCCGCCGCTGAGCTTGCCGACCGCGGGCCCGAGCTCGTAGAGCTTGACGCTGTTCTGCCACTCGGTGCTGAGCCGCTCCAGGTCCTTGGTGGTGCGGTAGTCGGAGGTGTCCAGCGAGTCGATCCGGTCGTCGAAGACGTAGCTGGTCAGGGTCCGGCCCAGCAGCAGCTTGCTGTCCACCAGGTCGGCTATCTTCCCGGAGAAGATCAGGCCGGTGAGCTCCCGGCGGTGCTCGACCCGGGCGTTGGGGTCCTCGATGGCGTCGCTCTTGTAGTCGCCGACCTCGTCGCCGGTGACGTGCTGGACCAGCTCCAGGTGGACGCCGCCGGGCTGCTCCCAGTCGAGCCGCGCGGCGAAGGCGGTGGCGTGCACGTCGCTGTTCTTGAAGCGGCCGTCGGTCATATCGAAGCGGGAGAGGTTCAGGTTGTAGGCGAAGGGGCCGTCCTCGCCGACGAACTGGGAGGTCTCCCGGAAGGTGCCGTAGGAGCCCGCCTCGGAGGAGAGGCCCAGCCGCGGCGGCCCGGAGCCGCGCTCGGTCAGCACCTGGACCACCCCGGTCATGGCCTCGGCGCCGTAGAGGGCGCTGCCCGGCCCGCGCAGGATCTCCACGCGGCCGAAGCCGGTGGCCGGCAGCGTCTCCCACGGAAAGCCGCCGCCGTCGTCGTTGAGCTTGAAACCGTCGAGGAGCACCAGGGTGTGGTCGCTCTCGCCGCCGCGCATGAACAGGCTGGTGAGCTGCCCGCGCGTGCCGCCCTGCACGAAGCTGACGCCCGGGGTGAACTGGAGCGCGTCCCAGGCGGCCGCCGGGCGGTGGAGCTCGAGCTCCTGGCCGGTGACCACCGAGACGGAAGCGCCCGCGTGCTTCTTCTCGGTGGGCACCCGGCTGCCGGTGACGATGATCTCCTCGGGCTTCTCCTTGTCGTCCTTCTTCTCGAAGAGGCCGGGCTTCTTGGGCGGCTCGGCCGGCGGCTTGCCGGGCTCGGCCGGCGGCTTCTTGGGCGGCTCGGGCCCGCTCCCCGGCTCGGCGGCCCAGGTTGAGGCGGCGATGAAGACGAGGACGAGAAGAATCTTCGCGGCGCGCATCGTGGATGAAAACCCCCTTCACACCCGCCTTTTGCCGGGGGCGGAACGCCGGCCGCGAATCGCCCGGTCCGGGAAAAGAAAAGCCCGGACCGGGAGGCGGTCCGGGCTCTTTCCTTCAGCGTCAGCCCCGGCCGCAGCCTCCCTGGTGCTGGGAGCCGCGTTTGCTCTCGACCGGGGCAGGTCTCCTGGCTTCCGGCTGGACGTCAACCGGTCACAGTGGGCCCGCCGCGACGGATTCGCACCGTCTTCCCTATTCCCCGTCCCTTGCGGGACGGCACCCCGGTCGGACCACGACGACGCACGGGATTCTACCGGCTCGGGCGCGGCGCGCAAGGACACGAAGCGGGAATCTGGTCCCGGAGACCTGGCTTTCCCTTTTTCGGGGACAGAGGAGCGGCTAGAGCCGGCCGAACCGGGCAGGGCTCTTGCCGATGCGCTCGCGGAAAAACCGGCAGAAGTAGCTAACGTCGCTGAATCCGCACAGCGCCGCGACGCTCTTGACCGCCAAGTCGCTGCGCTCGCGCAGCAGGTCCTTGGCCAGCTCCAGCCGCGCGGCCGCGACGAACCGGCCCACCGAGATCCCCTGCCGCGCCTTGAAGAGGCGGTTGACGTGCCGGGCGCTGATCCCCAGGTGGCGAGCCGCGTCCAGGAGGGAGGCCCCGAAGGCCAAGTTGGCCTCCAGGAAGGCCTTGGCCTGCAGGAAGAGCCGGTCGCCCCGGGAATCAGGCTCCTCCTGCGCTCCGGCGGGAGGCTTCAGGCCCAGAAAGTCCGACACGTGCCTGAAGACCAGCATGAGGATCAGGCGCACGTCGGCGGCGGCCACCTCCTGCTGGAAGGATCGTTCCCTGCGCACCTCCGAGCAGAGCGCCTCGAAGGCGGCCCTGAGGTCCGGGGCCGGCCGGAACCGGTAGCCGAGGCCCGCAGCCGCCTGGCCCAGCCTGAAGGCCAGCGAGTCCGTTCTGTTGGTGGCCGGCGAGATCGAGAGCAGGAAGCCGAAAAGCGTCGCCGGCCGTGAGCGGCTGCGCCAGCCGTGGACCGTCTCCGGCGGCATCAAGAATATCTCCCCCTGGCGGACCGGGATGCCGCGACCCTCCAGGCAGTAATCCATGCCGCCGGCCCGGACGTAGGTCACCTCCAGGAAGGGGTGAAGGTGGTACCTGGCAGTGGACTTCGGCGGGGGGCAGGTCAGGTGCAGGATCTCAGTCCGTATTTTCATGTCTCCGAACCACAGCGGCCCCATCGCGCCAACCGCCCTGGCCAGCCGGGCATTCTCAGCGGTGCATGGCCCATCAAAGGGGCTGGTCAGCTCCCTGGTCGGGCCGTAGACCCCCAGCCGCGGTCGGGGTAGCATGTCCGGATTCTCCTATCTTTGTCCCCATTCTACGGGCAACCGTTCCGGTTGCAAGGGGTATCCTGTCATGGCGGCCCGCGATCCACCGCAGGGCCAGGGCGATGCGGAGGCTGCGCTGCGATGAAACCCCAGGCCGATCCCCGGAACATCCTCAACGGCTCCGAGATCCCGTCGGAGGGCTACTGCGACCAGCCCTACGTGATCAGGACCAGCGACGGCGCCTGGCTTTGCTGCATGACCACCGGGCGCGGCAAGGAAGGGCAGGGCGGCCAGCACGTCGTGGCCATACGCAGCACGGACCGGGGCAGGACCTGGTCGAAGCCCGTCGATGTCGAGCCGGCCGACGGCCCGGAGGCCAGCTACTCGGTGCTCCTGGTCGTGCCCGGCGGGCGGGTCTACTGCTTCTACAACTACAACGCGGAGGACCTGCGCGAAGTGGTGGCCGACGACCCGCCCTATGCCGGCGGCAGGTGCACCCGGGTGGATTCCCTGGGCGCCTTCGTCTTCAGGTACAGCGACGACGGCGGGCGCACCTGGTCGGCCAGACGCTACGTTGTCCCGGTCCGCGAGTTCGAAATTGACCGCGAGAATCCCTACGGCGGGAAGGTCCGGCTCGGCTGGAACGTGGGCAGGCCGTTCGTCCATGACGGCGCGGCCTACGTCTCGTTCCACAAGGTCGGAAGGATGGGCGAGGGCTTCTTCGCGCGCTCCGAGGGCGCGCTGCTCAGGAGCGACAACATCCTCACCGAGCCAGACCCGGCGAAGATCCGCTGGGAGACGCTTCCCGACGGCGACGCCGGCCTGCGCGCGCCGGCCGGCGGCGGCCCCATCGCAGAGGAGCAGAGCTATGCCGTGCTCGGCGACAGCAGCTTGTATTCGATCTATCGCACGATTGACGGCCACCCGGCCTGCTCTTACAGCCGGGACGGCGGCCGTTCCTGGAGCGCGCCGCAATACGAGCGCTACGCCGACGGCCGGCCCATCAGGCACCCGCGGGCGGCCAACTTCGTCTGGAAGTGCGCCAACGGCAAGTACCTCTACTGGTTCCACAACAACGGCTGGACCGGCTATAACTTCGGCCCCGGCGCCGGCAGTCGCAACGTGGCCTGGCTCTGCGGGGGAGTCGAGCGGGAGGGCCGCATCCTCTGGTCCCAGCCGGAGGTTGCGCTCTACGACCCCGACTTCTTTTCCGGGCCGAGCTATCCGGACCTCCTCGAAGAGGACGGCCGCTTCTTCCTGACCGAGACGCAGAAGACGGTTGCCCGCGTGCATGAGCTGGACTCGACGCTGGTCGAAGGGCTTTGGGGGCAGTTCGAGGGCGCGTCGGTGGCGCGCGAGGGGCAGCTCCTCGAACTCCCGGCCGGCGGGGCGATGCTCTCCGAGGCGGACATGCCTCTGCTGCCCGCGTTCGCCACCCGTGACTATTGGGGGAGCGGGCCCGGGCGACAGGACCTGGGCGGCGGCTTCGCGCTGGACCTCTGGCTGCGGCTGGACTCGCTCCAGGAAGGCCAGGTGGTCCTGGACAGCCGGACCGAGGCCGGAGCGGGCCTGGCGCTGGTGACCACTCCGCGCGGGACCCTGGAGCTGGTCCTGAACGACGGGCGCTCCGAGAGCCGCTGGGACTGCGACCCCGGGGTGATCGAAGCGGGCAAACTGCATCACATCGTCATCATCGTGGACGGCGGCCCGAGGGTCATCAGCTTCGTGGTCGACGGCCAACTTTGCGACGGCGGCGGCCGGCGCACCTACGGCTGGGGCCGCTTCAGCCCGGTCCTGCGCGGCGCCAACGGGTCGAAGAAACTGAGGATCGCCCCGAGCATGTGCGGGGAAATGGTGAATCTGCGCATCTACGGCCGCTACCTGCGTACCAGCGAGGCGGTCGGCAACTGGCGGGCGGGGCACGCGCAAGATGCCAAGCAGACGAAGAGCGTCGCGAGCGTGCCGGTCACGTGAGGAGCAACGTCATGGTTAGGTTGCGGAGGCCCTTTGAAGCATGTTGCCTCGCAGTCCTTGGCTTTCTGCTGAACAGGGTGGCGGTTGCTGCCGCCGGGGTTGCGGAGTTCGAGGTCAAGCGCGAGGCCGTTTTCGAGTTCGCCGACAAACCCAGTGTGATGCGCGAAGGCGACACGGTTACTATCTCCTTTGCGACCAAGG
>Ga0315286_10003485_pt1 | contig 14903 bp, 11 predicted proteins | sample YL17G10_0_MG_FD_205038 | JGI IMG/M metagenome (GOLD analysis project Ga0315286, IMG submission 205038) | Sediment microbial communities from Yellowstone Lake, YNP, Wyoming, USA - YL17G10_0 | ecosystem: Environmental > Aquatic > Freshwater > Lake > Sediment | place: USA: Wyoming | collected...
CGAGGTCATTCGGGCGATATCCCCGAACGGCTTTGTCGAGATGAAGGACAACAAGGACCAGGGGACCTGTTGCGGGACCAGCCTCTTCCGGGGCTGCGATGCGATCTCCGAGCAGATGAGGTACGACCGCCTCAGGCAGGCCATGGAGACCGAGGCGACCTCGCTTCTTACTTCCTGTCCGAAATGCCAGATACATTTCAAATGCACCCTGAGCACGAAATGTGAGGAGAACGGGTTGGACCCGAAGTTCGTGGTGAAGGACCTCGTGAGCTTTGTTGCCGACCATCTGGACAAGGAGGGCTGAGAATGCCTTCGAAGGATGTCATGGTGATAGGCGGTGGCGTTGTTGGGATGCAGGTATCCATCGACCTGGCCAATATGGGCTACAAGGTCGACCTCGTGGAATCGGACCCGAGCATCGGCGGGAGGATGGCGCAGCTGGACAAGACCTTCCCGACCAACGACTGCTCCATCTGTATTCTGGCTCCGAAGATGATCGAGTGCTCCCAGCACCCGAACATCAATACAATGACCTACACCGAGGTCATCGGGATAAAGGGCAAGGTTGGCGATTTCAGGGTAACGGTCCGCAAGAAACCAAGGTATGTCGACCTCAAAAAATGTACCGGTTGTGGCGAGTGCGCGGAGAAATGCCCGACGAAGGTGCCCAACGTATTCGATATGTCCCTAGCGTCAAGGACGGCCATTTACATCCCTTTCCCCCAGGCCGTCCCGAAGAAGATGACCATCGACCCAAAGCACTGCCTCAAGCTCACTAAAGGAAAATGCGGGGCCTGCAAGAAAGTCTGCGCCGCCGGGGCCATAGACTACGACCAGAAGGAAGAGATCGTCGAGGTCAAGGTCGGTGCCGTCGTGGTCTGCACAGGCTTCGACTTCTATGATATGACGAGGCTCCCGGAATACGGCTACGGCAAGATCAAGAACGTGGTCACGGCCATGGAGTTCGAGAGGCTGTTGAGCGCCTCGGGTCCTACACTGGGCCACTTGAAGCGCCCATCGGACGGCAAGGACCCCAGCAAGATCGCCTTTGTACAATGCGCGGGTTCGCGGGATAAGAAGCACATGATGTTCTGCACCGGGGTCTGCTGCATGCATTCCATCAAGGAGGCCATCCTTGCCAACGAGCACAGCCCAGACACCGAGTCCACGATATTCTACATAGACCTCCGGGCCGCCGGCAAGGGATTCCAGGAATACCTCAAGCGGGCCGAGAGCGAGTACAAGGTCAAGTACATCCGGGCAAGACCAGGGACCATCACCGAGGCGGCCGACGGGAGCCCGATCATACATTATGAAGACATGCAGGGACGGGCCATCCGGGCCACGCAGTTCGACCTGGTTGTCCTTGCCCAAGCACTTATTCCATCGAACGGGACCAAGGTCCTAGGGGACATCCTTGGAATCGAGAAGGACCGCTTCGGCTACCTTAACATCCCTGAACCGGTCATGAGGCCTGTCGACACTTCCGTCCCGGGCATCTTCGCCTGCGGATATTGCCAGGCTCCGATGGACATTCCCGAAGGGGTTGCCCAGGCTTCCGGCGCGGCGGCCAGGGTTGCTGAGACATTGGAGGTGTTATCGCAATGAAGACCGCCGAACCACGCGTGGGCGTGTTCATTTGTCACTGCGGCAAGAATATCGGCGGCTACGTTGACGTGCCCGCGCTGGTCAATTACGCGAAGACCCTGCCCAATGTCATCTATTCTGAGGCTAATATCTACACATGCTCGGAGGACGGTCTCCAGTCCATCAAGAAGGCGATCAAGGACAACAAGTTAAACAGGGTCGTGGTCGCATCGTGCACACCAAGGACCCATGCTAAGCTATTTCAGGGGGCCTGCGAGGAGGCAGGCGTCAACAAGTACCTGTTCGAGTTCGTCAACATCAGGGACCAGTGCTCCTGGGTGCACATGAAGGAGAAGGAGAAGGCGACGCAGAAGGCCAAGGACCTTGTTAGAATGGGCGTCGCCAAGGCATCGCTCCTCGAGCCCAGGTGCGAGCTCGAGATAGACGTCCTGCCCGTCTCCTTGGTGATCGGCGGTGGCATCGCCGGGATGACGGCGGCCATAAACCTGGCCAACCAGGGCATCCAGGTCCATCTGGTGGAGAAGGACAAGGAGCTCGGAGGCCTGCTAAGGAGCCTCTACACCATCTTCCCGACGGACGTCAAGGCCAAGGACATCCTTAAGCCATTGATCGAGACAATGAAGAAACATCCCAAGATAAAGGTTCATCTCGGCTCGGGTCTGAAGGAGCTCAGCGGCTACATCGGCAATTTCGATGCCGTGCTCGATGACGGGCCAGTCAAGGTCGGCACAATAGTGGTCGCTACCGGGGCCAAGGTCCTAACGCCGGACGGCATGTTCAGTTACGGGAAGAACCCGTTGGTCATGACCCAGCTCGAGTTCGAAGAGGTCCTGAAGAAAGGCAAGGACCTCCCCGACTCCGTGGTCATGATACAATGCGTAGGCGCCAGGATCCCGGAAAGGAGCTACTGCTCCAGGACCTGCTGCATGGTGGCGATTAAGAACGCCATGGAGCTGAAGGAAAAGAACCCGAAGGCACAGGTATACGTCCTTCACAGGGACATTAACACGGCCGGAACGCACAACGAGATATATTACGACGACGCGCAGGCTAAAGGGGTCAGGTTCTCACGTTACACATTGGAAAGACCGCCAGAGGTCCTCAACGGGAACAACGGAACAAGGGTGCGCTACATGCATCCGACCCTTGGGAAGACCGTTGAGATCCCGGCCGACTGCGTAGTGCTGAGCACCCCGATGGTCGCCAATCCCGACAATACGACGCTCAACAAGCTGCTGAAGGTGCCCCTTAGCCAGGAAGGTTTTTTCCTGGAAGCCCACATGAAGCTGAGACCGGTCGAGTTCGCGACGGACGGCATCTATCTCGCCGGGTCCGCGAAATGGCCTTCCAGCGTGTCCGAGGCCGTGAGCCAGGGATACGCGGCAGCTGCTAAGGCCGCGGCGCCCATGAAGCGCAAGAGGATAAAGGCCGAGGCCATCACCGCCGAGGTCGACCCGGAGAAGTGCTCGGGCTGCGGTACTTGCGAGCTGGTGTGCCCATACAAAGCGATTTCGCTCAAGGCCATGCCTGACTACAAGATCGCAGAGGTGAACGCCGTCCTCTGTAAGGGTTGCGGAACCTGTGTGGCGACCTGTCCGTCGAGGGCCATCACGCAGAACGGTTTCACGGACCAGCAGCTAGTCTCGCAGGTCAGGGAGGCCGTGAACACTGAGCTTCCACAGGAGGAAGTCAACATCATCGGCTTCTGCTGCAACTGGTGCTCCTACGCCGGGGCAGACATGGCCGGCGTGAGCCGTTACCAGTATCCACCCAACATGAGGATAATCAGGACCATGTGCTCCGGACGGGTGGACCCCATCTGGATATTGGATGCCTTTTTAGAAGGCGCGGACGGGGTATTCGTCAGCGGATGTCACCCCGGGGATTGCCACTACATGACTGGGAACAACTACAGCAAGGAGAGGATCCTGCAGCTGAAGGAACTGATCGGGAAGTACGGCATAGACCCAAGGCGGCTAAGGCTCGAGTGGGTCTCCGCCAGCGAGGGCGCCAGGTTCTCCGAGCTGGTCAAGGAATTCACGGAAGAAATCCAGAAGCTAGGTCCAAGTCCATTGAAGAGAAAGGGAAAGAAAGGAGGTGTGTAAGTGTCAAAGAAACTTGAAAGCGAGGTCTGGGACCTTGATCGGTGCGCGGGTTGTGGCGCTTGCGTGGCAACCTGCTCGAAGCGTATTGTCCGATTCGAGGATATTGAGCACCCTAAAAAGAAGAAAGTGGTAAAGACGATTGGGCAGACCAGCAAGCCGCTGGACGTGTGCCACTTCTGCGACATGGAGGGGTTCAACCTATGCGACCTCTCCTGTCCGAGAATAAAGAAGGAGTGGCCCGATGGCCCTGTGCTCAAGACGACCATGATAAGGACCAAGGGCAAGGTCCCGTCCGAAGAGCCGAACGAGATCATAGCCTACCTGCTGTCCAGCGCGATGCAGGCCGGCATGATCGACGGCGTCATCGTGACAGATGTGGACCCCTGGACCCTGGTACCCTATCCCAAGGTCGCGACCTCCATCAGCGAGGTGATCGAGGCGGCGGGTAACCAGTACATCTGGTCACCGACCCTCGAGGGGCTGAAGGAAGCAATCTACAAGAAGGGCCTTAAGAGGCTCGCGGTCGTCGGGACGCCCTGCGTCATCCAAGCCCTGCAGAAGATGGGCGAGGAGGACAGGAACGCCCTCAAGTACATAATGAGCAAGATCAAGGTGAAGGTCGGTCTGTTCTGCAGCGGCATCTACAGGGTGGATGCCCTGAAGGACATATCCGGGGCAGTTGGCGTGCCAATCACGAACCTTCAGACCATCAGCGTCAACCAGAAGGACGATAAGCTGAAGGTGACCACCTACGATGGCAAGTCCAAGGAGATGAAGCTCTCCGACGCGACCAAGCTTATTAGGAAAGGCTGCGGCCGCTGCTACGACCTGACATCCGAGTTCTCGGACATATCCATCGGGCCAATTGGCGCCAAGAAGGGCTACGCCACCGCCATAATCAGAACCGGGGCCGGCCAGAACGTGCTCGACAATGCAGTCAGGCACGCCACGCTGGAGACCAAGGATGGCGTGGACATGAAGGCCCTCAAGGGCGCGAAGGACTCGAAGGCCCGCAGGAAGCAGGCGGAGATGATGGACGACCTCAAGATCCTCATGCTGGAGGCCTTGAGGAACCCGGCAAAGGTAGAAGCGGCCAAGGCCAAGTTCGGCGAGGTCTACTACAAAGGCACCGGCGGAAAAGAGGACAAGGAGAAGCCCAAGGGGAGGTCCAGCTGCGGGACATGTTCCCTCTGCTGAACGAGGAGGTGTATACAATGGTCGACATAGATGCGAAAGGTAAGGACTTCAAGGCGGTCAGCCAAGCTGTGAAGGATGCCGTTGCGAAGGGCGCCCCGGTGACCATCAAGAACGCAGGGGGCTTTTACGGTCTTGGCGCTGGCCAGAAGTCGTCCAAGATAAAGATCATCGGCGACACGGGCGACTACATCGGTATCGTGAACGCCGGTGGCGAAATAGTCGTCGAGGGCAGTGTCCACAACTTCGTCGGCGACAATATGAACTCGGGGAAGATCGTCGTGACCGGCAGCGCCGGCTACGGCGCCGGGATGTATCCATACGGCGGGACCCTTTATATCAAGGGAGACGCCGGGGACTTCACGGCGACCATGAACAAGGGCGCGACCATTGTCGTCGGCGGCAACGTCGGTGACGAGGTCGGCACCTACATGACGGCCGGGAAGCTCATCGTGCTGGGCAACGCCGGAAAGGATCTCGGGAACTACTTCATCCGGGGCACGATATTCCTCGGTGGCACAGCCAAGCGGCTGGGCCACAACGTCAAGCAGGTCGAACTTTGCAAGGAAGACATCGCCGAGCTCAAAAAGATTCTCGATGATGCCGGCTTCAAGTTCGACGTGACCAAGCTCAAGAAGTACGTGCCAGAGACAGAGAAACCGTTCTATGAACACAAAAAGCCTGCAAAGGAGGCTGGAACATGCCGATAGTCGGAGCGTTTTGCGTTAACCAGGACAAGGGCCGGTGCATCGCCTACGAAGAGCCTTGGAAATGCGGCATATGCACCATGGTCTGCCCCCAGAAGGTATATTCGAGAAACGAGCAGGGGCAGGTCGAGATCGTGAACGATTTCAACTGCGTGGGTTGCAGGATATGCGTGGACAGTTGTCCCTCCGAGGCCCTGCACATCAAGCCAGCGGAGCCAGAGATGTTCACGAGGCACATCTGGAACTCCGGCACCGTCGAGTCCATCCACTACAAGGCCGAGACGGGCGAGTACATGCTGAGGGGCCTAGGGACAATGGGTCCCCCGACGCCCCACTTCGACAGCATGGTCGTCGTGCCGTCCCAGATATCCTCCGTGTCTCCCAAGGACAAGTACCGGGAAGAGTGCGACATGACGGTGGTCATCGGTGAGGACACTGCCAAGTACCCGGTCAAGCTGCAGGTTCCCATCATAATCGCGGCCATGTCCTTCGGCGCACTGTCCTTCGAGGCAAAGATGTCCTTCGCACGCGGCGTGGCCCTGACGGGATCGATGGGCAACACCGGCGAAGGCGGCCTGCTGCCCGAGGAGCCCTGGATCGCCCACGGCTATGATAAAATAAACGGGGAGAAGAAGTACGGCCCCGGCGGTTCCTTCGCAATCCAGTGGTCCACGGGCCGCTGGGGTGTCAGCGCTGACTACCTGAGGGCAGGCGACGCGGTCGAGGTCAAGATCGGCCAGGGCGCCAAGCCCGGCATGGGCGGTCACCTACTGGGTAAAAAGGTAACGCCCGAGGTCGCGAAGATACGCGGAATACCCGTCGGGACGGACGCCCTGTCGCCCTGCAGGTACTACGATGTCTGCGAGTTCGATGACCTCAAGCACCAGGTGGACATCATAAGGGACCTGACGGACTACAAGGTGCCAATCTTGATGAAGCTCGGTCCGAGCAGGCCGTACAAGGATGTTATGAAGTGCGTAGAGGCCGGCGCGGACGCAATCTCCATCGACGGGATGGTCGGTGGCACGGGCTGCTCGCCAGAAATCGTGACGAACGGCGTCGGCATCCCAACCATCGCCTGCGTGACCGAGGCCGTTAGGGCGCTGAAGGACATGAAGGTACACCACAAGGTGAAGCTCTTCGCCCTCGGCGGCATCCGGAACGGTCTTGACGCCTACAAGGCCATGGCCATCGGGGCTGACGGTGTCGGTTTCGGCGCCGCGGCCGAGATAGCCCTGGGCTGCAGGACCTGCATGGCGTGCCACACGGGCCAGTGCAGGTACGGCATCGCGACGGGCAAGGCCGAACTCAGGTATTTCCTGGACCCCAACGAGGGCGGCAGGAGAATCGCGAATTTCATCAGTGCGACGGCGGAGGAGATAAAAATCCTCACCATGCTGAGCGGGCACAGCGAGACCAGGAGCCTCACCAAGGAGGACATCCGGGCCCTGGACCTTAACACCGCTGCGATCTGCGGCATCAAGCTGATTGGCATGGAGGACTACTGGCCGGAGTACTGGAGAAAGATCGAGGGCGGCAAATAGGGCATTAATCACACCCAAGGAGGTTCTAAGACGGCATGTACTTGCCCAATGGGACCTCCTTTTTATTATTAGTGAAAAACGATGGATTGCGGCCTATAGCCTACTTTGTTTTAAACGGAAACGATAGTAATAAAATATTATTTAAAGGAGGGCCCGGAGGCCCTCCTCACTAAGGATTTCCCTACTTCTTGCTAAGGCCCGCGGCCTTGATGGCCTCGGTCAGGGCCGGGACGACGTCGTGCAGATCGCCCACTATGCCGTAGTGGGCCACCTTGAATATCATGGCGTCCGGATTTTTGTTTATAGCCACGATGCACTTGGAGCACTGCATGCCCGCCCTGTGCTGAATGGACCCACTTATGCCGCAGGCGATGTAGAGGTCCGGCCTCACGGTCTTGCCGGTCTGGCCCACCTGGTGGTCCTGGGATATCCAGCCCTTCTCGACGGCAACGCGGCTCCCGCCGACCTCGCCGCCCAGGCACTCGGCCAGCTCCCTTATGACCTTGAAGCCTTCCGCCGAGCCGACCCCGCGGCCGCCCGAAACTATAATGCGAGCTTCCTCGAGGTTCGCGATCTTTTTGGCCTCCTTGACGATTTGAAGGATCTTGACCATCATGTCCTCTTCTTTGATGTCCACCTTGACCTTCTCGACCTGGCCCTTCCTGTTCGGGTCGGCGTCGAGCTCCTTCATAATGCCGGGCCTCACAGTAGACATCTGGGGCCTTGTGATAGGCGACATGATAGTAGCCATGACGTTACCGCCGAAGGCCGGCCTGGTCTGCAGCAGGAACCTGGTCTCCTTGTCTATTGTGAGCTCTGTGCAGTCCGCCGTGAGCCCGAGGTTCATTCTCCTGGCTATTCTCGGGGCCAGGTCCCGGCCGATGGTCGTCGCGCCGTAGAGCACGATGTTCGGCCGCTCCTTCGCGATGAGCTCGGAAATGACCTTGGCGTAGGGCCCGGTGGAGTAGTGCTCGACCTTGGGGTCGTCGAAGACGTAGACGATGTCGGCCCCGCGGTGGATGAGCTCCATGGCCAACTTCGTGATGTTGTGGCCTATGAGCACTGCCCCGACCTGCTGGTTGAGCTCCTTGGCAAGGCCATGGGCGCAACCAAGCAACTGGATAGCGACCTTGGAAAGCTTGCCGTCGCGCTGCTCGGCGAAGACCCATACGTTCTTGTGCTCGCCCGCCCCGCCAAGCTTCTTCTCAACGCCTATGACCTCGAGGCAATCGCTAGCGCAGGCATCCACGCAGGCTCCGCAAGCAGTGCAGGTCGTCTTGATGATGACCTTGTCGCCCACTATCTCGAGAGCCCCGTATGGGCAAGCCGCGACGCATTCACCACACTGCGCGCAGTTCTCTGGTTTCCATTTCAGTTCGGCCATCGTCATCACCTGTTGATGATATTGTCGTTCTCGAGGTGTTTGACCAGCTGCTTCACAACATCCTCGGTCTTTCCTGTCAGCATCTTGCCCAGCCCCTTGGGCTCGGGCGCGAAGGTCCTCTTGACGCCCGTGGCCGAGCCGTCCAGACCTATTCTGCTCTTCTCGGCATTTATCTGCTGGGCGTTCCAGAAGGGTATCTTCAGCTCCTTGCAGGCCTTCAGTATCCGCGACACTGTCGGGTACCTGGGCTTGTTCATCTCCTTGACGCATGTTACAAGGCACGGGAGGGGGGCCTCGACGACCTCGTAGCCGTCCTCGAGCAGCCTCTCCACATGGGCCGTCTTGTCCTTGACCTCGAGCGTTCGTGCGTAGGTTATCTGGGGCAGCTTGAGCCACTCGGCGATCTGGGGCCCGATCTGGGCCGTGTCGCCGTCTATGGCCTGCCTGCCGGATATTATGATGTCGTAATTGCCGACGGCCTTGATGGCCATGGCCAGCGCGTAGGAGGTGGCCAGCGTGTCCGCGCCCGCAAAGGCCCTGTCGCACAGGAGCACGCACTCGTCGACCCCCATGGCGTAGGCCTCCCTCAAGGCATCCTCGGCCTGGGGCGGGCCCATGCTTATGCAGACGATCTTCCCCCCGTGCTTTTCCTTCAGGACCAGGGCCGCCTCGATGGCGTTCTTGTCCTCGGGGTTTATGATGCTCGGGACGCCCTCTCTTATAAGGGTCCCGGTCTTCGGGTCGATCTTGACATCGGTCGTGTCAGGGACCTGCTTCATCAAACAGATTATGTCCATAATGCTCACCTCACTTGAGGAGCCCTCCGGAAATGACCATTCGCTGGACCTCGGAGGTACCCTCGTATATCTCTGTGATCTTGGCGTCGCGTATGAGCCTCTCAACGAGATAGTCCTTGGTGTAGCCGTAGCCGCCGTGTATCTGGACGGCCTTGACCGTGGCCCTCATGCACATCTCGGAGGCAAAGAGCTTGGCCATGGCCGCTTCAGCGCTGAACCTCTTTTGCGTGTCCTTGGCGTAGGCCGCCTTCCGGACCAGTAGCCTCGCGGCCTCTATCTCGGTCGCCATGTCGGCCACCATCCACTGGATGGCCTGGAACTTGCCAATGGGCTTGCCGAACTGCTCTCGCTCCATGGCGTACCTCTGGCATTCCTCCAGGGCCGCCTGGGCTATGCCCACGGCCTGGGCCGCGACGCCTATCCTTCCGCTGTCCAATGTGGCCATCGCGATGCCGAAGCCCGCGCCCTCGGCGCCGAGCAGGTTCTGGGCCGGGACACGGCAGTTGTCCATGACGAGCTCCGCCTGGCCCGAGCCCCTTATGCCCATGAGCTCCTCGACGGTGCCAATGGAGAAGCCAGGGAACGTCTTCTCGACGATGAATGCCGATATCCCCTTGGGCCCCTTGGCCTTGTCCGTCATGGCGAATATGATGAATGTTTCCGCGTTCGTGGCGTTGGTGATGAATATCTTGGTGCCGTTTAGGATATACTCGTTATCCTTCTTGACGGCCACGGTCGCCTGGGAGCCGGCATCGGTCCCCGCGCCGGGCTCTGTCAGGCCGAAGGACCCGAGCTTTTTGCCGGAGGCGAGGTCCGGGAGGTACCTTTTCTTCTGGTCGTCGGTGGCGTTCTTCTGCAAGGGATAGCAGACAAGGGAGTTGTTCACGGACGCTATGATGGCCACGGCAGCGCTGGCCCGGGCGATCTCCTCTATGGCTATCGTGTAGCAGACCGTGTCGCAGCCTGCGCCTCCCAAGGCGGGTTCGACCATCATGCCCATGAGGCCCAGGCTTCCCATCTTTTTCGCGAGCTCTATGGGAAACTTGTGCGACTTGTCTATCTCCTGGGATAGGGGCGCGATCTCCTTGTCGGCGAACTCCTTCGCCATCTTCTGCATCATCTCTTGCTCTTTCGAGAGCTTGAATTCCATAAACCTCATCCCCTGACGGCCGTAACCTCCAAGGATGATAACGCTTGGAACTTCCGGACCATCGTTCTTCCCACGTGGGCTTAGTTCCGTTACACGAATATCAATATACTAATTAAGGATTTTCCTAGAATCTAGAATATTACAGATGCACAAGATAATTATATGATTAGAATCCGACAACGGATAGCGGCATGGCTGAACGAAGACAATATTCTGAAAAGAGAGGCCCTACCTGAGAACTATCTCGATGTTGACGCCGTCCGGGACCTGGATCCTCATCAGCTGTCGCAGAGCCCTTTCCTCGGCGTCGAGCTCGATGAGCCTCTTATGGATGCGCATCTCCCAGTGGTCCCAGGTCTCGGAACCGCCGCCGCAGGGGGACTTCCTCACGGGGACCTTGAGCCTCTTCGTCGGTAGTGGTATGGGGCCGGTTATCGCGGTGCCCGTACGCTCGGCGATCTGCTTGATCTGGTTGCAGACGTTTTCTATGTTCTCGATGCTTGGCGAGAACAGCCGGATACGCGCCTTCTGCGTTATTCAAACCACCCTCGTTGATTGCCCTGTGGGGTGTAAGAGTATCAAGGCACATGTATATATACCTTATCGATAAGGAGGCGTTCCACCGAGGATAATTCCCATTTTACGCCATGCCCGCGATTACTCTTCTTCGACGGGTTTTTTTTTCTTATCGTTCTTCTTATGGCCATGTTTGACCTTGGACGGTTCCTTCATGCCAACAAGGACCACAGCGAGGACCACAATGACGATGAGCGCGATGACCAGATAGCCCCAATCGACGGTGGGCGCCTTGTGAGATTCTTGTATCTGGGGTAACGAGCCGTTCGTTGGGACGAAGGTCCCGAATATTGTTATATTACCGGTGAAGGTCTCATCTTGGTAGCCGTCTTTTTCGAAATGCACCGCCACCGTCTTGTTGACCCAGGAGGCCGGCAAGAATAAATGGGCCGTGCCGTTCGTGGCCGTGGTCGTATTGTATGACTCGCTCCCGTAATTGACGAACACCTTGGCCGTGGTGATCGGGGCCATCCTGTGGTCGACGAACGGCCCGATGTAGACGCTTATGCTCTGTGGCTGGGCCGAAACGACCGAAGGGAAAAACATGATAGAGACGAGCGATAGGACGATCAAGATAGGCGCCATGCCCCTTATCATCGTTCGAACTCGAACCATCGTGTCCGCCTCCGACCTTTTCCGCCATACCCGACAACCGCGTCCCATAATAAAAAAGGAATCATCGAACGAAACCGTGGTAGCGGGTCGTTAACAACTTAATCCATCATCATTTAGTTAAATAATAGGAAATATTTTTTACCTAAACAACTATCTGGCTGCGGTATTATGCTAGAATGGATAACATCCAAGGTCGTTGTTTCCGTCGCGGCCTTGCTGATATTGGCCTCGGTGGGCGGCTTTTTCGTGACCCAGCGAGAGGGCTGGAAGGACGCCCAGGCCGCGAACATCTCCAAAGATATAGCGAAGTTGGTAAACCAGGTCTCGACGGTCAACTCCAACCTGACGACCATCATCCATTTCGGCGACAGCGGTCCTGGGATAAACCTGCCCTCCAACGTCGATGGGGCAACTTATGTCATGAAGTTCGACCGGACGAGCGTGCGTTGCGAGCTTAACGGCAGGTCGAGCATTTCCGAGTTCTATACGGGCGTGCATCTCTATTCCCCGTCGGACGTCGACCTTAAGAACCTGACGCAGAAGAGGGAGCATGACCTTAATCATCAGACCTTTACGACTCATTCGACAGGCAAGATTGTCCTGATGCGGGCAAGGGCGGCTACGACGGGCGCATCCGAGTTCGAGACTTTCGTATTCGTTGGTGAATGAGATGAACGGACGTTTCAAGCGCAATACCATGGGCCGTGTATCCTTCGCGGTGATCTCCGTCATCATCCTTCTGAGCGCCACCGTTACCGCGGCCTATGTCTACACGCTCACCGAGAAACAGATCAAATCACCGAACATCCCCATCAATAGTTTCGGCACCCTTAAAAATGGCCTCGGGAGCGACATGAAGGAATTATCCATTGAGGCATTGGACTCCGCCCTTGTCGTATACCGGGACGCCCTTGCATCGAACGACATCAATGTGAGTTCTACGAATACAGAGAAAGAATATCGGGTTAAGGCGACCTTGATATTCGAAGGCCTGTTCAATGGAATGTACAACGGAACTTTGATGTTTGGTGCTCTCGAGGTTACGGCACAGCTCCTTCCTCCCGACAGTGGGAACAGCTATGTGACCCCGATCTACGGATACCTGTATAGTCAGACCGAGCTGGAGCGGGAAGACCAGATAGTACCGACAGGATTCACGCTGCGTGCCAAGGCCCGGCTCAACATATTGGATACCGCGACCCAAACACGGGACGAGGAACTGGTATTCACAGAGGTCAATATCACGACGAAGATGCCATTGGTAATGCAACTAATGGGCTCGCTGGACCTTACTAATCTCGAGAGCGTCCTTTCCAATATGGTTGGAGCCGTTCTTTTCGCACGGCTCTACGGGACCTGGGCACAAGAACTTGGCCTGGACCTGAAAGGCATGCCGCTGCCGAACGAGACATTCAAAACGCCAGCGTTCGACAATGGGACGGATTTCGTGGTCGGATATAAGTCGGATTCCGGGCCCATCCCGTCCTCTATGCTCATTTCCAACGATGACCTCGACATCATACGGGACCTTCTTTTCATTCTCGTTCAGGTTCGGGATTTCGGAACATGGGACGAGGTGTTCGTCGGCAATTTTCTGACGAAAGTGCATACATACAGCGTGGTGGACCAAGGACAGCACATGACCGTCGAAGACGTCAAAACGATTATCGGTCAGACATCCCCCAACTTCGTGAACTGCGAGGCCTTGGTGCTTGAGCTCTTCCATAGAATGGGCCGCATACCGACGAAGGTCAACATAGTCCTGCCACTGGTCAGAAAGATGCTAGACCAAGGGTTCATGGGCCTCTTTTACGAGGATTGGGACACTTGGGTCAAGAAACATCTGGCCACGCCATCGAATGATGTCAAGGACATGTTCAGGGCTGGCGGTTGGTTCGATGACTCCTATTTCATGAAAAATACCTTCCTGCTGACGAGCTACGGGGCGGTCCTTGGCGAGTTCATGGTCATGGTCCTGGCAGATATACTGAAGGCCTATCACCTTGACAAGGCGGACGAGATAAAAGAATTCGTCAATCAGGTGGTCAGCCAGAAGGTGATCGATGGTCTTCTCAAGAAGATCCCGGACAAGATCGGCCTGCCACCTGGAAAGCCCACGTCGACCATAAACCTTAAAAAGGCCGTCCAGGCCAACATCAACAAGACGCTCAGCAAGACCCTTGAGGGCCTCTTCGATGCTAAGTTCATGGGCGTCAAGTTCAATGGATATTCCTGGGTCTACCTTTTCATCACGCGGTTTGACAGGCCAGATTATGATGACGCCGGGTTGCAGGCAAAATATGACGACATCTACCGGAACTGGACGAATAATCTGAGCGCGTTCATAGATTCGAAGAACATCACGGCCCTGACCAAGAAGGTCAATTCAACGGCGCAGGCCTTCGAGGCCAATCGGACATTTTTCAGTTCGGCCTTCACCGACCTAAAAGGACGCAGCCTCAGCTCGAACCTATCGATGAATTGCACACTCCAGACTGCGTTGAGGCAGATGACCTGGGCAATGCAGAACATCAGTGTAGGTTCGCCGATAATGAATGGGACCATCGACCCATTGTTCAAATATGGGGAAGGCGCGGAGACCCAATATTGGTACGACCTCGATAGAGTGAAAAATTCGCTTAATTCACTTGAGAGCGACCTCTATGCATCTGATCAGAAGTTCTTTGGCTATCTGAATGAAATGAACCAGAGCTCCCCGTTATATAGTGAGGTCCAACGCATCATGAACGACCTCACGATCGCTGAGGCATCCCTTCTATTGATGAAGATGCCAATGCTCTATCAGCTATCGGACCTCTGGCTCAGGGACCTTCTCAAAGGGGTTCGCGAACAGGTCGACAACATTATCGATTCGCAGACGAGCCCGGGTCTGCTTTATGAATGTGTGGGCCTTCTGTCCCAGGCCTATCAGCCGCACCAGAACCCCGGTTTCAATGGAACGATAGATGAACTGACATCAGAGCTGGCCAATGCATCTAGCATCTCAAAGGGCTTGACCTTTTCGGAGAATGGGACGAAATTCAGCATTTCGATAAAAGACATGCTAAAGGACGACAGGGGCATCAAGGGCCTCATTGCGCTCATCGAACGGAACCTCAAGGATATTCGGACAAAGTTCATCGGAAGGATTACCCAGGACACCTACATCGAACTTGTCGAGAACCGGTCCGGATGGGCGTCTCACAAGACGTACGAGCTGGCC
>Ga0315286_10003486_pt1 | contig 14902 bp, 10 predicted proteins | sample YL17G10_0_MG_FD_205038 | JGI IMG/M metagenome (GOLD analysis project Ga0315286, IMG submission 205038) | Sediment microbial communities from Yellowstone Lake, YNP, Wyoming, USA - YL17G10_0 | ecosystem: Environmental > Aquatic > Freshwater > Lake > Sediment | place: USA: Wyoming | collected...
AAGGGCAAGTTCCCGGTGACCCAGTAGACCGAGGATTTCCCGGGTGATGCGCCACCGGTATCGGCCAAAGGCCAAAGGCTGGTCGATCGGCGGTGCGTCGGGATCCAGCAGCGGCGCCAGCACGTCCTCGGCTCGGCGTGCGGCTTGAGTTTTGCCCTGGCCTTTGGCCAGGCGGATCTGCTGCTGTAGGGTGGCCACGTAACGGCAGTCATCCACGCCTTCGCGGCAGAGTTCCCAGTAAATCGTCGGTGTCGGCGCATCGACGCCCGGGAAGATCACATTCCAATCCTTGTGACCGCCGTCGAAGTCGTTGTACGGGTTGGCTTGGGTGGCGTCGAACCCCCAGGCAGTGGCCACGTCCGCGCCCGAGCGCAGGAACTCGAAGCCGGCCAGGCTGCGGGAGGCGAGCGTGCTGTGCCCGTAGAACATCCCATTCTCGTAGAACCAGAACGGATGGCCCTGCCGCGTCTCCTGGAGCACCTGGTTCCGGCTGTAGCTCCCATAGGCGTAGATCCGCACGTCCACCCGGTCGCCCAAACGCTGGACGTCGCTGGCTCCGACCGTGGTGGCCGTCTGGCAGCCCGGCACTTCGTGAACGAAATCGAGCACGTTCTCTGCAAAGCGCATGCGGTTCTCGGTCTTGTTGTTGCCCGGCTCATCGATGGGATAGAAGTAGAGCTTGGGCCAGCCACGGCGCTCAGCTTCGTCATGGATATGCCTCACCAGGCCGATGATGGCTTGGCGCGCCTTGGGGCTGAACGTGCCGGGCACATGTTTTTCTCCGGGCTCCGCGAAACCATACTCGAGGTTGCGGAACGTGTACTCGCAACCGATCGCCACCGGCGTGCTGCAGCCAAGCGTCTTCCAGTACTCCAGGTCTCGCGCAAGCCTCGATAGGTCGTAGGTGAAACTGCCGTCGGGGTTCTCCGTCACGCCGAAGTAGTAGTTGAATATCGCCAGGTCGAACCCGTGGTCCTGGTAATCCGCCAGATCGGTGCGGACCAGGCGAGCCTCCTCGGCTGGGCTATTCCGTCCGCGCCGCTCCGGACCTCGCAGCCCTCCAACCGGCGGGAAGCTCTCCAGCCACGTGCCCCAGTGCTTGTCGGCTGGGCGGATCAGTTGAAACGGGAGGACCAAGAGGCGCCACTCCAACATGGTGGGAGGCGCTTTTTCCGGCCGCAGCGTCAACGACATCCGGTAACGCCCGGCGGGCGCATCCGGCAGCACGCGCACGGTCAACCACCACTGCTTGAGCTGGCCAGCGGCCACATGAGCGACGCGGCCCGTAGGCGCCTCGATCATCTCCGGCACGATTGCGTATTCACCTTTGCCACCCCGATCGATCGCACGTTGAGGCCAGCAACGGACGATTCCCACCTCCACATTCTGCCGGGCGATAGTCCGCTTGGTCTTTTCAGCGACAAAGTCCGACAGCTCAAGAGTGACCTCGCCCAAGTCTGTACGGGCGGCAACGCAGAATGTGGCGGGCTCGGTTTCACCCGGCGTGGCAAAGGCCGTGAGGGGTTTGCCAATGGTCGCCCGTATGGGCACGAAGGTCGGAACGATCTGCTGCGTGTAATCCACCGGGAAAACCACATAGCCCCTCTGCCGCTCAGCCGCGCTCCATTCCAGAGGCGGGTTTGCGGACTCGGACTTCACCTCCTTCCAATTGGGCAGCTTGAGCTCGGTCAGAAAGAAGATGTCCCGCTCGAGTTTGGCGACCGTGTCGTTCAATTCGGGTCCCTCCCTGCCGATCACGAGACCGTTGAGGAGCCAGCCGTGTGGGCCCTTGAACTCGATCCGCAAGCTCCCATCGGTTGCGCGGGCCTGGAACGGTTCCATGAAGACGAACCTTGCCCGGGGGATTCGCACGTCGAGTCTCTTCTGTCCGTTGGCCCAGACCTCGAACAGCGGCGGGTCCCACTCGGCATCGTTCGCAATGAGCCACACCGTGTATTCGCCATCGGGCAAGGCTACGAGGAAGGCATTGCTGGTCGTGCCTTCGATTAGAGTGCAAGTAAGGTCCGACGTGGTCCGATACGCGCCATAGGCGCTGGCGGTATATTCGTCTTTCGGCCGCACGATCTCGGCGCCACCACGGTCGTAGGGGAGCAAGCCTTGCATCGACTGAAAGCCGAAGCCCTTCTCCGGGGAGAACGCATCCCCAACGGTGACCTTGGTGAAGCCATCGCGGGTGACGGAGGCCGGTGTACCGAATGAGAACTTGGCGACTTCTGCCGCTTCCCGATTATCGGCGGCTTCACCCAACGAGGCATTCGCAGCCCGAAGGCCAGCAATACCGGCAGCACCCGCCGCCAACGCCACGAGGTGCAACCACAACCAAGTCTTGGTTCTCACGGCTTCAATACAAGCACCGGAGGCCAACACAAAACAGACCGCAACTCAGAAATCCCAACGCCAGAGCGATGACCCCAAACCTGCGTTTCTGCGGGAGTTCGTACCACATGTAGCAACTGCTGAGGACCATCAGGATCAGTCCGGCCGCCACGGCATCCATCGTCCAGGCCCACACCGACGTGAGGACCCAATCGCGCGCATTCCGTGCATCGTCCATGCGCACGCCCGTGAACGTGTGCAGAATACGCACCACCCCCCAAGTGTTCAGGTCGATGCGCTTGAGCGTGGCCTTGTTTCGAGCGAGATCCGCCTTGATTTCAACGATGTGGCCGGGGCGGCTCGCGCGGAACTCAAACCGGGTGGCATCGTTTCGTGTGGTCGTCCAGTCGATCTCGCCTCGAATTCCGAGCTGCCGCATCAGGTCGCGGGCCTGAGCCAGGTCACCCCCAGGAGGGGGTGCCAGGATGTCGCGCTCGTCGGAGGTCTGCCGCCGACGGTCCCAGAACTCGGCGAACCTCCATTGCGAATGGTTCAGCAGCAAACCCGTGAAGGCGAAGAGCCAGACGAAGAACAGCAAGTACAACCCGAGGTAGTAGTGCAGCTTGCGGTTCCAGCGCCTGAGGCTGTCGCCCCATGGGCGTGGCGAGACAGGTTGGTCAGCGGCATCCTGTTCAGTGGACGAGTGCATAGACCAGGCTGAAGACGGAGACCGCGCCTGCGGCAAGCAGTGCGATGCCGATTTTGCGTTCCGAGCGCAAGAGGTACCAGAGATAAACGCCGCTCAGCGTGACAAACAAGAGCAGATAGACGGTCACATCCGCCAACCAGTACCAGACCCGCATGTAGAACCAGTTCATGCGCAGGCCGACCAAATGCGGTCCGGGTGATTTGTGGAGCGCCACCAACGCACTTGCCAACCCGGTCCTCTGCTCCTCGATCCAAGCCTCGCGCCTGGCCACGTCGATGGTGACGGTGGTGATGCGTCCGGGCACCGTGACCGGCACGACCAGGCGATTCTCCTTCGCGAGATGTTGAATCCATCCCACTTCACCCTGAACATGCGCCCAGTCGAGCGCCGGTTTGAGGGTGTCGATGCGCTCTCGTCCCGAAAGCTGATCGAGGTTCGCCGGCAAAGGCAGATCCGATACGGACCGCGCGCCAGCAGGATTGGGAACCGCTTTCGGCAGCCAGTTGTGGACCAGGAAGAAGACACTGACGGCGAACACGAGCACAAACGGGCTGATAAACAGCCCGAAGTACAGGTGGAGGTCCCGCATCAATCGAGACAAAGATCCGCTACGCTGGGCTCGTCTCCACAGGGGGAGTGGTTCCGCTTCTGGTGTTTCTTGCGGCATTCGACTCAGAGACTTCCTGAGCTAATCAGATTGATCAAGACTCGCTCCGTTGCGGGATCGAAGTTGGGCTTGGACCGGTCCAAGCGGCCTTGGAGGTCCAGTTGCGAAAACACGATGTGACCGCCACCCGACGCGGCTGGAACCACCGCCATCACGGTCGTCTTCGGTTCTCGTGCCCAGAGGATCCTCTCGGCCCGGGCCATGGCCGCGCCTTCCAGCGCCCCGAACGCGACCGTGCCGGGCAGGCCGTTCCATCGGATCAGCCATCGGTGATCGATACCCTCGAAAGGCGAGTTCTTGAGGTCGCGGTACGGAAACACGCGCGAAAACCGTGGCTCGTGGCTGATCTTCACGTCGCACAATTCCACCCAGTCCCAGGAGGGCGTTGACAAGACGACCACCCGTCCGCCGCGACCGGCAAAGTCACACAGAGCCTTCGCATTTCGTTTTTCGTCTTCGGTTAGGTGCGTAGCATTCCAGATGACCACCCCATGCGTATCCGGCGACAGCTCACCGAAGTGGTCCGAAGCACGCAGGCCCATCGTCTTGAAGAACGCTCGTGCGCCATCGCTGCTGCCGAGCACCACATACATGCGTTGCTTGGCCGCGTCGGGCACGACGGACGGCTTGACGGCGCGCACAAATCGCTGGCTGAGCACCGGGCGCCCCGCCCCGCCGGTCATTCGGGCCGTCAGCCAGTAGCCTCCTTCCGCCTCCGGCAGCTTCCAGGTGACGGGAACCTTCTCGATGGAATCCGCTTTCGGGGCAAAGTCGTAGCTCCACTTGCTTACCGGACTGTCGAAGCACTTTGCTTCCGGGATGAACTCCGGGCATTCGCGGGTCAGCAGCAGATCGACGTGGATGTTGGCATCATGCCAGGAATCGTTGATGAGATGGAGGTCGGTGGTGACCTCCTGACCTGTCCGATAGTCCGGGTCGAAGAGGTCGAGGCTCGCAAGGACAGGGGACAGCGAACTATGCCAGGCGGCCGACTGTGGCGCGGCGTAGTTGGCCTTCCAGACGGCACTGCCCTTGCCGGTCTCTTTGACACGCGCGGCGAGCCGCGTCCGTGTCCAGCCCGCATACATATATGGCCAGATGCCATCGAGCCGTGCTCGGCGCATCGCCTCCGTGTGCTCGGCCCCGATCTGCGCGACCGCCAGATCGTTCGCTCCCCGATCATCCACGCCCGTCCACTGCGTGCGCGGGTGCCCAAAGTCATTCATGTATTCCGTGGCAGTGGTGGTGCGCTGACCCGCTTCCCCGAACCAACTCCGGATTTGCGGCTGAAGATGACCCTCATCCGTTTCCGTGACATTGCCGCACGGGTGAACGTCAAAGTTCTCCTTGGTCCCGGTGCTCCCCGTGCGGATCGTCGGCCGCGTTGGATCAAGTGCGTTGACGAAGTCCTGAAAAGGCCCCTCTTCCCAGGCGTTGTCGCCCCGTGATTCGTTGGACAAGACCCACATGATCACCGACGGATGGTTCCACAATCGCGCCATCCAGCCCGCCGCGTCAGTGAGCACGTTTCGATGCCAGATGTCGTACTCCTCGGGAGTGAATTTGTAATCCACGTAATTGTAGAGGACCGGGAACTCCGCCAGGATCATCGTGCCATGCTCATCACCGATGTCCGCCCAGAGCCTTGGCGGAGGCCGCGTATGCGTGCGAAATGAGTTCATGCTCATCTCTCGGGCCTCGGTGACCAAGTAATCCACCTCATGGCCAGTGATCGTATCGCCCCAGTCCCACTCGAAGACCAGGTTCGATCCCCGCAACCACAGGCTCTTGCCGTTGAGTCGGTAATGGCGGTCCTTCACACCGATTTCGCGCATGCCGAAACGGAACGTCACCTCGTCGAGAATTCGCCCCGCTCTCGTGAGCTTCACCTGGGCGGTGTAGAGCGCGCACTTCTCGTATGTCCAGGGCTGAAACCCCTGCATCGGCACTTCGACGAAAAAGTGCTCGCCTCGGAGGGGATCCGGGTCAGGCACGAGCCTCGCCGACGCTTGACCTTCACCGAGGACCTTCCCGTCGGGCCAGGACTTGGCCTGAGCGACGATCTTCAGATCGTCCAGCCGCTGGGTACCGGTCGGCGTGACGCGAATCTTCACCCGGCTGCCGGCCAGATCCGGCAGCGCCAGGACCCGCTTCAGGTAGGCCGTGTCGGCAAAGTCAATCCAGACGTCATCCGTCACTTCCGGCATTCCCACACCGAAACCTGCCGGAATCAAGGGATTGCCGCTTCGGCTTCTCCGCACCCCGGCAGCGCCGCGAATCTTCAGCACGATCTGGTTCTCGCCGGCTCTGAGGACACCAGCCGGGACGATCACCTGAAAGGGACCGGTCGGCTCGTTCTCGCCAACCTTTTGGCCGTTGATGAACGCCGCTGCGCCAGAGCCGATGCGATTCCAGCGCAACACCGCCAAGCCTTTGGCTTGGGCGGGAGTAACCTCAAAGCTCCGGCGTGCCCAAACGAACTTTGTCTGGTTCGCCACCTCCTGGTTCCAGGCCATGAACGGGCCGGGCAAAGTGACCTGCCGCCAACGGAGTTTCTGCTCTCCTGCCGCTGTTTCAGCGCCTTCATCCCCTTCGCCAAGGGCCCATTCCCATGCGCCGTTCAGGAGGAGGGAATTCGCGCGCGACCCTTCGGACTCGCGAGCCAGCGAGATGAGACAGCCCAGCGTCACCGCCAACAGGGCGAGCCCTCTCGCCCGATGCGTCATCCGCGGTTTCATGCCCGATTTCCTACCAGCCAAACGGATCCGGGGCAACGATGACCTGCCGTCGGGCGGCGCGCGCTTCAATGCTCCACCCGGTTGAGTTGCGCCCAAAATCGCACCCTGCCTTGCGAATGGAACGTCAGAAGCCTATGATCATCCCCGTGCAACAAAAACCATGGGCACCGGATGAGTTGAAGTTGCTCGGCACGAAACCTGACGACGTGATCGGCAAGGAGACAGGCCGCAGCTTCTGGGCCGTCCGCACCCGGCGCAGCATTTCGGGAATTCCGCGCTACGTTGACGACGGCGAATTTCGGTCGTGGACACCCGAGCAGGATCAGTTGCTTGGAACGTGTGCTCTCAGGGCTCGCCCGCAGCGGTCCGGAGGATTCTGAGGGGCACAGGGCGTTGCGTCGCCCGCGAAACCGCGTTCCACCCTGCGAATGAAACATCAGAAGCCAGCGAGCGCCGCCACCGGAAAACGGGGCCAAGCCTGGATCGCCAAGGTGTGCTCGCTCTCAGACACCGAAGTGGCCCGCGTCCTTCGGCGAAGCCATCGCTGGCGCCGGCCTTGGCGACGTGGAACCCGCCGGACCATGCCGCCCCGTTGGACGCCGGAGGAGGTCGTCCTGCTCGGCACCCGGCGGGACGCCGAGTTGGCTCGGTTACTGGGGCGCACCGTGGTGGCCGTCGGAGTGAAGCGAGCCAGGCTTCGCATTCCTTTCCCGAACCCCGCCGTCCGTCGCTGGACGCCGGAGGAAAAGACCTTGCTGGCGACCATGTCGGACACCGAGCTGGCCGCCAAACTGGGTTTGCGCGTCGAGCAGGTTCGCTCGCGCCGCGAGGCCGCCCATCTCCCCGTGTTCAATCGCCAACTCCACGCCTGGACCGCCCGGGACGATGCACGCTTGGGAACACTGCGCGATGAGAGAATCGCGCAGCGGCTGCGCGTGTCGGTCAACGCCGTGAAACATCGCCGCAGTCGGCTGGGGATCCTGCTGCCTGACAACCTGCGTCGCCCAAGGCGACCGCCGCGGCCGTGGATGGCAGGAGAGTTGGCCCTGTTGGGTAAAATCAATGACCGGGAGATCGCCCAGCGGCTGCATCGTGCCGTCCCGCTCGTGCGTCGGAAGCGGCGGGAGCTCGGCATTTCGACGCCCTTCCTCAAACACTGGAATGCGGCCGAAGAGCTGCTGCTGGGCAGTGTACCTGACGAACAAATCGCGCGGCAAACGGGCCGCAGCCGAGAGGCCGTGGTCCTGCACCGCCAAAAGCTCCGCCGACTGCGGGTTAGTCCCCCGACCCACCCGTGAAGCCCAGCCTGCCCACCGTCGAGGAGATCGAGGCCGAACTCGCGCGCGATCTGGAAAGGACGGTGAGGAAGAAAACGGCTCTCGCCAAAAAGACGCGGCCGAAACGCCAATCGGGACCAGTGGCCGAGATCGCCTGACAATGCGACACGGCCTCCAGGAGTGATTCGCCCGGCCACCGGCTGACGTTCCTGAGGCAAACCTCCAAGGCGGGGCAAGCGCCGCTGTAGCCTGAATCATTTGGGCGCTGAAAGTTGGCGAAGCGCCTCGTCCACCAGTTCACGCGCCTTGTGTTCCATCTGCTCCTGTTGGCGTTTTTGTAGAAGCCGATAAACCCAGTTGAAAACGAGCGGGCTGCGCGAACGGGCGTCGAAGAGGGCGTCCTGGACCAAGAGGCTTTGCTCCAGCAACTCAGTTTCCGTGAGCTTGCCAGTTATGGCTTGGCTCCAGAGTGACTCCACGTGCGCCAAATCGCGTTCGTCAGCCTGGATGGCGTCACGCTGGGCCAAGATTTCGCGAAGCGTCCATAGCACGGCGGGCGCGAGAGGGACATAGACCGTCAGAATCATCTGTTCGACGGTGTTTCCGCGCAGCAAGGCGATCAGGAAGACTGCGGCTGCCAGCACACTCAGCGTGGCCGTGAGCGCGCCTCGCACCCGGTCGCGCTGTCGCAAATCCCACCGCAGGGTGGCGCGCTGGCAGACCCGGCGCGCCAGCGGCCACGGCAGTTCGCCAGCTTCCTTTGGGTACCAGTCCAGCAGCGCGTCACGAGCGTCCGGCCTGGTCAAGTGCTTCTTGGCATCCGCCAACACGTCCTCTGAAGCCACCGGTTTGCCGCAGCGCAGAGGCCGCCACGGAAGGCCGAAGAGGTTGCAGTCAAACATCTGCTGGAGCGTCGCGCCGCGTTTCTTGAGCCGCGCTTGGGCGCGGCTCAACCAAAGCGTGTCCAGCAGCGCGACGGTCACCGAGAAGAACGTCGTCCAGATCTTCAAGCTTGGCTGCCAGGCCATCACCAGGGAGCAGGCCAGCGCCCCCGGAACAGTCAGCGCAAGCTGAAGCGCCATGAGGCGTTTTGCGCGCCCGTAAACCGTGCTGGCGGCAGCCAGCAGATTCACTTGCGCGTCGGTGTTCTGCCGCTCTGGAATGCTGCAACCCGTGGTCAACATGGAAATTGGCCGTTGAAAACAATATCCCACTGTCGCCGCGCTTCATGGAGGTCCCAAAGCTCCGCCTGAACGGCGCTGTTCGCGTGGTCGCGGGAGTTGGCTACGGAGCGAAGGGCGATCTCGCGCTGGCTGGCCGTCTTGACCGCAGGAATGTAGCCGCCAATGCGAAACGGGTCCTGCATTGCCCGGCACTCGCGGTCGGTCAGGCTCCGAAGCAGGTCGCGGACACATTCGGCGTAGGGCTTCACGCCTTTGCAGACTTCCTCCCACGCCAACACCATTTCAATGTGGAACGAGGAGAGCGGAATCCGCGGCGAGCGGCACTCGCGCCAGAACTTCATGAGTTGCGCGACATAGAACAGCTTGCCGCCGCTTTGAGTGTTTGCCTGCGCGATGTAGGCGTCGTAAAGGCTGGGGCAAGTCTGCATCCAGTCGCCGCCGCCATCGGGAATCAGATAGACAGGCCACTTGCTCTCGTGCATGCGGTCGAAAAGCGCGGGCACCACATCCACCTTTCGCCCGTCGGAGAATGGAACGACTATGGCCATGACGTCTTTGTGGACGGGCGTGCTCGGGTAGCGGTTGACCAGTTCCTGCCGGACGTTGCCTAACGCCGTGTCCGAGTTGATGAGGCTGCCACCGCGGGTGAACTCGCTCTTGCGGAAGATGGCGAACAGGTCTGTATCGCTGAAACCGCGGATGGAGGTGCCTCGGGCAAAGCTGCCGGTCGTCCGGCAATCGGAGACGGCGAACACCGTTTTGAGCCTGGTCTTGATGGTGTCGAGGTGCAACTGGGCCGCGTCCACCTCGCTCGCCAGCGGCTGGATCCGGCGGAGGAGTTCGGTGAAAGATTCGGAAATGGTCATGGTTGCTTCTTGGAGGGGTCGGCAGGAATGGGTTTCGTGCCGAGAATCATCGCCTCGACTTCGGCGGCGATGCTCTCACTCAGTTTGGCGGCCGCCTCGCGTTCGCGCGCTATCTCGGCGCGCGCCGCAGCCACGCGCTCGACCCGCTTCCGCTGCACGACCAGCGGCGGAAGCGGAACGCCGAGCGTACGAATCTCCTCGCTGTTGATGTTGTTTTGCATGATCTGGCGGCTGATGGAATCCACCTGCTGCCGGCCCAGTGCTGAATTCAGAAACCAGCAGATGAAATCCGGGTCCGCACGCGTCGGATCAAAACGCAGGCGGATGAGGTAGGAGGCGAAGACGGCCGGCTCGCCGCCGTGAAACACGGCGCATGTGCCCACGAGATCGCGGCTGCCGCTGGTGCGGATGATGAGCGTGTCTCCATCCTTGATTATCAAGCCGTCGAGCGTCTTCTTCGGCAACTCGATGTGCTTGATGTCAGTCATGTCCAGGGCCCGGTCTTTGATGTTGGCGATGCGGAGAATCGGAACACCCCGGCCTTGCTCGTTCGCCTTTTCGCTCGTGCCGTATTGAACAAGGGTCAGCAGCGAATCCAAGCTCACGAGCGGAAACTTGCCGGCTTCGAGGTTCATCCCGGTCAGCCTCTGCTGATTGAAACTCACGCTCCACCGGCTGAATCCGGCCCATGTGGCGGCGAAGACCTTTGGCGGTGTCCTTCGATCCGAAATCTCGAAACCGAGCGCGTTGAGAAATTCACTGTCGGCAGATGCCTTGAGCTTCTCCATACGCTGGTTGGCAGCGGCGATTTGCGCCTGCGCCGAACGCCAACGCTCCACAATCGCCCGCTGCTCCGCCAGCGGCGGCAGCGGCATTTGCAATTTCAGAAACTCTTCCTCCTTGAAACGATTCCGGCTTACGGCGGCAGAACCAACGGAAGCCGCGTTCACCATTTCAATCGTCTTGGGCCGCGTGCAGAAGAGATAAAGAAATTCCGGCATCACGCGCGCCGTGTCCGGTATGAATTGCGGAAACTCGGTGGAAACGCAAAGGCCAGCGTGTTCCGCTCCGACCACGACGAACGATTCCTTCCACGCAAAAAGCCGGCTGTAGATGAGCGCGCCCGGAACAAGCGTAACGACGTGCTTCGCGCTCATTTCTTTGCCGAGAACCGTCTCACGATGGAAGACACCTTCCGCATACCACTTCACGCCAGCCATTCGATACTCTCTGTCCGGCTGAAGGGATTCGTGTGCCGTCACTTGTGAGACGACGTCGCCAATGCGGACGGATTGCCAGCCTTTGGGCAGGTTGCTGGCGTCGAAGCTCCGGCGGAGCGGAATCCAGCGTTCGAGTTCGCTGAACCAGATGAACGAGGCCCGGCCAGAAGCAGGCGACGACTGCGCCGCTACTCGGCCGGGCCGGGGACGAAAAAACTTTCGGGATTCTTTCGGAACTCGCGGTAGAGCTCGACGCAGGTCTTGCCGCCGCCCGGCGGCTGCCGCTCGTTCGGGTACAGCTCGTTGTAGTCTGGCTCGCCCGTCGCCGTGATGCCGACGTGTTCCGCTTCGTAGAGGAACACGGGGTAGTTGAACTGCTGCTTGAGCAGGGCGCGACTCTCGGCGGCGATCTTCTCGGTCATCGTGCGCTGGTAGTCGGCCAGTTCCCGCTGAAGAGCTTTGCGTTTCTCCGAGTCATCGGCCACTTTGGCCGCGGCGATTGCGTCCTCAAGACGCTTGGTTTCAACGGCGATCTCATCGCGATACTTTGCTTCCACCTCGGTCCGAGCCTCAGCCTTCAGCTTGTCGTAGCGGCCTTTTTCCTTGGGCGTGAACTTCTGCAGAAAGAGGAGCGATGCCTTGACGCTCGCCCCCGTGGAGAAGAACGTCTCCTGCGGCAGGCTGATGACGGCTCGAATGTAGGCGCGGTCTTCGACGAACGCGCGCACGTAAGTCAGCGAGGGATTGTTGAACACACCTTCGGGCAACACGATGCCCATGCGCCCGGCGGGTTCCTGGCCTTCTCCATCGGTCAGGAGGTCCAGGCAGCGCTCGATGAAGAGCAGTTCGGTTTTGACCTTGCCGAGTTTGGACGCCGGTTTGCCGTTGTCGCCGCGCTTCGGCAGTTCAAACAGGCTGGCAATGGGTTTGTCCCTGGCGGCTTCCACCCGCGCGACGGCATCGCGATAGAGGTCGCCGTATTCGCGCGCGTAAATCCGCTTGGCCTCATCCCACGGCTTGCCTTCGGGGACTTCGACCAGCGCCGTGGACTCGACGTGCGCGCCGAATGGCGGATTGGTGAGGACAATGTCGAAGCGGCCCTCGAAAACGCCGTTAATGTTGAGGAAGCCGTTCCAGTGATGCACGCCGCCGTGGCCATCGCCGTGCATGATCATGTTCATCTTGCTGGTGCGGGCCATGCGGTCGTTGGCGTCCGTCCCGTAGATGCAGGTGTTCGAGAGTGCCCACATCCTGGATGGCGTCGGCTTGTCCATGCGCGGGTCGAGGTCGCGCTGGAGCTGTTCGTACTTCTTGCGGAGAGGGCCTCCGCCTTCTTCGCGGCCGACCACGATTTCTTTTGGATCTCAGCCTTGAATTTGGCGTATTCCGCGTCCGCTTCGGCCAGGAGTTGCTCGCGCACCTTGGCGAAGTACCGGATGAGGAAGCCGCCGGAGCCGCTGGCCGGGTCGCAAATCTTGTCGCCGAATGTCGGGTCCATCATCTCGACCATGAACTTCACGATTTCGCGTGGGGTGAAGAACTGGCCGATTTCGCCGCGGAACGTCCGACCGAGAAACCGCTCGAAAGCAATGCCCTTCACGTCTTCGCTGGTCGCGGAGAGGTTGTAGCGCTCCAGCATGCGGACGATCTCGCGCACGATCGGGAACTTGAGACGCATTTCTTCGTCGTCGGCGAAGAGGTAATCGGCTTCGTATTCGTCCTTGGTTTCGTCGAAAAGCGCGGCCACCGGGTCCTTGTGGATGACGGACTGTTCGTCGAGGAATTCGGCCGTGAAGAGGTTGCGGCGGTATTTGCCTCGGGCCAGCCGACGCTCGAAGCACACCTTCATGAAGAGGATCTTCGCAATTTCGTTGAAGGCGGCGGCGGGGTCGAGGTGCTCGCGGTTGCGGATCACATTGTGGCACTGGTGCAGCAAGTCGGCGAACTCGTCCTCCTTGAAAACCTTGAGTTTCTTGATGAGTTCCTCGATCTCCTTGTCGGTAGCGTCGGCGTGCGGGATGTCCGCGATCTCCTCAATGTAGCCGGGCATCCGGTCCTTCTTCACGCGCCAGAACTTGGTCTCGCGGTTGTTGTGCGTGACGAAAAACGGCGCGTCCACAATGCGGGCGTAGCTCTCGCCCTGGCCATAATCGCGGGGCGTGATCGTCACGTTGTCGGCCTTGCACTCGACGACAATTAGTGGTGGCTTGGCGTCGGCTTTGTCCTGGGCCCTGCGCCATATCACGATGTCGGCCTCGGCCGCGTCGCGGCCGTGCTGGACTTCGCGTTCCTCCCCCATTTGGCCGAGGCTGAAACCGTAGTCGTTCACGAGCGTGCAGACGTATTGCTGGCGGACGAGTTCTTCCGGCGTCTCGACGAACCAGGTGTTGCGGATGTAGCTGAAGATCCTTCCCTTCGCCAAGTCGCGGCGGACGGCCAGGGCGTTCTTCGCGTCGGCAGCGGCGGGCTTCTCGTTGTTCGGCATGGCGGGAGTGTAGCAATTGTCGACCGGTTGAAGCGAGAAGTTCGTGATGGCTGGCCGGCCGGTCCGTCACGTCGTGACGTCAATATGGAGCCGGAGCGACGTTGCGGATCCGTCGCAGTTCCTCGCTCCCCGACAAATACAGGTCCCGGCCCACGAAAGTCGGCCAGCCGACCGGATCGATCCTGCCCAGCACATGCACGGCTGCATCCTTCGGATCATTGCGGACGAGCACGTCCTTCAGGTACGTCCACACGAAACCCTCGGGACCAAGCACAAAGGCGTGATACTCGTACGAAGGATCAACCCAGTGCGGCCAGGAGGCATCGACCGAGACGGGTGAGGGAACTGCTTTCGTGAACAGGATTTCACCGGCGGTCACGTCCACCCCGTACAGGATACTGCGGTCGCGGTGCTCCGGGTCTGAGGTCAATCCGAGCAGGCGCCCGGGGGCGACTTCGGCGATAAGTCCGGTGGTCCGTCCCTCCGTCACCGGCACGATCCCACGCACGATCTTCTGTGTGCTTACGTCGTAAACGAACAGTTTGGCCTGCTCGGGCGCTTGATTGTTGTTCAACTCATCCGCCGCCCTGATGGTGGAAATAACGATGAGCCGCCCGTTGAGCGCCGCCGCGATCCATTGCACGGCGTGCCCGCTGAGCGCCTCCCAGAAACCGTCCATCTTCCTTGTTTTTGGATCATACCAGCCGAAGCCGCCGCCGGTGTAATGACGCAATCCGAACCCGCCAAAGTAGACCTTGCCATCAGCGCCGAGCGCGGAACTGTGCATGAGCCCGACCCGAGTGGTTTTGTCAAAGTCGCCCAGGTACCGAGGGTTACTCCTCAGATCCGCCTGGTCCGGTGCGGCATCGCCCGGGGGTCCACCCTTGCCCAGCGTCCAATCCCGGGCGGGATCAAAGACAAAGAGATGACCGCCGGAATAGCCGCTGAGATAGAGCTTGCCGCCGCAGACGATCGCGGTGTATGGGGCCAGACCTGTACGTGGGCCGCAGTAAGTGGTCTGGTCGGTTTTGGGATCGAATATGAAGGTGCCGACGTAGTCGTCGCCCGTCCCGTACAGCCTGTCGTCCGGGAGAACCGACAAGGGGTCGATGCGATGGGGGTAGGTATCGACATTCCGGAGGGTGATCGATTTCCAGCCCCGTTGTTCCGGCTTGGCCGTTCGGTCCGCGCCATCTGATGCTTTCAGCTTTTCCGCCTTCGCGTCTTCACGCGACCGGTACCAAAGCACCGCCTTGCCGTCTTCATCCGGATCGATTTGGTCGAAGTAAACCTCCGGTTTCGGCACCGCTTTTTCCCACGGGGAAGCCTGCCCGGGCCACGGCGGTGTATCGTTCACTTTCAAAATCGCCTCCCCGTGATAGAGCCAGTACTCCTTGTCGGGCGTGCCGCTGCCTTGGG
>Ga0315286_10003487_pt1 | contig 14901 bp, 13 predicted proteins | sample YL17G10_0_MG_FD_205038 | JGI IMG/M metagenome (GOLD analysis project Ga0315286, IMG submission 205038) | Sediment microbial communities from Yellowstone Lake, YNP, Wyoming, USA - YL17G10_0 | ecosystem: Environmental > Aquatic > Freshwater > Lake > Sediment | place: USA: Wyoming | collected...
CGACCACGAGCGCGTGGGCCGGGCGGGCGGCCACTGCTTCAGCAGCCCGGTCTCGGCCGAGACGCCGCTGCGGTCCGGACCGCGCCATTGCGACCAATCCTGGCCCGCGACGGCCGCCGTCATGGCCGAACACACCAGGAGAATCAGGATCAATCTGAGTCGACGCATGTTGTCCTCGGTTGACTGGAGTTCTTCTCTGGGCCTCATCCTGCCGAATGAAGCACGTGTTTCGTCACCCCGGCGAGAGCGCTCGGAGGACCACCGCTGACGCCGGGCCGGCCAACAGTCTCACCCACAATCCCCTGGGCCCGCCTCGACCAGCCTACCGTTTTGTGGCAATCGCCACCACATGTGACTGCGTGCGGACGAAGAGCACGCCGCCGGAGATCGCGGGGCTGGCCATGCACACCTCTCCCATCGTGTTCTTCGCCAGCAGTTCGAATTTCGGTCCCGCCTTGACGACGTAGATGTCGCCGTCTTCGCCAGCGAAGTAGATCTTTCCGTCGCCTGCCACCGGAGAAGCGGAGAAGCCGCTGGTGCCGGCGCCGAGCCGCTCCTGATAGATCTTGGTGCCTGATTTCGCGTCGTAGCAGCTCATCACGCCGTTGTTCTTGGCGTTGTAGAGATAGTCGCCATAGACCACCGGCGTGATCATGTAGGCTCCGTCGCGCGGATAACTCCACGCCACGAACTGGTTTGACGTCTCGTTCGGGGCGAGCGAAATGTCGCCCGTCGCATTCAACCGGATCGCAAAGATGGGCGCCATCGGGCCGTGCGCATTCGTGATGAAGACCATGCCGTGAGCCAGCACGGGCGTCGGCACCGGGATGTCGCCTCCCCCCTTGAGCCGCCACAACTGCTTCCCCGTCCTGACATCGTAGCTGCCGACGTGCTTGTAACCGTTCACAATCATCTGCGCGTTCGTGCCGTCGGCATACACCGTCGGGGTCCCCCACGTCGGCACATCGGTACGTGGCGTCCGCCAGAGATCGGTGCCGTCCTTGATGTTGAGCGCCGCGACAAAGGAGCCATTCAGGACGTCGCACTGGACGAGCACGAGACCCTGGTAGATCACTGGCGAGCTGGCGAATTCCCACTGGGCGTCGGGAGCCACGTAGTAGGCGGAGTCGAGCACCCCGAGATCCCGCTTCCACAACAGCCTGCCGTCCATGTCGAAGCAGTAGAGGCCCTCGGATCCGAAAAACGCGACGAGGTGCTGCCCGTCGGTCGCGAGAGTCGAATTGGCATGGGTGGCCTTCGGGTGCCGTTTAACCTTGGGGACACCCGTAACGACTGTATTCTCCCACACGACCTTGCCCGATCGCGTGTCGAGGGCATACACGACCCACCGGTGAGACGTGGTGTCTTGCACCGACCCGATATCGCCGTACAGGCCCACCTTCAGTTCTGGTTTCTCGACGCCGCTGATGGCTGTCGAAACAAACAGGCGATTGCCCCAGATGATTGGGCTCGAGTGCCCAAGGCCGGCGACGGGCGTCTTCCACAAGATGTTCCTGGAAGTCGGCCCGTTCCACTCGGAGGGAAGCGGATACCCGTCGGCCACCCCAGCCGCCCCGGAACCGCGGAACGAAGGCCAGTTCGCGCCGGCGGGCGACTTCTGCCCTCCCACCGGCGAGACGAGTACCCCGAGTAGCAGCAGGATCGCCGCGCCGCGAACATACGGGGTAACGCTCATAACATCACTCTCCTCGTTGACGAGATGCACTCAGGGTCCTGGTTGAGTTAGCTCGTAGTCAGGTCGACTCAGCATCCGGTGGGAGCCCGATTCTAGCACGGGCAGAATGGCGCTGCCCAACCGGCCGGACAAACCGGCCGGACGCCAGTGCGCATTACTCGCGATCGGGCCGAGTTCGGGCGCCCTTCCCCTCCCTTCTATGCCCGGTTCGATGGGCCCGATTCAATGGGGCCCGATTCAATGGGGCTTGACGCGCATAAACTAATTGTTTATGCTCATTTCGGTGATTCGATCGTTCGCCAGTACGGACACGAAGCGCTTCTACACCACCGGCAAATGGACGCCATTATGGTCAAGAATGGGTTGCCGATCATCCACCCTGGCGAATTCCTGCGGGAGACGCTGGAGGAATTGGGCGTATCGCAGGCGCAGTTCGCCCGCGCCATCGGCGTGTCGCCCATGCGCATTTCGCACGTCGCAAAGGGGACGCGTCCGGTGACGGCGGAACTGGCGCTGCTGTTTGGGCGCGCACTACGTCAGTCGCCGCAGTACTGGCTCAACCTTCAGGCAACCTACGACCTGAAGACCGCCGAACAATCCATCGGCAAGCGGCTGAGGGCGGTGGCGGAGTTGGCCCACGCCTGAGTATCGTGGTCCCCGAAAACTGGACGGGGGGCGTCGGGGCCAGTGGATTCGAACCACCGGCGTCACATCTTGACGCTGGCGGCCAGCCACGCCGGCAGTCGGGCGGCCAGGAACACGGATCGCCCGGATTCGAACACGCCGACCTTGCGGAATGGCCGGCGCAAGTCCTGGTTGTTGAACACCCAGACGAACGGAAGCGCGGCGATGGCCGCCTGCAGATTGATCAGGGTCCGGGGAAACCTCGACACCAAGCGGTCGCTCGGGACGTCGTGGCCACCCTGGGACACACGCATCGCCACGCGTTGCTCGGACGTCTCCGGACCGTCGATGCCGATATAGCACAAGACGACCGTGTACCCGGAACGTATGGCCCCTTGCAGAAACGCCAACTTGTCGCCGACCGGATCCGAAAACACAGTCTCGAGGACGAAACTCTCCCGGACGCGCACCAGTTCCTCGCGTAGCGCCGTTGTCACGCGCATCGCAGCCTGGTCACCCAGACCCATCTCACGCGCGATGACGTCCGCGTTAACCAGGCGGAGCCCCGTCGGCTGGAGGTGGGCGTGATAGAACGTGGTCTTCCCGGCGCCGTTTGGACCGGCCAGCGCGACGATGAGCGGACGCCGGTCGAGAGGATTCACGCCCTGCCCGAACGCAATGGCTCGAACCGTCGACGCACAAAGCGCCCCAGAGTCCTGCGCCCGTCTGCGTCGATCTTCACCACGACGCCGGTCGCGCGGGGCGCCGGCTCGTAATGGGGGAACGGGATCGAGGCGAGGTACTCCGACACTCGTCCGCGCCCGGCGGGCGAATCAGCGTTGGCCAGGCACTTCGACAGCGGCCGAGCTCTGCCAGACCGTGCGAGGGCCAATGCCCGCGCGCCATCGAGCACCGGTTCGATAGCCCGACCGAGGTTCGCCCAGAACTCGATCTGTCCGGCGATCGATCGTTCCGCAATGCCGCTGACGACCCGAGCGTCAAGGACGAGGGCGTCTGACAGTTTGACCGGCTGGCTCATACCGGAGATGGTAGCATTTTGCTACCGTTCGTCAACTCCGGAGCCGCCGTTGGGGGCCAGTACAGCAGAAAAGGCCTAATCCCTCGGGTCTTCCGCGCAGGAGTTGATTGGTCGGGAGAGTGGATTCGAACCACCTGCCTCACACCGCGGTAGTGCCGCACACTCCGCCCTCCGCCGCCATGCGGGACCAGTTCGACGCTGAGTCGGCCGAGACCTGCACAACCACTGGTGCGATTCTCGATCGACCTGGACAACGACGTCGCCATCGTGGGCGGGCTGGGCGTGGCGTCTACTTCGCCGGGCCGGGATTCAGGTGTCGGCGGCCCTCTGTGACGTAGATGTCGGCGGTCTTCAACGCTTCGGCCAACGTGGCGTCGAACATCTTCTCGTTGGCCCGTTGGGAGACCGCGCGCTGCGCCAGTCCTTTCAGCGTGAGGGCCATGCGCACGGCCGGCGCTCCGCCCTCGATGGCCTGCTGGAGGACGCCGATCGCCGAATCCCGATCGGGCGCGTCGGTGGCCGCCTGAAATGCCGTCCGCCACTTCTCGCAGTTTGTCGCGTCCACCTCACGTGATGCCAGGAACATCGCGACGGCTGACCTGTTGCCCATCACAGTACCGTCCTCGTAGACCACCGCATCCACGCTCAGGGAAAACTGCGACACCTTCGCCGGATCATCCACCCGCACCGGGTGGGTGTAGGAGGTTCCAGGGCAGAGCAGCGGACCGACAGTCGGAACGTTTCGTCCCAGCCTCAGGGTTGCCAGCGCGCCGATCGCATCCACCCGTGTGACCGGCCGGGTCACGGTGGCTCCGTCTGGCCTGGTCACGATTGCGTTCAACGCCCACGCCGTCACCATCAGCGGCGAGTCGTTGGCAAACGTCACCTGCGCATAGCCGTCCTGGTTCAGTTCGCTCCACGAGAGCCGAACAGGAATGGCGCCAGGCGGCGCTGGCTGGGCGATCGCCCTCGGCGCAACAGCGCACACCATGGTGGCGGCCAAAACCAGACGTGCGATTCTCATCGTGTGCTCTCCCGCGGGGGCCCCAGAATCGTAGCCTCACCGGCGCACAGCCGCAAGTGGCATGGGACGTCTGCCACATCCGGGAGGATTATCGGACACGCAAGACCTTGTCCGGGAAGAGCTTCGAAAGACAGGCTGAGAGCGCCCACGAATGCCCAAACCGCTCTCACGCGACGCCGCTAGTCCGCCCGCAGCGCCTCGGCCGGATCCACCGATGCGGCTCGTCTGGCGGGTCCGACGCCAGCGACCAGGCCAACCAGGGTGAGGAGCGCGATGGCCGTCGCCGCCGTCATCAGCGAGATGTGCGGGCGTGCGCCGGCGGGCACCCGCGGGATGAACACCGCGACACCGGTCAGCGCCCACGCGATCAGGATGCCGGCGAGTCCACCAGACAGGGTGATCGCCAACCCTTCGAACAGGAACCCCATAAAGATGGCTCGCTTGGTCGCGCCCAATGCCCGGCGGACGCCGATCTCCTGACGTCGTTCGCGCACCGAGACGAGCATCACGTTGGCGACACCCACGGCGCCAACGAAGAGTCCAATGCCGCCCACCAGCCCGACTACAAACTTCAGCGTCGTCAGCACCAGGTTGAGCTGTGCCATCCGCTCGATGGTATTGACGACCTGGAACTCCCCGCTCGTTTCGCCACGCTGCTTTCCCTGGCGATCGAGGATGGGCTTGGCCTCGGCCACTGCGGCGTCTGCCATGTCGGGCGAACGCAGCCGAAACCGCAGCATGTCCGCGTTCTCGTTGCCCCGGAATGCTGCGGCGCACGCTTTGAACGGCACGTAGATACTGCGGTCCCCCTGGCCCGGGAAGCCTGCGGTCGGATCGCCAACCCAATCGAGCACGCCGACCACCACAAACGGCCATTCTCTAATCACAATCGTCTGGCCGATGGGCGACTCCTGGTTGAAGAGGTCCACCGCCGAGTCGGCGCCCAGCACGGCGACGCGTGATCCGTCTGCGTATTCACGATCGAGAAACAGCCGGCCTCGCGCGACATGAAGATCCAGCACGTCGAAGCCGCTCTCGGTGAGGCCGCTGACGCTCGAGCCCTGGGTGCTCCGGCGCGTGGTGCGGATCACGCCATAGCCGTAGTTTTCGGCCGAGCCGATGTCGAAATACGCGCTTGACCGCAGCATCGCCTCCACATCCGCGGGTCGCACCGTCACCGGGAACCCGCGCGGATCGCGCGTCGACCGCTGCGAGCTCGCGAAGACCTGGATGACGTTGCCCCCGACCGCGCCGATCGTGTCAAGCATGAAGCGGTGAATGCCGGAGACAATCGACACCAGCAGCACGACGGCTGTGATGCCGGTGGCAATGCCAAACGACGACAGCGCCGCCTGCATCCGTCGGCTGCGCAGATTTGCCGCCGCTTCGCTGAGGATGTTGCCAACGATGACGGAGTTCGAGCCGCGCTTGCGATCGTCCTGGTCCATCACTGCGCCCGGCAGACCACGGTCTGCCCTTGCTCGAGGCCGGACCGAATCTGGATTCGATCCTTCTGGATGACGCCGACCTCAACGGTAAACCGGCGATCGCCGGTCTTGGACCTGACGACGACGTAGGACCTCCCGCCTGACCACGAATCCGCCCGCACACACCGCTCCGGCACGGACACCGACTGGATGCTCGCATTGAGGACGATGTCCGCCTGGGCGGGTACGTTGACCCAGCCGCCTGGCGGTTGGGACTTCAGGGCAACGACGACGGGGAACGTCGTGAGCTTGGTCGACGGGTCGACGTCGCCCGCTGTGGAGACCGACTGCACCGTCGCCGGCAACACTTCGGCGGCGTCGGAGTCGAGACGCACTCTGGCGGCCTGGCCGACGCGCAATCGCTTCGCGTCCGACGCGGTGGCCTTGGCGTAGAGCGCAGACAGGCGCGCGTCGCCGAGTGTCATCAGCACGGTTCCGCCCATCGAGGACTGGCTCACGCCGGCGACGCCGCTGCCAATTTCGACCTGTCGCCGCAGGACAATCGCGTCGAACGGCGCGCGAATGGTGGTGTGCTGCAGTTGAGTGCGGGCCTGGGTGACGGCCGCGCGCATCTGGGCGATGCGGGCCTGGCTGCTGTCGATGTTCCGCTTCGCCCTCTCGTACGCCCGTTCCGATGCCCGCAGTTCCAGTTCGTGCTGTTCGAGCTGGTCCTTTGGAAGGAGTCCCCGTTGGTAGAGGGCCGTCGATCGTTCGAGCGTCTTCTTCTTCAACACGACCGTGTCCTGGTCGAGGTCGAGCCTGGTTGCGGCGTCCTGCAACTCCGCCTGGCTCAGATTGGCCTCGGCCTGGTCAACCGCCGATTGCGCCAGCTTCGAGTCGAGCCGCACCAGTTCCTGGCCCTGGGACACGCGGTCGCCTTCCCTGACCGCGACAGCCTCGACAATTCCCGAGGCCTCGGCCCGGAGGTCGATCGTCACGGCGGGCCTGACCTGGCCCGAGACGATCAGCACGTCCTCCATGGCAGAGAGTTGGGCCTGGAACGTCTCCTCGCGCGCGCTGGCCCCTTGCGGGCGCGGCCAAAACTTTGCCCACGCCACGTACGCGACGCCCAGGACGATCACGAGAGCGACGACGTACTTCATCACGCGGCGCAGGGTCTTCATGTTCTTCGTGCTCTACGTGTGCGCAGCCGAACCTGATTGGCGTCGCGAGTCTACCGGATCGGTCGGCTGAGCGCCACCGGCGCGGCTGGCCGACACGGCTGACCGCCACCGGCGCGTGCGGCCGCGACCGTTTCAGCCGCGATCGCGCCGCACGGTGACACGTTGACCACGAATCTTGGTCGCCCGCAACGCGATCAGGATGGAGTCGGCCAGCGCGGCGGGCACTTCGACAAGGGCGTGAGCCTCGGCGATCGTGATGGCGCCGAGCAAGTGTCCTGGGATACCGGCTTCGCCGGTGATGGCCCCGACCAGGTCCCCGGGTTTGATGCCCGCAGCCTTGCCGGCGCCGACGAACAGGACGGCCATCGGTCCCACGTGGTCGCTGGGGCGCGTGGGCTTCTTCGCCACGTGCGGCGGGTGTTCACGGTCGCCACCCCGGTCGCGTTCACGGGGGCGATCGTGTTCTGGGGAGCGGCCGCGTGCCGGAGCGCTCGCGATCTTGATCTCGGCCGCGGGCATCGTCGACTCGGCCGCCTCGTGCACCAACGTCACAGCCGCGGCGGCGACATCGAACACGTCGAAGTCCTGCGCCAGCGCCTCGACGATGGTCCGGGCGTCTTCGAACCCCCCTTTGGCGAGTCGTTCGCGCAACTGTTCGCGCGTGGCATCGAGGCGACGGGCACGCAGGTCGGCCAGGCTCGGCAGCGGCAGGACGTCGATCTTCTGCCTGGTCAGTGCTTCGACGGATCGCAAGAAGCGATGCTCGCGCGGATCGGCCAGGGTGATGGCGATGCCGTCGCGACCGATGCGTCCGGTGCGTCCAATCCGATTCACATACACTTCGGGTGACGTAGGCACGTCATAGTTGATGACGTGCGACACGTGCTCGATATCGAGGCCGCGGGCCGCGACGTCGGTGGCCACCAGGATCTCGGTCTGTTCCTTCCTGAACACCTGCATGACACGGTCCCGCTGTTTCTGTTCCATCCCGCCGTGGAGCGCCTGGGCGGCGAAGCCGTGCGCGTTCAGCGTGTCGGCCAGTTCGTCGACCTCGATGCGCGTGCGGCAGAAGACGATCGCCGACTTGGGATTCTCGAAGTCGAGGATCCGCCCGAGCGCCGCCATCTTCTGGGCGCGTCCGACGACGTAGGCGGTCTGGCGCATGCGGGGAAGCTTGCCGGCGGCGCGCTTCTCGTGGGCGATGGTCACTCGGCGGGGATTCCTGAGATGCTTCCCCGCGATCGCGGCGATGCGCGGTGCCATCGTCGCCGCAAAGAGCGCGGTCTGCCGCGTGGCCGGCGTCTGCGTGATGATGGTCTCGATGTCGTCGGCGAAGCCCATGTCGAGCATCTCGTCGGCTTCGTCGAGCACGAGCACCTCGAGAGCGCCCAGATCGAGGGTCTGACGTCTTAGGTGATCGAGGGCGCGTCCGGGCGTGGCGACGACGATGTCGGCGCCGCGCCGAAGCGCGCGGATCTGCTGGTCCATCGGGGCTCCGCCGTACAGGGGCACGACCGTCAGTGGGGAACCCTTCGCGTACTTGTGAATCGCTTCCGATACCTGCATCGCCAGCTCGCGTGTCGGCACGAGCACGAGCGCCCGAGCGCCCGTGGGCGTGTGCGTGGTGTGGATGGCGAGGCGGTCGAGTATGGGCAGCGTGAACGCGGCGGTCTTGCCGGTGCCGGTCCCGGCAAGGCCGATGAGGTCGTGTCCTTCGCGCAGCAGCGGGATCGCCTCGCGCTGGATGGGAGTCGGCTCTTCATAGCCGAGGGCCGTGACGGACGCGACCAGTTTCGGGGCAAGTCCCAGCGAAGAGAAGCCGGATGCGGAAGCGGTCCTGGGCGGAGTCGTCATCCCACCATTGTACGCCTGGTTTCCGAGCAGCCTCCTATTTGGTCGTCGCAGAGAACTTCACGTTGGTGAGCGGTGTTCCTACCTCGCCAGTTTCGTCATGAAGAAGAGGACACTCTGCCGTCCCCTCCACCTCGGTTGGAGTCGCCTTGGTGAGGGTCATCGTGCACTTGCTCTTCCCCTTCTTGTACCCGCTGTAGGAGCCGTCCCAGAACATGCCGATTCCGCTCATGCTGAACGAGCCCTCCAAATCGAGCTTCCCCGGGGCCTGGTACATCAGCGTGATATTCAGATGCGTATTCACCTTGGGCTTGGCCTCGGACCTGAATATCAGCGTGGTCATCGTGAAGCTTTGTACCTGGTTGAACCCGCCCTCAACGAACTTGAGCGTGAGATCCTGCGAGCCGAACTTGAACGATGCCTGCCCGGTCTTCGCAGGCGTTCCTTCAAAGTTCTGGCCCAGGACAGGGAGAGTACAAACCAGGAACACGGCCGCGAGACACAGCATCGGAACGCCCCGGTGTTTCATGGACGATCACCTCATCAGTGAATGAATGCGCCAAGGGCGTCCGATCGACGCCCAGTCTAAACCGTGAGGAAGATACCACAAGTGGGCAACACGATTGGGATCAGGCGGCGGAGATTGTTCGTGTCTCCGACCGCCAGATTCGGCGCCGGCGAGTTGTGGCGATTGGCGAGGTGGACTGAACGGCGAAAGGCGCCGGTAAGGGCGCCCTTCTTGGAATCCGTTGCAAGTTCGTTGCAAGCTGACTGGCGAAATGTGGTCGGGGCGAAAGGATTTGAACCTTCGACCCCTCGGTCCCGAACCGAGTGCTCTACCAGGCTGAGCCACGCCCCGACGTCTGACTAGTCTACCGCAATCGGCCGTGTACCTGAAAGCCATTTCGACGTTCGCGTGGCGACCCCGGAACTGACCGCGAAGGCGGAACACCCTGGGTCACCGACAAAGGGCGCGATGAATCGCGCCCCTACGCGATGGGCGGCCACTGGGGGCCGCCCCTACGGTTGCTCCCGCGCTGGTGAACCGGGGCTACGGACGGCGGCGCGAGGCAGCGCCCTTCTGCCGCCGCGACGGCCCGCTATTCGGCATCGCCACTGCCTTCACCACCCGCTTCACGCCTGACGCCACCCCTGTCGCAGCCGCCGCCGGCAACTTCCCTGGCCTACGCGCGGAGGCAGGTCCCTTCGTCCTTCCCTTTGCCGCGGGCCGAACCAACCGCTCGACCAGCCGCAGCGCATCATGTGCTGTCAGGTCGGGCTGGAGCGGCGTCACCGAGATGTAGCCGTCACGCACGGCCTGGTAGTCCGACCGATCGTGTGGTTCCCATTCATCGAGCGCTTCGTCTATCCAGTAGTACGGCCGTCGCTTGGGATCGACCCGCTCATCAACGGAGGTCACATGATTCCGCTTCGCCTGGACGGTCACCTTGAACCCGCGTGTGACGACGCGCGGGACGTTGATGTTCAAGAACGTGCGCGGGGGAAGTCCCTTTTCGAGGATACGTGCGGCGATCTCGGCCGCGGCTCCAGCCGCCGTCGAGAAATCAAACCGCTCGCGCGTTCGCTGCAGCGACACCGCGAGGCTCGGCACACCGAGCAGGGCCCCTTCGAGTGCCCCTGACACGGTTCCCGAATACGTCACATCGTCGCCCAGATTCCAGCCGGTGTTGATGCCCGACACAACCAGATCCGGAAGATCCTTCAGGATGATGGCCACGGCTATATTGACGCAATCGGTTGGTGTGCCGTCGACCGCGTACACGCCCTCCCCCATCCGTTCGAGCCTGAGAGGTTGGTGCAAGGTGAGCGCGTGCCCCACAGCACTCGCCTCTTTCGCCGGTGCGACCACGATAACTTGACCGAGGTGTTTGAGCGCATCCGCGAGAGCCGCCAGGCCCTCCGAACGGACGCCATCATCATTGGTGACAAGAATTTTCTTCATGGCAAACAACTGATTATAGTCCGTCATTCCGGCGTACGCCGGAATCCAGTCGGGTACCTCTCTGGCCCCCGGATGCCACCCCACCGCGGCTGCCGCGCTGGGGACCCGTCTTTCGCCGGGGTGGCGAGACACTTGCTTCATTCCGTTGGATGAAGCCCATAGAAAGATGTCTACGATGGGCGACCTGTCCGAGGAAGGGGAACAACTGCCAGCAGGACGGCCGAAGCCAGCGCGAGCACCGCACCGGTCATGAACGCGAAGGGTGCGCCCGCGAACTTCCAGATGCCGCCGAAAAGCAAACTCGCCCACAACGCACCGATGCCAATGACGGCGCTGTAGACACCAAACGCGTAGCCCCTGGAGTTCTCGGGCACCAGGTCGGCGACGACGGCCTTCTCGACACCTTCGGTGAGACCGTAATAGAGACCATAAACCAGAAACACTGCGACCAGCGCCGGCAGGGACGACACAACCGCGAATCCTGCGTAGACGCCAGCGTAGATGGCCCAGCCACTGGTAATGATGGCCTTGCGGCTCACCCGATCCGACAATCGCCCACCGATAGGCGATGCCACCGCTTTGACCACGTGCAACGCAGCCCAGGCAAGCGGGATCCACGTAGCGCCGATGCCGGCCTCGCTCAGCCGGAGCAGCAGGAAGGCGTCGGTCGAGTTTCCGAGACTGAAGAGGAGAAGCACGCCCAGATAGCGGTAGAACGACGAACCGAGAGACGCGCCCTTCGCTGACCCCGGGTCTGAAGACCCAGGGCTCCGGTTGGAAGACCCAGCGCTGTTGCCCGAACCATCAGAGCGAGCATTTGCCGACGAGTCTGAAGACCCAGGGCTCCAGGTGAAAGACCCAGATCTGCTTCCAGAATAATCGGCGCGAGCGGCGGCACGCGGATCTGAGGCTCCCTCATCGTGCGAAGGCGGCTGGAGCGACCCAGAACACGCGGGGCTGGAGATCGGCCCCCCGGGCGTGGCAGGAGGCGCAACGTCCGGCACCGGCAGTAGCATCAAGACGGCAATGGCACCCGGAACGAGCGTCAACGCAAACAGCAGCCGGTACTGTTCGGGAAAAAACCAGAGAAATACCGTCGCCAGCAATGGACCGACGACGGCTCCCGCGTGATCCATCGCGCGATTGACGCCAAACGCATAGCCACGGATCGACGGATCGGCCCACGACGCGATCAGGGCGTCGCGCGGCGCACCCCGCACGCCTTTGCCAACCCGATCGGCCAGCCGCACCAGCAGCACGTGAGGCCACGTCGTTGCCAGCGCCACCAATGGCCGCACGGCCGACGACACGGCATAGCCGACGATCATCAGCGGTTTTCGCGTGCGCCACCGATCGGCCATGCGTCCCGAGAAGATCTTCAACACGCTGTTGAGCGCTTCGGCGGCGCCTTCGATGATGCCGATGGAAAGCGCCGTGCCTCCCAGCACCCGCGTCAGGTACAGCGGCATCAGGGGATACACGACTTCCGATGCGGTGTCGGTGAAGAAGCTCGTCCACGACACGAGCCACACGGGCCGAGGAAGAGTCGGCCGCGCAACGGGCTTACCCTTCGACTCACTTGAGTTGAGCATCACGTCGTCGACTCCAGCCCCGTGGGACGTGCGATCCGATGTCTGCCGGGTTGCCCAACTGAAGTGGGTTCAGAGTGTAGCGGACACCGTGGCCATCGACCCGCATCACGCCTTGAGATAGAGACCGCGCCGGTCCATCAGGTAGAGCACGCCGAAGAGCACCACAAGATTCGCGACCGCATAGAGCAGCGACGCGTTGTAGGGATCGGCCAGCGGGACGAACCAGCTCGTGTAGATGAAACGGCTGAGCGAGGTCAGCTTGCCATCGACACCCGCGAACTTGATGAGTCCCATCTGCTTGGCAAGGTATCCCGACAACACGAACAACGTGATCGCGTTGAGTCCGAGAATCACGAACGGCCGAGCCCAGCGCCTCCAGCCATACACGTCGATGACCATGTAGCAGAACGCCAGAAACAGCGCCGCGCCGCCGCCGGTAAACCAGACGTAGGAACTGGTCCAGAGGCTCTTGTTGATCGGAAACGCATAGCCCCAGAGGTAGCCCACGATCATGCTGATGACGCCGGCGAGGGCCATCGTGATGGCCTTTTCTTTCTTCGCCGCGCCCGAAGCCAGCCAGAGGCCCGTCACTGCCCCGAGCAATGTGGTGGCAATGGCCGGGAACGTGCTCAGAATCCCTTCCGGATCCCACGTCTTCGATTGCGACCACAAGTGCCCGCCAAGCACGGTGCGGTCGAGCCACGCGCCAAGGTTGCCGCTCGGCGTCAAGTCGCCCGCCACCCCCCCGGGCGCCGGCACACACGTCATCACGAGCCAGTATCCGATCGTCAGCGCGATCGCGATCGCCCCCAGCTTCACGCCGTGCGCGAAGCGGCTGGCGTCTGTCGCCTCGCCACGCCGGGCCGTCGCACGGAAGAGGAAGGCCGCCACCAGGTAGCAGACGGCAATGCGCACCAGCACGCCGGGAATCCGGACGATCGACAGGTCGAACCGCGGCCAGAAGGTCAGGAGGAATCCAAGACCGAAGATCACGAACGACCGCCTGACGATCTTCCACGGATTGCCCATCGTGCCGCGGGACAGCGTCATCGAGACACCCACGATAAACAGGAAGAACGGGAAGATGAGGTCGGTGGGGGTGCATCCGTTCCACTCGGCGTGCCGCAACGGCCAGTAGGCGTGCCCCCAGTCGCCCGGGTTGTTCACAATCACCATTCCGGCCATCGTCAGGCCCCGGAAGGCGTCGAGAGACTCCATCCGCGTCGGATCGCTCACCATGTGTCCTCCGTGTGCAGGCCATGATGCCGTTTTCGGGCCGCAATGGAAAGGGTGCATTGCAATTGGCGGCCACCGGCGTTACAACAGTGCCATGCCTGCACTCTCCGACGTCCTGGCGGAACGCACGCGCGAAGGCGAGTTGTACGAGACGTACGACGGCACCTGGGTCCGCTGCTTCGCCTGCGGGCACGCCTGCCCGATTCCGGATGGCGCGCAGGGCGTCTGCAAAGTGCGCTTCAACGACGGCGGCCGCTTGAGAGTGCCGTGGGGCTACGTGGCGGGCGCGCACTGCGATCCGATCGAGAAGAAGCCCTTCTTCCACGTCGAGCCGGGAGCGCTCGCCTACAGCTTTGGCATGCTGGGATGCGACCTGCACTGCGCTTACTGCCAGAACTGGGTCACGTCGCAGGCGCTCCGCGATCCGGACGCGGGCTCACGGATCGCCGACGTCACGCCTGACGCCCTTGTGCGAGAGGCCGTCTGCGCCGGCGCCCGAGCGGTCATCAGCACCTACAATGAGCCCCTCATCACCAGCGAGTGGGCCGTCGCTGTGTTCCGCGAGGCTCGTCAGGCGGGGCTGCTGACTGGATTCGTATCGAACGGCAATGGCACGCCGCAGGTCCTCGCGTACCTGGCGCCGTGGATCGATCTGTTCAAGGTCGACCTCAAGGGCTTCGACGACAAGGCCTACCGGAAGCTTGGCGGGCGGCTGCAGCCGGTAACCGAGACCATCAGGGCGCTGCACGAGATGGGGACGTGGGTCGAAGTGGTCACGCTGGTTGTGCCAGGCCTCAACGATTCGGATCACGAACTCACAGCCCTCTCCGCGTTCATCGCGAGCGTGTCGCCTGACATCCCGTGGCACGTCACGTCGTTTCACGCCGACTATCGCATGAGCGACTCGCGCAGCACGACGCCTGCCATGCTGACGAAGGCTGCCGACACAGGCCGGCGGGCGGGTCTGCGATTTGTCTACGCGGGGAATCTGCCGGGCCGGGTCGGCCACCTCGAAGACACGGTGTGCCCCGCGTGCGACACGCTCCTGGTCGAGCGATCGGGCTACCAGATCCGCCAGAACCGCCTCGCCGGCGATGGAACGTGCGCGTCGTGCGGCGAGGTCATTCCCGGGCGCTGGTTCAGGCACTGACGCTCATGCCGGTGCCGGCCGCCCATTTTTCCACAGTGCGGGGACGGGCGATTTCCTGGGATCGCCGGGCTCCCCTTCGAGTTCCCTCAGGGCTGGCAGCCCGGCCCGCAGTCCT
>Ga0315286_10003488_pt1 | contig 14899 bp, 14 predicted proteins | sample YL17G10_0_MG_FD_205038 | JGI IMG/M metagenome (GOLD analysis project Ga0315286, IMG submission 205038) | Sediment microbial communities from Yellowstone Lake, YNP, Wyoming, USA - YL17G10_0 | ecosystem: Environmental > Aquatic > Freshwater > Lake > Sediment | place: USA: Wyoming | collected...
CTGCGCTTCGCGTTCACAGGTCTCCGCGTCGGCCGTCCGGGCGGCGATCTCGCGGGAGTGGTCGACAAGCGAGGTTTCCAGACGGGCCAGCGTCCTCCGGTCGGCCTCCCGCTTTTCCTCGATCGAGGCCAGGCGGACCTTCTGTTCGGTGAGGGCGTGCTCCCGCTCCTCCAGATCGGCCCGGAGTGCATCCCCCCGCTCCCGGTCGCCGGCCATCGCCCCGTTGAGCGCCGTCTCTTTGCCTTCGATGGCCTTGATTTCTGCCTCGTGCCGTGCGATCTTCCCCCGGGCTTCGGTGGCCTCCGCAGCGAGGTTTTCCCGATTGAAATGGAGGGCCTTGAGCCGCTCCCCGACCTGGCGCAATTCGCCTTCGTACCGTTCGACGTCTTTTCGCAGGCCGTTGATCCGGAGTTCCGTCAGGTGGACTTGAGAACGGAGCCGGAGGAGCTCCTCATCCCACTGGGCAATCAGGGAGGCGGCTTTTTTCCGGCCTTCCTGTTCTTCCTGGAGTTCGGCCTGGAGCTTTGCAACCTCTTCGGTCAGCTCGGCGATTTCACGCCGGTTGCGCAGCAGGCTCCGGTCGTTGCCGTTGCCGCTCCCGCCCGTCAGGATGCCGCTCGGGCTGATGATGTCCCCCTCCGGTGTGACGAAGGTGCCGCAGAAGCCGTTCTGCCGCCAGAGGGAGATGCCGCTTACGAGGTTGGGGATCAGCAGGACGTCGCCCAGCAGTTCATTGACGATCGCCCGGCAATCCTCCCGGACCGTGATCCGTTCGATCAGCGGGACCGCCTCCCGGAGATGTTCGTACCCCGCGAGTGAGGCGCCTGAGGCGTGGGGCCGGATCTCGAGAGGGACGAAACTCCCCCGGCCGAGGGAGGCGCTTTTCAGGTAGTCGATCGCCCGGACGCCGTCTGTCTGATCCTTCACCACGACGTACTGGAGCTTCTCTCCGAGGACCGCCTCGACGGCCGTTTCGTACTCCCTTGGGACACGGATGTGGTCGGCGACGAGGCCCAGGAAGAGCTCGCGGGAGAGACCCGGACGGCCGGACCCCTTGCCGCCGGTCATCAGGGACTTGACCCCCTCGTTGCATCCGGCGTAGCTCTCTTCGAATTCCGTGAGCGAGGCGAGTCTCGCCGCCTTCCGGCTGTTCTCTTCGCGGAGTCCGGCGATCTTTTCTTCGGCCTCCGCCAGCTCCCCGCGGGCGCGTTCCAGCTCGTCGGCGATCTCCTCCCGCCTCTGTCCAAGTTCCGCAAAGCCCTCTTCGTCGACTGCAAGCCCGGAGCGGAGTTTTTCCAGCGTGCGGCGGAGTTCCGCCGACCGCTTCCCGGTCTCCTCGATCTCCCGGACCTCCTGCGCCTCCCGTTTCCCGAAGTCTTCGACCATCCGGGCAAGGCCGGCGACCATGTTTTTCAGCCTGGCCTTTTCGGTGACGATATCGATGTAACGGATCTTCTTTTCTTCCAGCGCCTGCCGGCAGGTCCGGTCCATCCGCCGGAGTTCTTCGAGGGCCTGCGCCCCGTCGGCGACCTCATCCCGGAGCGTCCCGATCCTCTCTTCCGCCTCGGCCGCGGCGGCCCGGAGGGAGACGATTTCGCCGTCGGTCTCGCCCTCGCGCCTTTTCAGGGCCTCGCCTTCCGCAAGGTCCTTCGCCCGTCTCGCGGCAAGATCGGCGATTTTCCGCCGGGAGAATTCGATCCCCTGTTCCTTGATATTGATAGCGTTTTTTGTGCCGTAGCGTTTCTCCTGGTGGGCCGAGATCAGCCCTTCGTTTTCGAGGATCTCCGCCTTCAGTTTCTCCAGGGCGGCCTCGATGGACTGCAGGCGTGTCCGGACCTCCGTCTCCCGGTTTTGGAGCGCCTGTTTTGCCTCTTCCCGAGAGGCCCGGCAGGCGGACAGGTCGGCACAGGTCTGGAGGGCGATGGTGAGCTCGGCCTCTTTGAGGGATTGCTTCAGAGCCTTGTACTGCTCCGCCCTCTTCGCCTGGCGGGAGATTGTGTTGAGTTGGGTCTTCACCTCGCGGAGGATGTCGTTCAGGCGGACCATGTTTTCCCGGGTCGCCTCCATCTTCCGGACCGCCGACTCCTTCCGGCTCTTGTATTTGGAGATGCCGGCCGCCTCTTCGATGAACTGCCGCCGATCTTCCGGCTTCGCCTCGACAAGGGAGGCGACGCTGCCCTGCTCGACGAGGGAGTAGGTCCGGGCGCCGACCCCCGTGCCCATGAAGAATTCCCGAACGTCCAGCAGACGGCATGGAATCTTGTTGATCGTATATTCGCTCTCCCCATCGCGAAAGAGGCGACGGGCGATCATCATCTCGCTGCATTCCGCGTAATTGCCGGGGAACTGCTGCCCATCCGCCGTGAGGATCATGGAGACCTCGGCCATCCCGACAGGGGCGGCCTCCTCCGAGCCGTTGAAGATCACGTCGTCCATCTTCTTCCCGCGGAGGGTCTTGACCCGCTGCTCGCCCATGACCCAACGGATTGCGTCGGCGATGTTGCTCTTGCCGCAGCCGTTAGGGCCGACAATGCCGCTGATCCCGGGGGCGAAATCGACGACAACCTTCTCCCTGAAGGATTTAAAACCGGCGATTTCGAGCTTCTTGAGTCGCATCTTCTTTTAAATCCGATTGATGGCGAAATTTTGGCAGATTCTATCAGAAGAAAATCGGTTTGTAAAGAAAAAATACAATCCGCTGTGGGGAGCGTGAGGGAGAACCACAATATATGGTAGAGGGGAGAGGAAAAATGGGTTGGCAGATAGCCGGCGCGCACCTTGATTACCGCTTCTTGTATCGTGTGCTTTTTATCAGACCGCTTTTCCTGCTCACCTGAATGGAGAGCAGTGTATATGCTTTGAATTTGTCTGTTCCCATTAGATCAGCCTCTCGGGTGCTCCCGAATGGTGCTGGTCATCCTGATTCCTGCCCTGGAAATTACTGGCCCTCACACCCACCAGCCGGACCTTCTTTTTAAGCTCAATTCTTTTTAGGCAGGCGAATGCCGCTTTTCTGATCTCTTCTTCAGAATCGGTATAATCGGAGATCGTCATCGCCCTCGTGAATGTCTCAAAATCGCTGAACCGGATCTTTATGGTGACCGTTCTTGCCTTATACTGATGTCCCCGCATATCCTGAACGACATCTTTTGAAAGATCGGCGAGTGTTCTGGCGATCACTTGCCACTCCCTCACATCTTCCTGAAAAGTGGTTTCACGACTGAACGATTTCGGTTCCCAGTGAGTGACCAGAGGGCTTTCATCCATGCCTCTGGCCGCTTCATAAAGGTATTGACCGTAAGAATTGCCGAAATACTCCAACAGCTTTTCCAGTGGCAATGCGGCTAACTGTCCGATGGTTTCTATGTTTATGCCCTTCAGAAGTTCTTCCGTTTTTGGGCCTATGCCGTATAATTTTCTGACGGGCAGCGGCCAGAGGTTCGTTTCAACGTCGGCCTCCATCAGAACGGTGACGCCATCCGGCTTCTGCATGTCTGAGGCGATCTTGGCCAGAAGTTTGTTGGACGCAATGCCGATGGAACAGGTGAGGCCTGTCTTCTCTTTGATCCCGGCCTTAATCCGCCCCGTGATCTCTTCATTGGTGACCGGTATATCCGTAACGTCCAGATACGCCTCGTCAATGCCGACATCTTCCATAATCGGGCTGACGGTCCGGAGAACTTCTTTGACTATTACGGAAACGGATGAATAAGCCTCGTAATCTACCGGAAGGAATACCGCATGGGGACACAGTTTATATGCGGTCTTCATGGGCATGGCGGAGTGAACGCCATATTTTCTGGCTTCGTAATTGGCCGTAGAGACAACGCCTCTTTTGGATGGATCTCCCTGGCCGCCGATGACAACGGGTTTTCCTGCGAGCTCCGGTCTCCTTTTTTGCTCGACAGCGGCGAAGAAGGCGTCCATGTCGATATGAAGGATTCTCCTTTTCATGGACTGGCTCGATGACGGATCGCTCATTCAGCTCCAACCGGTATTTATTCTTGAATGATGGACATCAAAATGAGGGATGAGAAAGTAAATCATGGGGGCGATCATACCACCAAGCCAGATCTTGTCAATCAAGTGATCGCAAGGTTTATTATTGACACCTGCCCCGGGGGTGTTAAGCTGTGGCTTATTCAAATCCCGAGGAGGACTGTCATGAAGAATGTAGAGATGAAAGTTGAAGGCCACTTCCTGACCATTAAAGTGGATCTGACGAAAGACTTTGGCCCGTCATCATCAGGGAAGACCATTATCATCGCTTCAACTGAAGGCAATGTCGCTGTTTACGGGCATGAAGAGGCTAAGGTCGGGCTGAACGTTTACCGGAAGAAATAGCATGGGGTCCGTCGATTTCGGGTGGAAACATGCAGCTTGGGGAGGGAGATTTTTCGGTTGATTGGGGGTGTGGTCTCCTTCCTGGAGTCCGCAAAACGTCAACCTCTACAAAGATACATGATCCGTAATCATTGATATTGTTTTTTCGGTAATCATGATATTGATGAGCTGTTCTGAGGGGGTCTGCGGAGATCTTTAGAATCGTAGTTTAACTGCTTTAACCAATGAAAGGAGGAATTGTTATGTCCGTGTACAAAATCGTTGAAATCGTAGGGACAAGTCCTAAGTCGTGGGAAGACGCCACCCAGAAGGCCCTGGCGACTGCCGCGAAATCCCTCGAAGAACTGAGGGTTGCGGAGGTCGTGAGGCAGGATGTCACCATCGAGAAAGGAAAGATAACCGCCTTCAGGGTAAGGTTAAACCTTTCATTCAAGTATCGGGAGTAACGATGTTTAATCGATTAAGGATGCTCGTAATACACAGAGGAGGGGTCAAAAGACCCCCTCCTCTGTTCTTATTGAATTGTCACGGTTGCGACGGAATCGTCCGTTTTCCCCAGGCTTCATCCGAATGCTATCCCCTGCCCTAGAGTCTGGCGCGGTGTCTTAAAATGAGAAACTGGATCTTATTCATAGCGGCAGTATTCAATATTATGATGATACCTCAAGGAGTGGAAGGGGTAGAAAAAGAGAAAATAAGCCCGGGGATTTCCTGGCCTGCAGCAGCAGAAGGCTGGAAATGGGACGGAAAGGAGGAAATTTATGAATCCCGTGCCATTTTCGATTATATTGATGGCGCCGGGGAAGTATATCTTGCCTATAATTTCAAGAATCTGATTGTTCGCCAGTTTGAAAAAACCGGATATCCCTACATCATTGCTGAATTGTATGACATGGGCTCCTCGAACGACGCCTACGGAATCTTCTCCTTGGAACGCCAGGACGAAGAAGCCGGAATCGGTCAAGGGTCGGAGTTCGGGGGAGGGCTGCTGCGATTCTGGAAGGGGAATTTCTTTGTCAGCGTCTATGCAGACGGGGAAGGGCCGGAAGCGGGACAGACCATTCTCAGCCTGGGACGGACGATTGCTGATTCTATCCAGTTGACAGGTCAAACACCGAAATTGATCAGTGCCCTGCCGGACGGGAAGATGGGGCTTGTAGAAAAGAACATTCGCTATCTTCATAGCCATATACTTTTGAATCAGCGGTTTTTCGTAGCAACCCGGAATATCCTCAACCTGAATCCCAAAACCGAGGTTATCCTCGCCCAATACCTGCGTGCGGGGAAAAAGATTCATTTGCTTTTGGTACGATATCCGGACGTGAAAGAGGCCGAAGCGGCATTGCAGAGTTTTAAGAGAGCCTATATGCCCGAGGTTTTCGAAAAGGGCCTGCTGCAGACGGAAGACAAGAAATGGACATCAACAAAAAAGGTAAATGAATTTGTCCTGATCGTTTTCGGTGCGTCAAACGAGCGGGAAGGGGAAGAATTGATCAGAGGAACTGAAAAAAAGATTGGAGAGATGTGAGTATGGCTGAAGAGAGAGCGATTACCCGCAGAGATTTTCTTCGGGGAACGGCAGGGATGGCGGTGGCCGCGTCTTTAGCGCCGGAGATCTGGAATGAGGCAGCATATGCCGAGGAAAAGACCAGGGTAATCCTCATACGCCATCCGGAGGCTGTTTCTGCGGAAGGAAAAATCAATAGGGAAATCGTTCAATCCATGGTGGATGATGCGCTGAAAACCCTTCTCTCAGAAAAAGAACCTCTACAGGCCTGGAAGCAGCTCTTCAATTCCTCGGATGTGGTGGGGATCAAGAGCAACCACTGGAGGGATTTGCCGACACCAAAAGAACTGGAAGTCGCCATCCGGCGGCGACTGATGGAAGTAGGCGTATTAGAAAAAAATATCAGTATCGATGACCGCGGTGTCCGGAACAACCCAATATTCCAAAACTCCACAGCCCTTGTCAATGTGCGGCCGGTAAGGACGCACCACTGGGCCGGAATTGGAAGCTGCATAAAAAATTATATCCAATTCGTTTCCCGGCCCTCGGAATACCATGATGATGCCTGCGCGGATCTGGCCAGGATTTGGGATCTGCCGGTCGTCAAGGGAAAAACCCGCCTGAACATCCTTTGCGCGCTTCAGCCTCAGTTCTACGGAAGAGGGGCCAGTTTTTTTGACCGTCGCTACGTGTGGCCTTACAAGGGGCTCCTCCTGGGAACCGATCCTGTAGCTGTGGATGCGGTAGGCGCTCATCTTCTGCAAAAGAAACGAATCGCATTTTTTGGCGAAGACCGAGAACTCGACGTCCCACCCACGCACATTAACATTGCTGACAAAAAATATCACCTTGGCGTCAGCGATCTGAACCGCATTCAGTTAATCAAGTTAGGCTGGGTGGAAGATGTGCTGATTTGAGCTATTGTTGGCAGCTCCTGATTTTTATCAGGTGGGTTGATTAAGGCGAAAATATGAAAAAGAAGATTGGGAATCAAAACGTGCTTTATCCCACGCCGGTAACGATTGTGGGTGCACTCGTAAATAGGAAAATTAACTTTATAAATATCGCCCATGTGGGCATCCTGAATGTAGGGATGCCTCATCTCATTTCGCTCGGTATGGGTAAGATACACCACACGAATGCCGGTATCCGCGAGAACAAGACTTTCAGCGTAAACATTCTCTCGCAGACCCAAATGGTCGAGATGGATTACGTCGGTCTGGTATCGGGCAGCAAGACCGACAAGTCCGGAGTTTTTGAAACCTTCTTCGGTGAATTAAAGACAGCACCGATTATCCAGAATTGCCCCCTTTCCATGGAGTGCAGACTATGCGACACCTATGAACTAAAGACCCATGATGTGTTTATCGGTGAGATTGTAGCCACCTACGCTGATGAGGCCGTACTTTCTGACGGCAAAGTCGATCTGGCAAAGGTCAAACCGCTGCTCTTTGACATGGCCAGCAAGAAATACTGGTCCCTCGGGTCGGCAGTGGGTAGCTGCTGGAGTGTGGGGAAGCAGTACAAAAAGCCATAGCAACTTGAAATGTTGGAGGAATGATTATGGCCGACACAATCTATAGAAAATTATCTGCAGTTCTTGATACCTTGCCTAATGGGTTCCCCTCCACGGTAAGCGATGTTGAAATCAAACTGCTGAAGAAGATTTTTACCCCGGATCAGGCCGAATTGTTTTGCGATATGAGACTGACCTTCGAAACTGCAGAAGAAATCGCTCAACGAACCGGGCGCTCTCTTGACGGTTTAGAGGAGATGTTAAATACAATGTCTCAAGCAGGGCAGCTCTTTATGATTAAATTGGGTAAAACGGTATACTTCAAAATGTTGCCTTGGGTTTTGGGAATTTATGAGTTTCAATCTGGTCGCCTTGACAAAGAGTTAGCGGAACTTGCTGAGGAATACTCACCGATCTACGGCAAGCAATTTTTCTCCAAAATACCCCAATTGATGCAGGTGCTTCCCATCGAAGAAAAGATCTTGGCCAAGGAAGAGGCTCTGCCTTATGAAAAGATATCTTCCATCATCGAAAACGGTCAGTCTTTTCTCATAAACGACTGCATATGTAAAAAAGAGCAAGGCCTTTTGGGTAAACCTTGCAACAGGCCTGTTCAGGTTTGTCTCGCTATTGCTCCCATACCGGGGATTTTTGATAATTCTCCCGCAGGCCGCGTCATTTCGAAAAGTGAGGCCTATGAATTGCTGAAAATGACAGAAGAAAAAGGGCTTGTACACCTAACCAGCAATGTGCAGTATGGTTCTTTCTATGTCTGCAATTGCTGCAAGTGCTGCTGCGGGGTGTTGAGTGCCATCAACAACTTAGGCATACCGGCGACGGATGTTGTCAATGCTCATTATTACGCCGAGATCGATCCGGACAAATGCGTCGGCTGCGGCCTGTGTTTGGATGAACGCTGTCAGGTGGGGGCGATTGAAGCAGGAGAAGATGCCTATAGGATTATCCGTGATCGGTGTATCGGCTGCGGTCTTTGTGTAAGCAGTTGTCCGGGAGAAGCCGTCCGTCTGATTCATAAAGACCGGGATATCTTGGCCCCACCCCCTTTAACCGAAGAAGCCTGGTTCGAGGAACGAGGCAAAAAGCGGGGAGTGGACTTTTCTGCATATAAATGATCGGAGAATCGACTACTTTGAGCAAGATAGCGATAATTGATATAGACAACACCCTCTGGCAATTCAGCGATGCTTTTTATCTGGAGTTGAAGAAAATCAACAAAGATTTTCCAACACCTGATCAGTGGTGCACCTATGACATTTGGGAGGGATACTGTTCGGTAGAGGATTTTATCGCTGCGATCAATACGATTCATTATAATCAGGACAGTGATCGATACCAACCGTACCCGGAATCAAAGGACTTTCTGTCATCATTGAAGGAAAATGGTTTTCATATCATCCTTGCCAGCCACCGTATGAAGGAAATGCGACAGCCGACCGAACGATGGCTAGCGGATCATAGGCTCTCCTATGATGAACTTCATCTTTCCCTGGATAAGACCGTTCTCTTTCCAAATGTTGACATCGTCGTGGACGATTCGCCGCTGACACTGGAAAAAGCAATAGAAAGTGGGGCGCTGGGAGCCGGGTTGTCGTTCCCTTGGAACAGGGCTTATGCCGGAAACGGGTTCAGGCTTTTTCAAAACCTCAATGAAGTGCTGGACTACATTCTGAAGTCATACTCTTAAAGTGCAGATTTCAAGGGGGAAAATAACATCTAAAGCATGGAGAGAGGGAGGTGGGCATTTTATTCAGGAGGACTGCGGGAAGGAGTTCGCGCAAGTAGTGGTGGACTTCATCCGAAGAACTGGACCATGAGTCTCTTATTGGTAAAAAATACAGTAAGATTAGCTATATAATACTTTTTGAACATAATTTTTCTGCGGAGAAAACATAATGGATGTAAAAGGGAAAGTTGTTGTTGTGACAGGCGGCGCTTGTGGAATAGGCAAAGGCTTATGCCGGCGATTTGTCCGTGAAGATGCGAAGAAGGTTATAGTCGCTGATGTGAATGAGGCGGGGGCAAAGTCCGTTGCCGACGAAATAAAAGCAACTGCCGTGACTTGCGATGCAAGCAAAGAAGAAGATATCATCCATCTGGTCCGTTTCACTGAAGAGAAATTTGGCCCCATAGATCTTTTCTGCTCCAATGCCGGAATCATAGTCTTGGGAGGTGTGGAAGCTGACAATGAGGACTGGAAGCGCATCTGGGAGATCAATGTCCTTGCCCACGTTTACGCGGCACGGGCTGTCCTTCCCGGCATGATCAAACGCGGAGGAGGTGCCTTCATGGTTACAGCTTCGGCAGCAGGTTTGCTTAGCCAGATTGGCTCATTGCCCTATTCTGTCACCAAACACGCTGCGGTGGGCTTTGCCGAAAACATTGCTATTACTTATGGAGATCAGGGAATTAAAGTTTTCCTCCTTTGTCCCCAAGCCGTTCGGACGGAAATGACACGACAAGGAGGTGGTGTGGCGGCAGTTGACGGACTGATGGAGCCGGAACAGGTGGCCGATGCGGTGATGGAAAGCTTCAAAAGGGATGAGTTTCTGATTCTGCCCCATCCTGAAGTGAAAATATATATGCAAAGAAAAATCACTGATTATGACCGCTGGCTTCAAGGTATGCGGAAGCTTCAAGCGCGTTTTTTCGAGGGGGCACCGCTCAAGAGATAAAAAGGGCAATCAGCTCAATGACGTCATAGGAGACCTTCCTGCTCTCCAGGCGGTTTACTGACGTCCGGATCATGCCATAGAGGGAGTTGAAGGGGGCCGGGGCCTGCCTCTTTCGCCCGCGCATCTCCCGCCCAGATGGAACGGCCCAATCATCTGGGCGTCACCCTGGAGTGACAACCATAAACCCTTGCGGCTATTCCGCCGATTCCGGCAGGTCGAGCAGAAAACACCATATCGGAACCACCGAGATCGCGCCTTGCCCGGTGTCGATCCGCTCTTCGTTGTTTCGGGTCACGATCGTTCCGGACGTGAATCCCAGTTCGGCCATCGCCTCGCTCAGAGCCGCCGTCTCCCATTTGCGCGTCTGTGGTTCGGCCAGAGACTCGCAAACTTGGACCAGCATCCGCGTGCCGTCGCGTAGCGGGACGATGAAATCGACCTCCTTGCCGGTTATAGCCTTATCCGGTAAGAAATATAGTCGGTTTTTGAAGCAAGTGGCAAGGGAAAATCCCGGCTGCTGGGAACAGATTACTTCAGTCTCCATGCATAACGCTCTGCCGTTTCATCAGTTTGACGGGCGCCCGATCTTTTTCCCCAGATCTTCGGCCGCCTTCATCAGAGACTCGTTCGCCCGGATCTCCCCCGCCCCGAACGCGCTCCCGTAGACCATCCCGACGATCTTCGCCCCGGCATATCTGAATGCGTCCTGAAAGGTGCGCAGCGCATTCACACAGCCGGAAGCGAACGGATCGGCGTCGCCGTAGCTCATCGCGATAGCGATCCGTTTCCCGGCGAAGGCATCCTGCCCATAGGCAAGCAGCGCGAAGCAGCGGTCCATGAAGAGCTTCGTCTGCGCCGACATCGTAAACCAGTAAACGGGGCTCGCGATGACCCAGGCGTCCGCCGCAAGAAGCTTCGGATAAAGATCCTGCATTGCATCCTTGATCGCGCATCCCTTGCTCCCCTTCTTCTGGCAGGCATAACAAGAGTTGCAGGGGGCGATCTTCAAACCGTGGAGAAACACCGTCTCCACCTTCGCCCCGGCCGCCTTGGCCCCCTTCGCGATCCGGTCCGCCAGAATGGCACTGTTTCCCTTCTTCCGCGGACTCCCCAGCAGCACCAGAACCTTCTTCTCTTCCTTTCTTACCGCTTTTCCCGCCATGACTCGCCTCCATTCCCATTCTTTGCCGATCGGGCGGCCTCCGCCGGACAACCGGCAACGTTGGCGTTAAGGTACGCTTGACCCGCCTGTTTTGTCAAGGATGTTCAACCGGGGAAAATTCTGCTCCCCGTTCCATTCGAGGCCTTCGACGCCGCCATCCGGAAGGCTCGGCCGGGGATAGAGAAGATCATGTCTGACGGGGAATCACATGGACCGCCGTCGCTTTGAAGGAGGCGATGACGCTCTTTCCCTCTTCCGGGAAAAGACTTTCGAGGGACTGGCGCGTCACGTAAGCGACCAGGTCGAAGCCGCAATCCACGCGGACTCGGTGGAAGAGGCCGAGTGGCGTAATCGTCCGGATGATTCCGGAAAAGACGTTCCGGGCGCTCGTACCGGGCGGCGGGACGTTCGTGGAGAGGGTCACATGCTCCGGCCGGATGCAACACAGGACCCCCTCTCCAGTTCGGACATGACCAACCGCCTGGATTTCTCCGCCTTCCACAGCAGCCACGAACACCCCGTCGGAGACGCTTAGGACCCGTCCCGGCAGAACCGTCTCCACCCCCACGAAGGAGGCAACAAATTCGTCCGCCGGCCGGTTTATCACCTCGGCCACCGGGCCGATCTGGGCGATCTTTCCCCCGTTCATCACCGCCATCCGGTCGGCCAGCCGGAGCGCCTCCGTCTGGTCATGGGTCGAGGCCACGGCCGTCGTGTGCGTCTCGCGGAGGATCCGTTCGAGATCGCCGATCAGCGCCTCCCGCGTCGGCGGATCGAGCGCCGAAAAGGGTTCATCGAGGAAAATGATCTCCGGTTTCGTGACGAAGGCCCGGGCGAGGCTGGTTCGCTGGGCCTCCCCGCCGGAGAGCTTCCGCGCGGAGCGCTTCGCCAGGTGAGCAATGCCGAAAAGTTCCAGATAACGTGGAACGACCCGCCCGATCTCCTCCCGTCCCGTGCCGCGGATCTTCAGACCTGCTGCAACATTGTCGAAAACTGTCGCGTCAAACAGAAGCGGCTCCTGGAAGACCATCGCAATGCGGCGCCGGTATTCGACATCGCCGCGTCCGGCGCCGATCTCCCGCCCATTGAAAGAAAAGCGGCCCCGTGAAGGTTTCAGCAGACCGGCGAGCGTCAGCAGCAGCGTCGATTTCCCCGCGCCGTTCGGACCGATCAGAGCCAGAACCTGATCCGGGAAAATGTCCAGGACCGGGATGTCGAGGACAAGCGCACCACCCCTGCGGACCTGGAGTCCTTCGGCTTTCAGCAGAATCGCGGGATTTTCTCCGGGGCTCATCGGGGTCTCTCCCGCTGCTGGATCTGTGTGAGGATCGCGTTCACGAAAAACGCGAGAAGCAACAGAATGATCCCGAGGGCGATCGCGATATCGAAATTGCCCCGGCTCGTCTCCATCACCGTCGCCGTGGTCAGAACGCGGGAGTAGCCTCTGATGTTGCCGCCGACCATGATCGAGGCGCCCACCTCCGAAATGACGCCGCCGAAACCGGCCATTACCGCGGCCAGCAGCGGCAGGCGCGCCTCCTTCACGAGCATCCAGACCGTTTGGATCCGGGTGGCGCCGAGGGAGAGAATCTGGAGGCGGAGGTTCGCCGGCAGGTTCTGAATCGCCGCGAGCGTGATCCCCGTGACGATGGGGGTGGCGATAACGGCCTGGGCCAGGATGATGGCCGTTGGGGTGTAGAGGATCTCCAGAAAGCCGAGCGGCCCGTTCCGCCAGAGGAAGATCGTCACGAAGAGGCCGACGACGACCGGCGGGAGGCTCATCCCCGTGTTGATCAGGCTGACGACCAATTGCCGTCCCGGGAACCGGGAGAGGGCCACGGCCGTCCCGACCGATATTCCGATCACCATGCTGATCAGCGTCGCGAGCCCCGACACCTTTAGAGACAGCAGCGTGATCCCGAGGACCTCCGCGTCCAGCGTGAAGATGAGAAAAAAGGCCTTTCGGATCCCTTCCAGAATCAGCTCCATCGATTGCACCACCTCTCCTGTTCCGGCGGACGTCGCCGGGGACGCAGACCCCGCACCCGCGACACCCGTTTTCAAATGACAGAGAGAGTCCCTCCTACTTGCCGAGGTCGTCCTCTTTTTTGCCCGCGTCGGGGAAGAAGAGCGCCCCTCCATACTTCTCCACGCCGAAGGTCTTGATGATCGCCTGGGTTTCCGCGGAGACCATGAAGCCGGAAAAGGCCTTCGCCCCGGCGGCGTTCACCTTCGGCCACTTGGCCGGGTTGACTCGGATCACATGATAGACGTTCAACAGGATCGGATCCCCCTCTTTGAGGATGGGAAGGCCGAGCTTCTGCTGCAGGGAAAGCCAGGTCCCCCGGTCGGCGAGGGCGTAACCCTTCTTCTCTGCCGCAACGTTCAGGGTCTGCCCCATCCCGAGGCCGGTCTCCTGGCGCCACTTCTGTCCTTCGGGGTTGATCCCGGCCGCCTTCCAGATCCCCTTCTCCTTGGAGTGGGTCCCGGAGTTGTCCCCCCGCGACAGGAAGAGGGCTCCGGCCGCGGCGATCTTCTTGAAGGCCTCAACCGTGCTCTTGGCCGCCTTGATCGCGGCCGGATCGGCAGCCGGGCCGACGACGATAAAGTCATTGTGCATGACGATCAGGCGATTCACGCCGCTTCCCTCCGCGATGAACTTCTTTTCCGCATCGGAGGAATGGACGAGCAGGACGTCCGCCTCGCCCCTCTGCCCCATCGCCATCGCCTGGCCCGAGCCGACGGCGATCGTCTTGACGAAATAACCGGTCTTCTTTTCAAACAGCGGGATCAGGACATCCAGCAGCCCCGAATCCTGGGTGCTGGTTGTCGTCGCCAGGATCAGGTTCTTCTGCGCTGGCCCCGCCGCCGGGGCGGAAGAAGCCATCCCCAGCAGAAAAAACAGGGTGATCATCGAAGCCGCCCACCCCTTTCCAACAACCCGTTTCATCTCCGCAACCCCCTATGAATGATCGACTGTTCCATCATTTCCCGTTTGCGCTGACAGATGATGCAAGCCTTGGATGTTAAGGCTTCACGTAAAGGATTCGGCCGGCGCTTTGGAAATCGTAGCTCCCCAAACCTTCGACCCGCTTGCGGAACATCTCCCCATTGAGCGCCTCCACAAGTGCCTGAACCCCTTTTTGGAAAAAGACCGACTGGTCGCAGATCATGTCGAACCGCTCCCGCGTAACGGGAACAAATTCCAAACCCAGGAGGCTCGAAACCGCCGCCGTGGCGATTCCCGCATCCGCATCACCGGAGAGGATGGCAAGGCCGACCTCGATATGGGTGAACACCTCCCGGTCATAACCTACGATTCGCGCGGTGGGAATCCCGGCCTTCTCCAGATGGTGATCGAGCAGCAGACGCGTCCCCGAACCCGGCTGGCGGTTGATGAAACGGACCCCCTTGCGGGCCAGATCCGCGAATCCGGAGATTCCGAGGGGATTTCCCCGAGGAAGGACAAAACCAAGTTCACGAAAGAAAAGGTTCACGACCACGGCCTTGACACCCGGAACCAGCCTGTCCAGGTAGGGGATGTTGTACTCCCCCGTTTCGGGATCGAGCAGGTGGGACCAGGCGATGTCGGTAAAGCCCTTTTCCAGGGCGATCAGCCCCTCCCGGCTTCCCGTGTTGGCCGAGAAGATGAAGAACTCCGGATGGGCCTTCCTCAG
>Ga0315286_10003489_pt1 | contig 14899 bp, 12 predicted proteins | sample YL17G10_0_MG_FD_205038 | JGI IMG/M metagenome (GOLD analysis project Ga0315286, IMG submission 205038) | Sediment microbial communities from Yellowstone Lake, YNP, Wyoming, USA - YL17G10_0 | ecosystem: Environmental > Aquatic > Freshwater > Lake > Sediment | place: USA: Wyoming | collected...
ACTGGAGCATCAGCACACATTCACCAAAGCTGGCGTTGATCTCCTCTACCACGAGGACGACGCGATCCGAGATGGAGACCACGTAGAAAAGGGAGGAAAGCTTCTCAGGATACCGGGTCGGTTCGATAAAGGTTACGGTGGCATCCCCCTTTTTCAGGTTGTAAAATGTGATGTCGCTTACAGTGCCCTTCTTTCCCAGATCTTTGGCGTAGTCGGGAGGGGCGAGGATTGCGACGGTGAGATTGGACATGATGACAACAACTTGGTTGTAGGAGGATATGAGGATTTATCTCTTTGAAAAAATTTTGTGGGTCAATTTCACTTGTTACCTTTTCATTCGGTTCAACCTAAAAATTCGAAGATCCGGGTTTATTTTGAGTTTTTTTTCACAGGCTGCTTCATTATTTATCAGGTTTCCTTCCTTTATGTGATTTTTTGCTGATCACAGATTTGTTAATTCCTTTGAGATATGTCTCAAATTCCCTTCGTTTTATTATAAGCACAAGAAGTGCGATAATTCCAATGCCGGTAAATATTGCCCCAATCTTCACATCAAGTGGATCAAATTTGAATGACACGGAGGAAGTATCCAAAGAAAGCTGGGCCCCGACCATACTTCCCACATTGGATGCATCACGGCTGTTGATCTTCCATCCTGGATAAAAAGCAGTTTTAAGCACGGCAACATCCCCTTGAAGGAATGGCCCGGAAATTGTTACTTCATCGGGGGTGAATTTTTCAATTTTGGCTGGAATCATTTGCTCATTCCTGACTACAAATGCATTGGGGATGACGTGATCCGGCTTATAAACGGAAATATTGTTGACCTTAAAGGTGACTTCAGGGAGGTTCTGGTTTCCGTTCTCGAGGTATGCGGTATCGATGATATAATCTGCTGTGAAGTAGTCCGTATTTCCGATCTTCAGGGCAACCGGGGGCGTGGTTTTTAGAAAATACGGGTAGTATGCCCGCATCGGATGGATCTGGTTTTTTATCATCCAGTACGTGAAATCCATATGTTTAAAGGGCCAGCCAATTTCATAGACCCAAATCTGGGGGGTAGTTAAAGGATATTCTTTAATTTTTTCGATGATTTTTAGTGCCGGGCTCTCATCAAATTTTGGATCGGAAATCCGCAGGTAACTGGCATTCCCGATAAGCGCAATACCGAGCCCTGCAATTAAAAAAATGCAGGTATAATTGGTTTTTCTGGAAGGTATATGCAGTCGCTCCCTGTTGAAAAATGCAATGACAGCTATGATCAGTGCAAGGATAATGAGGACTTTAATTAAGGTTTCCTGCGAGAGTCCCGCGGCATTCCTGATAATGATATATGCGTCGATCAGGCATGATGCGGTCAAAAATATGAGCAGATTTCTCATCGTCGCCCGGTTAAAATACAACAGACCGACAAATACAGCGATGAATACAACCGAAAGTCCGGCTTCCAGTGAGACATTCGACTGGAATGGCAATTCGAGGAGCTTGACCAGAATGAGGATCCCTGTCCCAAAGGCAATGTTCCGCTTCTGACGGGGGTCGGGAATCAGCGGTTCCCCGCTTTTCATCCGTGTATTCAGGAGATCAAACCCATATATTGCGAGAAGAAGGAGTATGGGCAACAATGCTCCCAGAACCCGCCCCGCAACCCTGAAGTTGGTCAGGCCCGGTAGCAGATGGATAAAGGACAGGAGTGTTTTCCCTCCATCTGCCCATATGAACGCAACGATGATTGCAAAAAATGCAGGAACCGTCCGATCTTCCCGGCCGAATACAAGTGCAAGAATTACCAGTAACACCGGGATTATCCCGATAAGAACAATGGATTCGTAAAAACCAAACACCTGATCAATGGGAGTTCCAAAAATGATTGATGCAAGGTTGTTCTCTAATGAGCCACCATCTCCAAGAGGATTGATTATGTCGATCCGTCCCAGAGCATTTGACACAATAATAACAGGGATACTTTTAATAGAGAATATCAGGGCACCAATCGTAAAAGCGCTGAAAACTGCAATTATTGCGGCTTTGCTAAGCTTCTTTTTAAAGACGTAATATGCAAAAAATACTGCAAGAATCAAACCGCTGTAGAACAGGTAATATAAGGCACCGGTGAAGAATATCAATGCCAGGGATAGTGCAAGGAGTCCGATATTTTTAACGGTAAGCTCTTCATCCCACACGATTTTGAAAAACGCATAATACAAAAGAGGTATCCATGCAAGGGCGAATGCAAGAAGAACGTGTCCTCCAAAGACCCGGGATAATAGCACCCCGGAAAAGACATAGAATAATGCGGAGATCATACGAAGTTCAGAATTTTTCGTTATTAATCCTGATAATTTGAAAAAGAACAGGTACGCGATATACAAGTGAATGACAAGAACAAGATTGACAATGAAAGTATCCTGCGTCAGAATGAATAATGGGTAAAACAGTGGGTAATATCGGTCAGAAAGAGGATCGGCATACACGGGTAATCCGGTAATCCATTGATTATTCCACAGGGAAAACGGGTTATTTATTACCGAGAGTCCCGCATTGAGACCAAGAAGGGTATCCGAATAGTCTGAAATAAATACCTTATCTGAATGAACTACGGTCGGAAATAAAATTAACAGGAGAATAAAAGGTAAAATGAGATAAACAATTTCCTTTTTTGAAACGTTCCATTTTTTTATCCAATCAGACACCACAGGAACCTCCGAAATATACGAGAGTATATGTTCAATCGAATGTCTTTAATGTTCTGAAAAATGATCGAAAAAATGTGAATCGGAGGTTTATTTAACGATTGAGAGGTTCCACCAGATAATCCATTCCAGACATTTTACAAAAAATCCCGGAAAATCCCGGACTTTTCGATTGAAAAAAATCCTGACGCAATTGATTCTCATTTGATTTAAATATCAAAAATTTAAACATACATAGGGTTTACTCGTGAAAGTAGTACTGTTAGCCGGGGGGTTGGGAACACGATTACGTGAAGAGACGGAATATCGTCCCAAGCCCATGGTTCAGATCGGAACAAAGCCGATTTTATGGCATATTATGAAAATTTATGACCATTATGGTTTTCGTGATTTTGTGATTTGTCTGGGGTACAAAGGTACCATGATCAAGGAATATTTTTTGAATTACGAGATCATGAATAGTGATTTTACGGTAAACCTGGGAGACCGGCTTAATATTATACTCCATAATGATCATACAGAACGTAATTGGAACGTTACACTTGCTGAAACAGGAGATAAAGCTCAGACAGGCTCCCGTGTAAAAAAAATTGAGAAATATATTGACGATGATGTCTTCATGCTGACGTATGGTGATGCTGTTGCAGATATCAATATTGAAAAACTCCTTGCATTCCATCAATCGCATGGAAAGATCGGCACTGTGACAGGTGTTCATCCCACATCCCGGTTCGGGGAGCTTCATATCGACGCCCATTGTGTAAAACAATTTAGTGAGAAACCCCAGACAAAAGAGGGGTATATAAGTGGCGGTTTCTTTGTTTTCAACAGAGAATTCTTTTCATACCTGAATGATCAAGATGATTGTGTGCTGGAAAAGGATCCCATCGAGAGGTTAACCAAAGATAACGAGCTGATGGTATATCCGCATGAAGGATTCTGGCAATGCTGCGATACATACCGGGAACTGGAACTCCTCAATAATCTCTGGACTCGTCCAAATCCACCATGGAAACTCTGGCAATAATCGGATGACGGCGAGATTGTTCATATGCCAATAAAAACCAATTCCCTTTTTACAAGAACATATTCTTTTTTACGTGCGCGATTTCATGATCCCGCATCATTAATGCAGATCTTCAAATTTTGTGGTGTGGGAATTCTCAATACTATTGTCGGATATTGTGCTTTTTTTCTATTAGTTAATTATCTGAACTATCTACTGGCATTATTGATCGCTCATATCATTGGAGTGCTTCATAGTTTTCTCTGGAATAAATACTGGATCTTCAAATCCAGACACTTCAGGTCCCTTGAATTTATAAAATTTAATGTGATTTACGCTATGGTTTTTATCGTGAATGCAATTGCCCTTTTTGTGTGCGTTGAGATTATCCAGGTAAATCCCCGGCTTGCCCAACTGCTCCTGCTGCCGGTAATAACCGTGATCAGTTTCTTTGGTCAGAAATTATGGACATTTAACGAAAAAATAGATAGTGCGGGAGAACAAAATTGAACTGGGTTTTCGGTTTATATGTCAAGAGAGACATTCTGGGAAGATAAAAATGTTTTAATTACCGGCTGCACTGGGCTTCTTGGTTCCTGGCTTACGGATGCATTGATTGCAAAAAAAGCAAACATTATCGGGCTTGTGCGCGATTCAGTTCCAAAATCGAGATTATTTCAATCGAAAAGCATTCACCAGATTGTTACGGTAAGAGGAGATGTCGAGAATTATTTTCTTTTGGAGCGTATTATCAACGAATATGAGATTGATACCGTTTTTCATCTTGCCGCCCAAACCATTGTAACCATCGCCAACAGGAATCCGATTTCTACATTTAAATCAAATATCGAAGGCACATGGAATATTCTGGAAGCTTGCCGGAAATCGTCACTTGTATCACGGATTGTTGTGGCGTCCAGTGATAAAGCGTACGGGGATCAGCCTATACTGCCCTATGATGAGAAAACTCCCCTTGAGGGCAGACATCCCTATGACGTTTCAAAAAGTTGTGCGGATTTGATCTGCCGGACATATTTTGAAACCTATAAACTACCGGTATGCGTAACACGATGCGGGAATTTTTATGGGGGTGGGGATTTGAATTACAACCGGATTATACCAGGAACAATACAATCGATATTCCATCATAAGCGACCGGTTATCAGAAGTGACGGATCCCCACTCCGTGATTATTTCTATATCCGCGATGGTGTGGACGCGTATATCCTGGTGGCTGAACAGATGGAAAATAAGAGCATTCACGGTGAAGCATTTAATTTTAGTACAGAACACCCCAATTCCGTATTAGATATTGTTCAAAAGATTATTGATATAATGGGCAGTGATCTCAAACCGGAACTATTGAATCAATCCACAAATGAAATTCAGGACCAGTACTTATCTGCGAAAAAAGCAAAAAAAATGTTGAACTGGAAATCAAAATATACCCTTGAGTGCGGGCTTAAAGAGACTATAGACTGGTATACTCATTTTTTTCAGCATTATCCGCAATCGGAGAACCTATGAAAAAATTGATCAGTATTGTAATTCCTGCATATAATGAAGAGTCTGTAGTCGAAGAACTGAAAAAACGATTACAAAATATCATGGATACGTGTCCAAATTATGATTTTGAAGTGATTATTGTAGAGAATGGATCGTTTGATACGACATTTGAACGACTCATCTCTATACATAAGGAAGATCCGCGTTTTAAAATTGTTCAGTTATCCAGAAATTTTGGATGTGATGGCGGAATCACTGCAGGGCTTGCGTATGCCAGGGGTGATGCAGCAGTAATCATGAATGCGGATTTACAGGACCCCCCCGAATTAATACCCCAGTTTATCCAGAAATGGGAATCCGGCTATGAAATTGTATATGGGGTAATCCAAAAACGGGAGGGGGTCAATATAATCCGGCGAGTTTTATCAAGAGCCGCGTACATGATCATTTTCAAATTAAGTAATCGTATGATCCCCGAAAATGCAAGTGATTTCCGGTTGATCGATCGAAAGGTCTACACTATAATCAACTCCATGAAAGAAAAGAATATATTTTTACGCGGTCTTGTTGTCTGGACCGGTTTTAAACAAATTGGCGTCCCCTTCGAAAGGCAACCACGGTTTGCTGGAAAATCCAAAGCAGATTTCAGGACCGTATGGCGTGTTGCAATGAACGGGATATTCTCGTTTTCTTATTTCCCTTTAAAAATTGCGACCGCAATGGGATTTCTTTTATCCACAATGGCATTTATTGCGGCATTGATTGAAATATATCTTTATTTGGTATTTGGGCGAGATGTCCCGGGATTTACGACTACAATTCTAGTAATTTTATTCTGTTTCGGGATGGTTTTTTTGATATTCGGGATAATGGGAACCTATATTGAAAGGATCTATGATGAGGTAAAACAGCGACCTAATTATATTGTTAATAATGAGATTGGATTTAGTCACATATCAGATTAGAACATGTAACCATGTGAGTCACGATTTTTTGTCAGAGAGAGGAAATTATTACCCGTACAATTTTATATATGGTTAAACTATTGGAATTTGGGGGCAGGAAAAGTAAGCATGAATTCACTGAAGAAAAAAACTATTCTTATAACCGGTGTAACGGGTTTTGTAGGATCCAATTTGCTAAGGAGGCTGCTTAAATCCAGTGCAGATCTTCATATAATTACCCGCGAATCATCCAATCCCTGGAGGATCGGGGATATTATCAATGATGTTAAGCAATATACTCCGGACTTATCTGATTTTGACGACGTGAAAAAAGTCCTACACGAAATTAATCCTGATATTATTTACCATCTTGCTACTTATGGCGGAAACCCGCTAGAGGATAAATTCAGGCGGATTATTGAATCAAATTTTTTCGGTACGGTAAATTTAATCAATGCATGTAAAGAGACCGGATTTGATCTTTTTGTTAATACGGGTTCATCATCCGAATATGGAATCAAAACAGTTCCCATGAAAGAAAATGATGTCCCTGAACCCCGTAATAATTATGGAATTTCAAAAATTGCATCAACCCTGTATTGTCAATCCATCGCGTTCAATGAGAAACTACCAATCGTAACATTACGTCTGTTTTCACCCTATGGGGATTTTGAAGATAGCTCACGGTTAATACCATCGGTAATACTGTCATGTTTACGTCGAAAAAATCCGGAAATATCATCACCTGAATTTGTAAGAGATTTCATTTACATTGAGGATGTTATCGATTTGTACGAACAATTGCCTGATGCTGATATAATTTCCGGGAATATTTTCAATGTTGGTAGTGGAAAACAACACACTGTGGGAGAGGTTGTTGATACAATAATTAATATCACCGGAAATGATGTTAAACCAATGGTGGGGCTGCCACAGCGATGGCCCAATGAACCAAATATCTGGCAGGCAGATATGTCAAAAACGTTAAAAGCCTTGAATTGGGCACCAAAATATGATTTGAATGCAGGATTAACAAAATCAGTTGATTGGTTTGAAAAACACCAGCATTTATATCATTAATTCTGGAGTATGATTCAATGAAATTATCAGATTATGTAATTGATTCTCTCGCTGGTCAGGGAGTTACCCATATTTTTGAGGTTTGCGGGGGTGCATTAGCACATTTACTTGATTCATTATATGGCAGATCGGATATCACCACCGTATCCATGCACCATGAAATGGCAGCCGCAATAGCCGCAGAAGGATATGCCCGGGCGGGCGGAAATATGGGTGTAGCGATGGCCACAAGTGGTCCGGGTGCAACAAACCTGATTACAGGTATCGGAAGCTGCTATTTTGATTCAATTCCCTGCCTGTTTATCACCGGTCAAGTAAATACTTATGAATATAAATTTGACCGGTCGGTCCGACAGATCGGATTTCAGGAAACCGATATCGTAACAATTGTCAAACCAATCGTGAAAAAAGCACATATCGTGCAAGATGAGAAAGATATCCGTAATATTCTTGAAGAGTCATTTGATCTCGTAAAAAGCGAGCGCCCCGGACCGGTTCTGATAGATCTCCCGCTAAATATCCAGAGCGCGGATATCGATATCTCTAAACTGAGATCCTATACAAATAAAACTGAAATGTCGATTAATTCCGTAATTCAGAAATGCATTAATAACATTCGTAATCTTATTCAATCCTCTGAAAGACCGGTAATTCTTGTGGGTGGAGGTGTGCGGTCATCTCATTCCTGTAATGAGCTGTTCCGGTTCGCTCATGAAACCGGAATACCGGTAGTATCATCACTCATGGGATTAGATGCGTTTCCTCATGATGATTCCCTTTTTTCAGGAATGATCGGGACTTATGGTAATCGTTATGCAAATCTGACAATTGCCAATGCCGACCTGATCATTGCTCTCGGGACTCGTTTTGACACCAGACAGACCGGAACCAGACCGGAAACGTTTGCAAGAGGCGCAACAATCATACATGTAGATATTGATCCTCAGGAACTGAATAATAAAATACAGGTGTTAATTCCCGTTCAGGCAGACATCCGGCAATTTTTACAGTCAATGAATAACAATCAAAAGCTGGTAAATAATTCAACGAAACTTATTGAATGGAGGAAGAGGATCAAGAGGTATAAAGAAAAATATCCAGACTTCAGATCCCCGGTAAAACCGGAGATTGATCCGAATTATTTTTTCCACATCCTTTCAGGAATACTTTCTGCCGACATAATACTCTGTGTGGATGTCGGCCAGATCCAGATGTGGGCTGCCCAAAGCATTGAGATAACAAAGTTCCAAAGATTTCTGACAGAAGGAGGAATGGCTTCGATCGGTTCCGCATTACCTATGGCAATTGGTGCTTCATTTGCAAAACCAGGGACACAAATTATTGTCATTGTCGGGGATGGGGGATTTCAGTTAAATATTCAGGAACTCCAGACGGTATATCATCACCATCTTCCGATTAAAATTATTCTATTGAATAATAACGGCTATGGCATGATCAAGCAATTCCAGGAACAATACCTCAATAGCAGATTCCAGTCATCAGGGATTGGGTACAGTAACCCTGACTTTCAGGCAGTAGTAACCGCGTATAAAATACCTTCAATGCAAATTTCATGTAATGATGAGATAATCATTGCACTGCGACAATTATTATCAGATATGCACCCAGGTTTTCTCGAAGTAATCATTGATAAAAAATCGAGGGTCGGCCCAAAGCTGGCAGTGAACAGACCTGTGGAAGACCAAGAGCCTTTGTTGGACAGGGAGGAACTGAGATCGAACATGATTATTGAGATGTTACCGGAGCCAGATAAACCATGAAAACAGAAAAAGAAATTCGTTCTGAAATATTCGAACATGTAAGAGAGTTTTATGCATCGAAATGTCAGGATGTTTTTATTCCTGGCACTTCACAAATCAATTATGCCGGGCGCATCTACGATGAAAAAGAACTCATCAGCCTCGTTGACGCATCTCTCGATTTCTGGCTCACAACAGGACGTTATGCTGAACAGTTCGAAAAAGACCTGGCAGACTTTTTGGGAGCGAAATATTGCTTATTGACAAATTCCGGTTCATCGGCAAATCTCCTCGCGGTCTCTGCCCTCACATCACCTAAACTCGGTGAGAAGAGGTTGAAAACCGGTGATGAGGTTATTACAACGGCCTGTGGTTTTCCATCAACCCTCAACCCGATTATTCAGAATAACCTGGTTCCGGTCTTTATCGATGTTGACCTCGGTACATATAATATTCAGGTAGAACAGATTGAAGCGGCAATATCTGAAAAAACAAAAGCAATTGTTATTCCGCATACACTTGGAAATCCTGCTGACCTTGACACCATTATGAAAATTGTCAAAAAATATGACCTGTGGTTTATTGAAGATAACTGCGATGCCCTTGGATCGCGGTACAATGGGAAATATACCGGAACATTCGGGCATATCTCCACTTGTAGTTTCTATCCGGCACATCACATAACGATGGGAGAGGGGGGGGCGGTTATCACAAGTGATCCTTTATTGAAAAAAATCATTATGTCTTTCAGGGATTGGGGCAGGGATTGCTGGTGTGAACCCGGTTGTGACAATACCTGTAAAAAGCGATTCGACTGGCAATTAGGAGATCTTCCCCGGGGGTATGACCATAAATATATTTATTCCCATATTGGTTACAACCTTAAGGCAACAGACATGCAGGCGGCTGTAGGGGTTGAACAATTAAAAAAATTACCGGGATTTATTCATAGACGAAAAGAAAATTTCACTGTGTTATACCAGGGATTGAAAAAATACGAGAACTATTTTGTCCTTCCGGAGCCCACCCCAAATTCAGAACCAAGCTGGTTTGGTTTTCCCATCCTTATCAGAGGCGATGCACCATTTTCCAGGGAAAATATTGTTAAGTATCTTGAGGAGAGGAAAATTGCAACACGGATGTTATTTGGAGGGAACCTCTTAAAGCAACCAGCGTATAAGGAGATACAGTGCCGGGTAGCAGAGTCCCTGATAAATACCGATTACGTTATGAACAACCTTTTCTGGATCGGGGTGTATCCGGGACTCACCAAAGAGATGACTGATTATGTTGAACAGTGTTTTAAAGAATTTATCAGTAACATTTCAAAAACTTACAAGTAACCCATAATCCGCAGTAAAAACCAGGTCCCCACCAATATTATTCTTGAAAAAAGATCTGCGGAATGTTGGCGTAAGGACGACAAATATAATAATGTCATACCTCCCAACATAATCGAATGGAAATGAAAATAATTTTACTCACCGGAGGTACAGGGTACCTTGGTAGTAAAATACTAAAACAACTGGTCGATAATGGATATGATATTATACTTCTTAAGAGATCCTTTTCAAACCCTGTCAGGATAAAAGAATATATTAATAAGATTACTAGTTATGATATCGATCTCGTCCCTTTGGAAAGGATTTTTAGTGAGAATACTATTGATACGATAGTACATTGTGCAACAAATTATGGAAGAGGAGAAAACGATCCTCTGCATGTTATTGAAGCAAATCTTTTACTTCCTTTAAAATTACTCGAATTAGGTAAAAAATACCATGTAAAATCCTTCATTAATACGGATACAATTTTAGATAAACGAATAAATTATTATTCCCTTTCAAAAAGGCAATTTAAAGATTGGTTATTTGTGTACAAACATGATTATACCTGCATTAATGTTGCATTGGAACATTTTTATGGATCCGGGGATGATGAAACCAAATTTGTCACATATATCGTACATAATTTACTAAAAAATGTTGACAGGATAGACCTGACAAAAGGTGAACAAAAAAGAGATTTTATTTATATTGATGATGTGGTTAACGCATTTATAAAAATAATCAATTCATTAGACAATTTTAGTAAGGATTTCTATGAGTTTGAAGTCGGTACTAATCATCCTCTCTCGATAAAAGAATTTGTTGAATTAGCAAAACAATTATCCGGCAATAAGCAGACCCTTCTTAATTTTGGTGCACTACCCTACCGGGAAAATGAAGTAATGAATTATTACGTTAATACATCTGAAATATCCAAGTTAGGGTGGAAATGCAATAGTACCGTAGAAGAAGGATTAAAAAAGATGATTGAATTGGAAAAACAATTAATAAACCAGGAATTATCATGAGAATTTTAATAACCGGGGGGTGTGGTTTTCTCGGATCCAATATCGCTCGAAAAATTTTAGAGAGAGGCGATGAGTTATTCATTTTTGATAATTTGTCAAGGTTTGGTTCAGAAAAAAATTTAGACTGGTTAATGAGTATAGGAAATTTCACATTTTTTCATGGCGATATAAGGGATAAAGAGAATGTTGCTGACGTCATAAGAGAAGTCACACCAGACGTAATTTATCACTTGTCCGGACAAGTGGCAATGACCACTTCTATCAATAATCCCCGGTTAGATTTTGAAATAAATGCTTTGGGATCGTTTAACGTACTGGAATCCGTAAAAGATTATTCTCCTGATAGTATTGTGGTTTATTCGTCAACAAATAAAGTCTATGGAGATCTCGAGTGGGTAGAATATGATGAAACTGACACGAGGTACATAGCTACCAATTTTCCTGAAGGATTCTCTGAGACAATTCATTTGGATTTTCATTCACCGTATGGTTGTTCTAAAGGCTGCGCAGACCAGTATATGCTGGATTTTCATAGAATGTTCAATGTGAAGACAGTTGTTTTTAGACATTCATCCATGTTTGGTGGAAGGCAGTTTTCAACCATAGATCAAGGTTGGATAGGTTGGTTTTGTCAAAAAGCCATTGAAACAAAATCGGGTACATTACATGAACCTTTTACAATAACCGGAAACGGAAAACAAGTCAGGGACGTACTATTCGCTGACGATATGGTCAATCTTTATCTTGAGGTAGTGAAAAATATCGATAAAACGAGAGGTCAGGTGTTTAATATTGGTGGAGGAATCAGGAATAGCTTATCATTGCTGGAACTTTTTGATATTCTTGAATCCGAGCTGGATATAAAAATGAGATACAAAAAAATCCCCGCCAGAGAGAGCGATCAAAAAGTATTCGTCGCTGATATAACTAAAATTAAACAATTTATTGGCTGGGAGCCCAAAACAGACAAATTTAGTGGCATAGCAAAAATGCTGCAATGGGTCGATTCAAATGAATAATATAAAATTAAGCATCATAATGCCTTGTTACCTGGAAGAAGAAAATTTGAGATTACTTTTGCCACGATTGGTAAAAGAACTAACAACGATTGGAGACACTTTTGAGATTTTAATTATTGATACAATGCAACCTATGGATAATACAAAAGATGTCTGTAATGCAAATAAAGCAACGTATATCCTCAGAGAAACTGGAAATAATTATGGAGATGCAATACGGACCGGCATCAAATACGCCCAAGGGGAATACACTATTTTTATGGATGCTGACGGTTCCCATTCACCCGAATTTGTACATAATTTGTACAATTACAAAAATGAGTATGACATTGTTATCGCTTCAAGATATATTACCGGGGGTTCAACCGATAACAACCGATTGTTGATACTGATGAGTTACATAACAAATATAACATATTCAATTGTTTTAAATTTACATTACAAGGATATCACTAATAGTTTTAAATTATATAAAACGAGTTCCCTGAAAGAATTAACATTGAGATGTAAAAATTTTGATATTGTAGAAGAAATATTATATAAAATTAAAAAATATCACAAGGAAATTAACGTTTTGGAAATCCCGTATTCTTTTAAAGAAAGGATGTTCGGTCATACAAAAAGAAATTTATTTTTTTTCATATTGACATATATTATCACAATTATCAGATTGAGGTTTGATTTTTAATGCCCCTCTGTAATAATAATCGGTTATTTGGTAACTGCTGTAAAAAAATTGCAGAATTGCATGAAAACAGCTTGTTGAGATTTTTATTTGTTGGCGCTCTGGGTACGATTGTTAATATAATAATTTTTTTTATCTTTGCCGACTATTTAAATTTTAATGCCAGTGTATCATCGATTGTTGCATTTTGTATTGCAGTTACCCAAAATTATTTCTTAAATCATTTATGGAGCTTTAAGAAATCTGTAAATTTTCAGGTAAACAGGAAAAGTTACATAAAATACATTTGCGTCAATATTGTTGGTTTAATCGTTAATCTGATCGTATTAAATTTAATTCTTATGCAATTTAATCCCACTATAAAAGCAACTGCACAATTATCCGGAGTGCTGGCAGGTACATTCTTCAATTTTATACTATCAAGATTTTATGTTTTCAATAAAAAATCCATAATTCCCTGAACCCGGGTTCAAATTAGGGAGCATGGAGCAATTTAGTCTTTTGGCAATAACGCGAATCATTTTGGGACCCTCCGTTCCCCCAAATCATCGGGAAGAGAGGAGATAAATACCGGTATGCTGTGTTTCCATCCTGCTCTTCTCGTTCAGCCATGCCAACGCGTCACCATTCGGGTTCGCTGCGGTTATGTCCCCAGTGACGATATAAAATATGCTGTTGTTTCCTTTCAGCTGGTAAATATTGTCAAGCGCTATGCTATCAGAAGCACCAAATTGAACGGTTTTATCCGTGGCATTATCGTAATAATATGAGAGTGGCTGGTTGATATATCCAGGAACAACAACGATCAAATCCCCATCCTTGGTGACGCTCTGCACGATCTGGGAAAAACCTCTCCAGTCCTCTTTTGTGAACGATGTGTAGTATCCGGAGAGCAGGGGTGCGTTAATGGCAAAAATCAGGATGATAAATGCATACAACAGCTTCCTGTTCGGGATGAACCGGAAAATGACCGGGAAGCTCGCCGCAACCAGCGCGAAGTAGATGGGAAGGAGATAGATAAGATAGCGGGGGTTCATCGTCATCCGAGAGGAGATGATGACACTTATGATAAGCGGCAAAACAAGATACATTACTGAAAATAGGCACTTGTTCCGGTCCTCACGATAGAAGAATGCAAGTCCCACGAACATCAGAAAAAGATAGATGATGGCGATTACCCAGCTGAAAGGCGAATACCCTCCTGATAACCTGATAAAGGTCTCCTGGATCAATACCGGTCCCAGAACTCCGTACGTGGGGGGGGCTGCAGTGAGCGTGTGATATCGCTCCAAAACAACAAAGACAAGTGGCAGGATCGGCACCGTCATAGCACCTAGTGCGACAAGGATTTTTTTACCCTCATGGATGTCTTTTTTCAACTTTTCGCGAAGCGTTATAAGGGCATGAAGGTAGATCACAAAGAGCGCTATGAGAACATAATAATGAGTCCAGACGGCAAGTGCCGAGAAGAGACCAAAGATCAGCCACTGTGAGGTTTCACCTGTTCGCAGCGCCCTGAAATAAAAAAACAGAACCAGCGAAAAGACGAAAAGCACCATCGAGTAGGAGTACGCTTCCTGGGAATAGAATATCCCAAAGTATGATACCGTGAGAAGCGCAGCACTGATGAGACCAACATTCTTATCCCGGAACTCTTTTCCGATCAGGTAGAAAACGGGGATGGTGAGGGACCCAAGGAGCGCGGGGATAAACCGCAGGATGATCTCGCTCTGCCCGAAGACGAGCATGATGTGCTCTATCCAGTGAAAGAGGGGGGGGTGAAAATCTCCGGAAAGGGTAGTAATCCAGATAGTTTCAAATGATCCTTTCGACATGCCCAGTGTCGCTGC
>Ga0315286_10003490_pt1 | contig 14898 bp, 7 predicted proteins | sample YL17G10_0_MG_FD_205038 | JGI IMG/M metagenome (GOLD analysis project Ga0315286, IMG submission 205038) | Sediment microbial communities from Yellowstone Lake, YNP, Wyoming, USA - YL17G10_0 | ecosystem: Environmental > Aquatic > Freshwater > Lake > Sediment | place: USA: Wyoming | collected...
CACCATTTCCCGGTAACCGGTTTGTCACCCGTTATACCGAAGTTATACTGCCTGTCAACTGAGGCATTGTTCCACGCACCATTTCCATTGTAATCCAGATAGAACAGGTGGGTTGAATTCCGGAATACGCCGATCTCGGTTCTTCCATCATCGTTCCAGTCGCCGGATATCGGAATGTCTCCGGTGATACCGAAATTATACTGTCTGTCAACTGAGGCATTGTTCCACACACCGTTGCCATTGTAATCCAGGTAGAACAGGTGGGTTGAATTCCGGAATACACCGATCTCAGATTTTCTGTCATTGTTCCAGTCGCCGGATATCGGAAGGTCTCCGCTTATACCGAAGTTATACTGCCGGTCGACGACCGATCCATTCCACACACCATTTCCATTGTAGTCCAGGTAGAACAGGTGGGTTGAATTCCGGAATACGCCAATCTCCGATTTTCCGTCATTGTTCCAGTCGCCGGATACCGGAAGGTCTCCGCTTATACCGAAGTTATACTGCCGGTCGACTACCGATCCATTCCACACACCATTTCCATTGTAGTCCAGGTAGAACAGGTGGGTTGAATTCCGGAATACGCCGATCTCAGATTTTCCGTTATTGTCCCAGTCGCCGGCTATCGGTATATCTCCGGATATACCGAAGTTATACTGCCGGTCGACTACCGATCCATTCCACACGCCGTTTCCATTATAGTCAAGGTAGAACAGGTGCGTTGACGGCCGGAACACGCCGAACCTATCCGGATAAAACATTTTATTCTTCGTCTCGTCAAAAGATGCACCTTTCCCGAATAGGAGATAATAACTCCATATTAACGATACATTCTGAGACGCAGTTGCATACGTAAGATGCGGGGGCAGCATATCATCCGGCATTGTTGTTGAAGTCCCTGATGTTCCCGAATTGCGATTATTGCCATTAAACAGGACTACTCCAAAGTAAGGTTTGTAGATTACCGGTGAGGTTCCATTCGGAACGACCCGGATTACTATCGAAAAGTTATACACATGATTCAACGTGATATTGGATCTGCCCCAGTTAAACTCGAACGAATGACTATCAACATTATATATTGTACCCGGTGCATCTGTGGAAAATGTATCAAGAAGAAACGTCGCATTCAGGTTCTTATTTTCATTGGCACCAAATCCGGTCCATATCGAATCGCAGAGCCTATCTTCATATGCATAGGTTATGTTTTCGAACAAGACCGTAAAAGAAGCCTTTTGGTACCCCTCTCCCGAAAACTGTGTCTGGTTCATCGTCCTTGAAAGTGTCATCGGAAGGTATTGCATGCTATAAAAATCGGTTTTGATTGAGACGAGATGATAATCCCCTTTTTTCACTACAACACTGTTCGGGAAAACCCACGTTATATCCGTGCTGTTTGTCGTTGCATACTGAGAGTCTTTGATGTAGATTATATGCTCGATATTATCGACTCCCAGCGAGTAGGTGATGTTGCTGATAGTCGTATTATCTGAATGAACAAGAGTGCTGATCGAGTTCGTGTACTGCAGCGGATATGTACCCGCCGGGATTGAACTGCCATTGGTTGAATATCCCTCCCCCCCTTCTAATTGGAGCGTTGCTGTTGATGCCGATACTCCCATCATCAATAGCTGCAGAAAACAAAAAATACAGATTACCCGAAGGAATGTTTTCATCGTATCCATAAATGTCCTCACACGGTTTGCATGGAACCAGGAGCCCCGTTTTCATACAAACAGAAATACTTTCCAGTATTCCTTCTTGGGCTTATAGCTATCGAAATTATTCCGACAGAAAAAATATGCAAAACAATAAGAATTATTGTTGGTCCTTCGTGAATTCCTATATCGTTTTTTGCCGCTAACTTCTCATAGCAGCACTTTAACACAGATGGTTCTATTCTCTAAATGTTGTATGCCGATAACATGCGTTTCTATTGGAAATTATCCTAAAAAAATAATTTTTGATGGTATTTTTCTACCACTTCCCGGTAACCGGTTTGTCACCGGTTATACCGAAGTTATACATCCTGTCCACCTCAGCTCCATTCCACACACCGTTTCCATTGTAATCCAGGTAGAAAAGGTGTGTCGAAGGCCGGAATACGCCGATCTCGGTTCTTCCATCTGAGTTCCAGTCACCGGATATCGGGATATCACCGGTTATACCGAAATTATACTGACGGTCGACTGACGCCCCGTTCCATACACCGTTTCCATTGTAATCCAGGTAGAACAGGTGTGTCGATGGCCGGAATACGCCAATCTCGGTTCTTCCATCTGCGTTCCAGTCACCGGATATCGGAATATCTCCGGTGATACCGAAGTTATATGATCTGTCGACAGACGCTCCGTTCCACACGCCGTTTCCATTGTAGTCAAGGTAGAACAAATGCGTCGAAGGCCGGAATACACCAATCTCAGTTTTTCCATCATTGTTCCAGTCGCCGGTTATCGGAATGTCACCGGTTATTCCGAAGTTATACGATCGGTCTACTGCCGCTCCATTCCACATACCGTTTCCATTGTAATCCAGGTAGAACATGTGTGTTGAATTCCGGAATACCCCGATCTCAGATTTCCCGTCATTGTTCCAGTCACCAATAACTGGAATGTCTCCGGTTATACCGAAGTTATATGATTTGTCGACAGACGCTCCGTTCCATACACCATTTCCATTGGTATCCAGATAGAATAAATGCGTCGATGGCCGGAAGATGCCGATTTTCTCCTGCCCAATTATTTTCGCAGGCTGATTGAATGCCAGCTTCACCTGGTCCTTATGCCGGTATTGCCAGACATTGCTCACATTTGTGGTGGCGGTAGCACTTGTCAGGTGTGCGGGAAGCAGTGGCGAGGGCATAATTGCGGTCATACCCACATCCCCCTGCTGGATAGGTCCCCAATGATCCAGAGCAAAGAATATCCGCGGGTAACTTTTTACCGGTAATCCCGCAGTGTCTGTCAGTTTGATGGCCGCAGTAAAATTGAAATGATAAGGACGGTGAAGCTGGATGGATGAGTTGTTGAGCCCGAAATTTAATTCACTTATGTATTGTTTTGTTATCGGGTCGTGGTACGATTTATTCGTCTGGTATGTCAGGGGAAGATCGGTGGTGAAGGTATCAAAAAGAATCGATGAATTCGTATACTTCGTTTCAGAGTATGCAACTCTTCCTGAATAACTTTCATACATATTATCTTCAAAATTTACTTCATAGGAATTAAACTGATACCCGTCAGATAAAAAGATACTCTTGTTTACGTATCTTATCAATGTTACGGGGTTGAAGACCGGTGTCAGCGCACTTGTGTGATAATCTACCGTAAAGAGATAATCCGTCCTCCAGTCTATTTCTTCATTCAGAACAAAATCGGGTGGAAATATCCAGTGAATATACGTACTGTTCCATGTTGCATTCTCGGGGTATTCCACCTGAATGAATGAATCACCCTCCACTGTTTCGCTGATATTTCCTAATACCGTTCGACTGCTATCCGGTGTATTTATTATTTGTAAGATTCCCCATTGTCTCCCTGATAATGTTCCACTGGGGATGATATCATCGTCAACATTGATTTCAATGTTGTCATATATTCTGAATTCTGCCGTCGCCAGAGCAGGTAGAGCGGAGTATGCTCCTGGAATCATTTCCGGATGAGTTGTATTTGTAATAATTCCTTCAGTACCTATACTAACTTTTCCTGCAGAATCCTGTCCAGCCGCGATTCCGGTGAATGCGGATATAACCAGACCGAGGATAAGAACAATCATTCCCTTTGTCAAAACTTTTCCCACGATTTATCAACCCCGTTGCAAAAAATATTACATACGATCTGTACAGGATTTTAAATAGACAATTTCAATTCTTATAATTTGTGATATTATTAGGATTGGAGAATCCGGCAACAATAATCAGGAAATCGAATGAAACAATGATTTTTCCTTACTGCCACCGGACTCGTGAAAAATTGACTTTTTTCTCACAATGGTATCTTTTGGATTCACTTGAAAAAAATAATGGTGATTTGTATATCTCTACCATTTCCCAGATAACGGCTTGTCTCCGGATATACCAAAGTTATACTGCCTGTCTACTGCCGCTCCGTTCCAGACACCATTCCCATTGTAGTCAAGGTAAAACAGGTGCGTTGAATTACGGAACACGCCAATCTCTGTTCTTCCATCTGCGTTCCAGTCACCGGGTCTCGGAATGTCTCCGGTTATGCCAAAATTATACTGTCGATCAGTTACGCCTCCGTCCCAGATACCATTCCCATTATAGTCCAGGTAGAACAGGTGCGTTGAAGGCCGGAACACGCCAATCTCGGTTCTTCCATCTGCGTTCCAGTCACCGGGTATCGGAATGTCTCCGGTGATACCGAAGTTATATGATCTGTCGACTGCCGCTCCGTTCCACACACCGTTACCATTATAGTCCAGGTAGAACAGGTGCGTTGAAGGCCGGAACACGCCAATCTCAGTTCTTCCATCTGCGTTCCAGTCACCAGGTCTCGGAATGTCACCGGATATACCGAAGTTATATGATCTGTCGACTGCCGCTCCGTTCCATACACCATTCCCATTATAGTCAAGGTAGAACAGGTGCGTTGAATTGCGGAACACGCCGATCTCGGTTCTTCCATCCGCGTTCCAGTCACCTCCTGCCGGGAGGTCTTCGGTAATGCCGAAATTGTACTGTCGATCCGTTACCCCTCCGTTCCATACACCATTTCCATTGTAGTCAAGGTAGAACATGTGGGTTGAAGGACGGAAAACACCGATTTTACTCGCCGTCACATTTGTTACATTGATATAGCCACTTTTTATTGTGCTGTTATACCCGCCTTCATTGTATACCTGCAGTGCAACCGTATAGATCCCCGGCGCAGTGTAGGTATGCGAGGGGTTCTGTTCCGATGATCCGGCGGGCATGAACCGCCACGTGTCATTCACATAACCGCCGTAATAACCACCCATCAATACGATACTGCCATCCGGCATCGCCACGCTGGTGTGACCATCTCTTGCCAACCACCCGGAACTCGCGTTCACCATTAACCAGGTTAAACCGTTATTCATTGACCGCCATGTGTCATTCCTGAAGTCACCGTCCCAACCGCCCATCAGCACAATGCTGCCATCCGGCATCACCACACTGCTGGCATACGTTCTTGCCGACCACCCGGCACTCGCGTTCACTTGTGTCCATGTCACGCCGTTATTCGTTGATCGCCACGTGTCATTCTTACGGATGACGCCGTCATAACCTCCCATCAGCACGATACTATCGTCCGGCATTGCCACGCTGCTGTGAAGTGTTCTTGCCGACCACCCGGAACTCGCGTTCTCCAGTGTCCACGTTGCGCCATTATTCGTAGAACGCCACGTATCATTGTTACGGCTGACACCGTCATAACCACCCATCAGTACGATGCTGCCATCATCCATCGCTACGCTGCAGTGACCTGCTCTTGCCGACCACCCGGAACTCGCGTTCACCTGAGTCCACGTGACGCCATTATTCGTTGACTGCCACGTGTCATTCTTATGGATGACACCGTTATAACCACCCATCAGCACGATGCTGCCATCATCCATCGCTACGCTGCTGTGCCCGGTTCTTACCGACCACCCGGAACTCGCGTTCAATCGTGTCCATGTCGTGCCGTTATTCGTTGACCGCCATGTGCCATTGTTACGGTTGACGCCGTTGAAACCACCCATGAGCACGATACTGCCATCAGCCATCGCCACACTGCTGTGGGCGTATCGTGGCGACCACCCGGAACTCGCGTTTACTTTCGTCCAGGGTGCCAGGTACGTCTCGTCACCAAAATACCATACCCAGCCATCTGGACTGCCGGTCGATTGATCCGTGAATGCCACGGTCAGTGGTACTATACCAGAAGTCGGCGTACCATAGAAGGCCGCTGCAGGAGTCTGTACATTCGCGGTAACCGGAGGAATCAGCATAGTAAAAAAAAGAACAATTCCTATGGTAACCATGATAAAAGTTTTATCAGATCTTTTTTTCATTTCCGCTTCACACCATCCCCATCCTCCGCTATTCGATTGAATTTTTATATAAAGCGGAGTGCATATAACTAATGTTATAAAAGCATAAAGTTTGTCATAGCATTGAATAGGGCAGCTATGAAAAATAGTGTAACGACCACACTATCCTTCCAAATCAACAGAAGAAATTTGTCCAATAATTCTTCCCACCTTGGTAGGAAACGATGGCATATGTTCTTATCATCCTTGTTTTAACCGCAATGATTTGGTATCCTTTACTATCGATATTCTAGTAACACATACATTTCCGGAACACGTTATATGAACTATATACAGTATTGGGGTACAGTGTACTTTTTAGAGACCGGGAATTGACGATAACCAGATGTGGTATTTGCATTCTGGCTTATCGGCACAATACAAAAAAATAGGGAGTTAACTCCACTTCCCGGATATCGGAATGTCTCCGGTTATACCGAAGTTATACTGTCTGTCAACTGAGGCACCGTTCCACGCACCGTTTCCATTGTAATCCAGGTAGAAAAAGTGCGTTGAATTGCGGAACACGCCAATCTCGGTTCTTCCATCTGAGTTCCAGTCACCGGATATCGGGATATCACCGGTTATACCGAAATTATACTGACGGTCGACTGACGCCCCGTTCCATACACCGTTTCCATTGAAATCCAAGTAGAACAGGTGTGTCGATGGCCGGAATACGCCGATCTCGGATATTCCGTCATCGTTCCAGTCTCCGGATATCGGCATGTCTCCGGTTATACCGAAATTATACTGTCGGTCAGTTACACCTCCGTTCCACACACCATTCCCATTGTAGTCAAGGTAGAACAGGTGTGTCGAAGGCCGGAATACGCCGATCTCGGATATCCCGTCATTATTCCAGTCACCGGATACCGGGATATCTCCGGATATACCGAAGTTATACTGCCGGTCTGCTGCCGCTCCGTTCCACGCACCGTTTCCATTGTAATCCAGATAGAACAGGTGCGTCAAAGGACGGAATACCCCAATCTTATCCACTCCAGCTCCCGTTCCAGCATCATTCGTGAACGCTTTGATACATACATTGGTTTTTGTATAGATCGTTGTCAGGTCAGTCCATGAGGTGCCATCATTGCTGAAATAACTCTGCCCGGCACTTGCGGTTGCCTTGCTTGAGCCGGTGATGTAATATTCAATTGCTGCCCAATAGTCATACGTGGGATTCGTGAGTTTCACTACAACAGAAAACCTGTCACCAGACGTCAGGGGGACACCAGGAGAAACAGTAACCGTATGGTAACCCGCATTTCCAAAGGTTCCGCTGCCTGACCATGCAGCTCCACTACTGCTTAGCACGGGGCCGCTATTCGGGTTCTTGTAGACATACACCTGGTACGCGGTGTTCGTATCCGTGGTATAGAAACTTATAGCAGACAGTGTTTCTGTTTGGGTGCTGGTAAACACATTTGCAATCCATCCGGTTTTATTTATTGATGTAGGTTTACTATGAGTAACCATTCCTAAAGGATCGTACTGGTAGATATGGTTATAATTCGTTGGAGACTCTGCGGTGAATACGGTGTTAGACTTTCCGATATTCTTATCATAATAGGAGATATAAAAATATCCACTCTCCGCCCAAGCGGAACCCCAGCTGTTCTTGATAATGAATGCACCATTGCCCGGAGGAACAGTGGAAAATTTCGATTTACCATAGGTATCATCCCAGCCGACAATAGTCACGGCGTGATTGGAGGTACCCGATCCCGAATAATAATACGAATTGGAGGTCTGATTCCAGGAAGGAGACGAATTTTTCGAAGAACCTTCCCAACGCATGGATGTTCCCACGCCCCCGTACGTCTGGATAGCAGTTTTAATATTGGAATTATCGGTTTCATTCTTCCGGTTTGGGATGAAGTATACATTCTGGATGTGTTTTCTCACCGGTTTATCTATGGGTGATACAGAGGATGAAGGATTATACGGATCATCCGCTTCGCTGATTGGACCAGACCAGCGGGCAAGATAAGCAGTTGATATCCAATAGTTTCCCGGATCTTCAGAGCCTCGATCATATCCTTCCGGATAATTTGTGGAGAGCAGGTTTTTCATGTTATTTTCGGAAAAATCCCATGTCTCTCCAGGCTTCAGGTATGATTCAAGCGCTCCATAGGTGGCAAACGCCCAGCAGGTTTCGCTTGTCAACTGGTTTTTCACAGGAGTTACCTTTCCGGTCGTCCTGAGATCATACGATGTGGCTGCTCCTAGTGCAGGTGCAGACATCGAATACTGCGCGGATGATCCTGTGTCCTGAACAATAAAAGGTCCTTCCAGATATGACATACTAACGGGGGGTGGAACGTACCCCAATGCATGACTCTGATCAGCGGTTGTTTCTGCAGTTGCGAGATTTGTAGTTTGCATTTTCTGTCTCTCTTGTTGATCCTGCAGGTACTTCAGTAAATCTGGATTGATTGGAGCTATATTTGCAGTGATGCTTGCTCCAAGTTCATTCTCATCGTGAAGTTCAGATATATTCGCGGACTCTGATGCCAGCACAGCCGGATTGCCCGACATGGTCTGGTTTGCTATATTTTCTGAAATACCTGCATTCGCTGCGGCTGATACAGATTTCCCGTCATTGTTCCAGTCGCCGGATACCGGGATATCTCCGGATATACCGAAGTTATACTGCCTGTCGTCTACCGCTCCATTCCACACGCCGTTTCCATTGTAATCCAGATAGAACTGGTGCGTTGAAGGCCGGTATACGCCGATCTTCGATGAGGTATTCGATGAGATTTTTTGTGAAAGTCCTAATAAATCCACCATCTTCGAAGCATTCGCTCTTCCGTATCCAAACGTTGTATCCTTCCCAGCAGTGCCCAAATCAACGGCAGAATTATACAACGCACTCCGCAATTGTGCCGGAGTAAGTGTTTTATTTGCCCCCCAGACCTGTGCGACAATCGCTGCGATATGGGGTGCTGCTGCACTTGTGCCATAGAAGGGATTGGAAAAGTCGCCCACCCCGGTAACCGCGACCCCATCAATTCCGGAAATATCCGGCTTCTGCCGGCTCACTGGGGAGGGAAAGGAGATAGTAACCGGACCACGTGAAGAGAATGGTTCGATGGTAGTGGGAGTACCCTGATACACTGCTGCGGCGGCAATTACATTAGGTACAGCCGGGTGCCCGAAGATGGAGTCTGAGGCAACAAGATTATTGGTAAAAACAGAGGCACCACTTGGGTAAATATAAAGTTCAAGGGTTTTTGAAACACCTTTGTCTTTCCACACATCTATCTCGACGACTTTTGCATCTCCGGTATTATGATAATAAAGGAATTCTAGTGGATCCTGCGTGCCATTCTGTACACTGATACTATAACTTAACGGGGTGTAATAATCTAAGGTATCGTATAAAACAAGATCGTAATCATTTCCGGAATGCAAGAACTGGTCATTCCATTCAAGAATAATACGGACAGATGAATCGTAAGGCATATTTACATAGAGAGATGGGTAGGATTCATTAGTTCCCCGGCTGAAATCAGTCCAATTCGTACCCCCCAAACTATAGAAGTCGCCCTGGTAATGCTTCGTTGCTGCATTCCCGGCTGAAGAAACGTAAACAATCTGATTGCCGGATAAAAGAGCGGTTACGTTTCTTGCAATAATTCCGTCTTCAAAGAATGGTTCAGTCAGCCAGCCGATATCATCGCAGATCACCGTGCACCCACTTGCCTTAAGTTCAGCAATTGCACTATTGAAAGCAATCGTATTCGAACCACAGTCATGGAAATACAGTTCGGCACCCGGGACCATATCGTAAACGATCTCCAGCATGGCCGTGCCCTCGTCTCCTCCATTAGTATCGCTCAGGACATGAACCGTGCCGGGCAGATCACCCGTTGCCTTGGAGTCAGCGATATGATTCACACCATCGGAAATAATCCCGATCTTCATACCCGTACCATTATACCCGTACGTGGAACGGACATAGGCAGTTTTATGGATTGCATCTCCCTGGGTTGTGACTGACCCCATATTTACCACAGGAGGGATCACTTCCCGGATGGTCCGCACGCCCTCAAGACCGGCTACAGCCAGGAGGTTCTGAATATCCACCCATCCGGCGGCAAGATGGTTATCCTCATCGCGATCGGTTACATCGGCAACAAGGGAATCAACAATATGGGTAGAATAACCTGGTTTGGTGGAGATATACACATACACAAGGTTACCTGAAGGAACCTTTACTGGTCCGGAGTTCAATGCTGCGGATGTACCCTGTGCCGGAATAGTTTTTGTTATAAGACCGGACCCGGATTCCTGTTGATTCCGGGCAGATGAATCTGATGAACCCCTGCTCTCTACTAGAAGCGCGGTGGATAATTTCATCTCACCAGGGGTCAGGTTCCCCTTCTGGGTTATCATCTTCGGCGCAACAATAGAAGGATTGACGTTATTTGGCACTTTCAGGGCGTTAGAATAGACCGTAACCGGGTTATTGACATTACTACCCGCATCAGGGTCAGCAGCAATGGTGGGAGTTATTCCTAAGCAGCACACTAAAAGAACAATACTCAATACCATGATTTTTTTCTTCAACACAAGTCTCACTCCTTTAAAATCAAATCTGATCCACTCAATTCATATAACGGTACGTTACCCTGTTTCAAATGATTCAATTCATCCATACGCAGTCACTGTTTTCCTGAGTATACTCAAAATCCTGATGTTGTTTATCCGCGTGCTTGCATGTCATTTTATGAAACAATTGACTCATAACCCCTTATCTCCCCCATGTGACGGGTGGGATAACTGACCTGATTGACCGGACAAAATCAAATGATGCCAGCAGGGTAAGATTATTCACATCCATCCACGCAGCAACAAGATGATTTACCGGATCGGTATCGGTCACATTCCACACAAATGCATTGATGTTGGCTGTATTGGCATTTTCACTCGTTGTGATGTAAACATAGACCAGAGTATCCCCCGTTTCAGCCACATGAGTTAACTGATGGTTTTGTTCCATCTGAAGTTCCAGAGCATCAGGTGTCATCCCGACCGGCAAATACCTGCTGTCCGTCAGCTGGAGAAGATCAGTGGATAATTTTTTCTGGGCCGTGGAAATATTTCCTTTTGAGAGTGTCGTACCGGTTATTGGTCGGCACTCCTGTCCTGAAGGACATGTACACGACGAGCAGTTTTCAGGTTGTGGAGATAACCAGGGTCTGCCGATAAAAAGTATACTTACTATGAGAATTAACACCAAAATTACGATTAACACGCCGATGCCAAAATGTTTACTGGATAAAATCATCCTGCCCGCATTTGTTTTATTATGAGATAAATATACTGATTTAAATCACCTGATTGCTGGATTAGGTCTAATCAGCCTTGAACATTATCGGACAGAACGGTAATTAGACCAAGGCTCTCCGTGCCCTTGATAAAGCCATCAGTTGAATCCACGAGATACAGAAGCACAATCCCCGCAGGAGTTGACGGTCGGAAAATGGCGCAGGTTAGTGATACGGGGAAAACGGATTCACATTCGGCACAATCTCAATTGCGGGTATAAGGTTGGACAAGCGGGGTGCAATCGGGAACGGCGGAGAACAGGGCGATTCCCTTTTGATTACGCATCCTCGACTGTGGTACCGAATGCCTTATTCCAAGGAACTATCTGTTTCGGCATTGACCCGTATTCTTTCTTTGCTCTCGATGCTGTTATCGCCTCAAGATAGGGTGTGACAGTACTTTGACCCGGACGCTCGAAATACAGGAAGAACCGTTCGTTCCTGGTCTGGCAGAGATGTTTTGCCCCGTCCTTCGATGATGCAATTAACGTGGATTTCTCCGTGTCGTACCTCAAACCGTTAATGATCTGTTCAACCATACCTCACCTAATGTGTCTGAATGATGTAGTACGCAATAAAATCCGCGATCCACTCGTTTGATGGATGCACAAACAACGTCAGGTCCCCGTTCTCCTTGTTCACTGTATCACACAACGGGAACGATGCGTGACTGTGCGTTGAAAACAATGTATCTTGTTCGTGAAGACCCATCGCAGGGTAATTTTTCCCGTTAAATAACATCAGTGAACGTTATACCACGGTTTCGCAATCGTTGAACGGAGCGGTCTGGATCCCCGTTCCCGGTTGATTGAACCTACAAACACCCCCTTCCAGGATGCGTCTCTATGAACTACCTGCAGTACTGGGGATCAGTGCACTTGCTGGAGAAAGGGAATTGAGGATATCCAGATGTGGTAATTGCATACAAGCTTAGCGACAAGGTACGAGAAAAAAATAGGGAATTAACTCCACTTCCCGGTAACCGGAATGTCTCCCGTTATACCAAAGTTATACGATCGGTCCACTACCGCTCCGTTCCACATACCGTTTCCATTGTAATCCAGGTAGAACAGGTGCGTTGACGGTCGGAATACACCGATCTCGGCTGCTCCGTTATTGTTACAGTCGCCGGATATCGGAATGTCTCCCGTTATACCGAAGTTATACGATCTATCCACCGCCGCACCATTCCACCCACCGTTTCCGTTATAATCCAGATAGAACAGGTGCGTTGACGGTCGGAATACACCGATCTCAGAGATTCCGTTATTGTTCCAGTCACCGGATACCGGGATGTCTCCGGTTATACCGAAGTTATACGATCTGTCGATTGCCGCTCCATTCCACACACCGTTTCCATTGTAATCCAGGTAGAACAGGTGCGTCGAAGGCCGGAATACGCCGATCTCAGAGATTCCGTTATTGTTCCAGTCACCGGTTATCGGAATGTCTCCGGTAATTCCGAAGTTATACTGTCTGTCAGCTGCCGCTCCATTCCATGCACCATTTCCATTGTAGTCCAGGTAGAAAAGGTGCGTTGAATTCCGGAATACGCCAATTTCGGTTTTTCCATCTGAGTTCCAGTCCCCGGATATCGGAATGTCTCCGGTAATTCCGAAGTTATACTGTCTGTCGACTGACGCTCCGTTCCACACACCGTTTCCATTGTAATCCAGGTAGAACAGGTGCGTTGAAAGCCGGAATACTCCGATATTGGTAACGGAATTATTTCCTGCCATTCTTGTTGAACTATCTAATCTAAACCCCAACATCGCATCCCTGCTATAGCTCCATAAGTTGGATACATTCGTTGACCCGCTCGCAGAATGCATGAATCTTGGCAACATGGATGAGGGAGTGACAGCAGTAAAATTCGGCTCTGAATCATAAGCTGAACTTCCGCCACCTAAAGAAATTTGAAACATTGGATAATATTCAATTGGAGGTCCGCTGGGATTTTTCAGATGTACATAAATAAGAACAGAAAAATTATACACCTGATGTTCCTGAAGGTTTTCTGAGCCGGCGCCAAATCCGATAGAATGACCAGTAATGCTTTGGGGATTATTTTGAGGATCCCTCCAAATGGGCATATCCGTCGTGAAGGAATCCATTACGATTGTTGCATTCACCTCCGAATTATCATGGGTTGTTATACCTCCCCATACCTGACTGAGAGATATATTATCCATGGTATACGAAAAATTCTCGAATGCTACGGAAAATGATGCACGCTGGTATCCATCCGAAGAAAATACGGTCTTGTTGAACGATCGATGAACTGTTATTGGAATGTACCGATTGTAAAAATGGTCAGATTTGAAACTTGTGAGTATATAGGTATTTTCCTTAACCGTAACATTTCCGGGAAATATCCATTGAATGGACGATCCATCTTTGGTCGCGTACTGCATATCGTTATACGAAGTGATATTTTCTGCATCGACCCGGTAGGTTATATTTCCAAGGACCGTTCCTGAGCCCGGAAGATTCAGGATACTCACTGATCCTCCATATTGTACAGGATATGTGCCTGGATAGAGATCGTTGGCATCGGATCTATACCATTCCGTTCCCTGGACCTGAAAATATGCGCCGGGTGCCGCAAGAGCGCTCGGTATAACCAGGATAAAAAGAACCGTTCCCAGTACTATCATTGAAATTTTTTTCACTATAGTATTCAAATCCGGATAACCCCTAGTAAGTACATCCATAATCATCACACCGACCAAATTGTGGAATCTACCGAAGTGATGCATCAGTCATCAGGATAATTTCGTTAAGAATAGAAACTATCCTGAAAAAAATCAACACCGCCCCGTTTGATGAATGCTTGGAGTATAGAAATATTAATCTTGTTAAATTATAGCGTAATATGATTCATAAAATATTTTTTTTTTAATTACCACAGGAAAAGGATGATCACCACAAAGAGAGACCACGTACATCACGCACATATATGGCGGTCTAATCCTCAAAGAGTGGCTGGTCTTCACTATCCTTTTCATAAAAGAACATTTTATCTATCGGGACTTTAAACAACCGGCAAATCCGGAACGCGAGTTCAAATGAGGGATCATACTTTTCTTTTTCAATAGCAAGGATCGTCTGCCGCGTTACCCCCAGCTGGTCAGCGAGTGCTTCCTGGGTAAGGTTGTGCAATGCCCGGTAAACTTTAATCCTGTTTTTCATTGCTGGTGTAACCCGGTTTTCATTTCATTTTCCTGGGAGGAAATGACCTGGAGCACTGCACATGGAGCAGGAATCGTTGTGATGGTATTGCCAGCGGCATCATTATTGTAGAGGGGATGCCTGATCGTGAGCAGGATCAGACAAACGACTGTTGAGGCAAGGGAGAGGATTTCGATTGCCATGGTATCTCCATCTGTACACAACATGATCCATCCCTGCAGTGCTGCGAACAGGATCAATACTGCTACTCTCGCAAATTTCTTCTGCATGGCAATCATCCCGAGATCAGATAGCGTACATAACG